>JACCDH011067035.1_pt1 | contig 15137 bp, 17 predicted proteins | sample 7442481 | NCBI WGS metagenome assembly JACCDH01 (sample SAMN15323433, study PRJNA562643) | freshwater metagenome | isolation source: river surface water | place: USA:Blue River Watershed | collected 2017-08-15
AACACGTGGTTACACTGGTGTGTGTACAGCAGTTGATACCGATAATGGTACAGGGTATTCAGCTACCACTATGGATGACACAATTGCATCTGCATTATCAAATGCAAACTCAGCATCATGTGGTTCTACGGCAACAAGTTATGTTATGGCAGTAAACATGGTGAATGACGGTGGTAATGTTTATTGCGTTGATTCTACTGGTGTATCGCGAACAGGAACAGTTACCGGGGGTACTACAAACGCTGCACAGGAAATTGCAGATGGTAACTGTGATGGTAATTAGAAATTAATAATATTGTTGAAAAACACTCGCATGGCGAGTGTTTTTTGTCCACAGTTTAGATATTTGTTTAACAAAAAAGGCGTATAATGGTTAGTAACCACACTACGTGGAGTAATATATAAATAATTTATGATGAACAATACATACAAACGAGGTTTCACACTCATCGAGCTCCTCGTAGTGATCGCTATTATCGGTATCCTTGCGTCAGTGGTACTTGCGTCACTCAACTCAGCACGAGATAAGGGGGCAGATGCAGCAGTAAAGTCAAATCTTGGTAGTCTTCGACCACAAGCTGCTATATTCTATGATAACAACGGAAACGTATATACAAACGTTTGTGACGACGCTACATTTGCAGACGCACTGAGCGCTGCAATGACTGGAGTTGCAGGAACACCAACTGCAGGTGGTCTAGGAGATGGAGAGTGTAATGATTCAGCTACTGAATGGGCAGCATGGGTAAACCTCAAGTCTGCCTCTACAAGTGCGCAGTGTGTTGACTCAGCAGGAGCATCTAAGGTTATTGCTGCACAGAACAGTGGTTCATCAGCATTGACTGTTTGTCCATAGTTTTGGGCACAGATCAACAAAAGCGCCTATGGCGCTTTTGTTGTTTATGCACGGGTATATCCAGTTTTATTATCGAAATGATATAGAATGAACGTATGGATTTTTTGATATACAGTACACTTTTTATGCTCGGTATTATTATCGGGAGTTTTCTTAATGTGGTTATATATCGTCTCCATACAGGCAAGTCACTTAATGGAAGGTCACATTGCATGTCGTGCGGGAAAACACTTTCATGGTTTGAACTCTTTCCAATTTTCTCGTACTTTTTTTTACGAGGTAAATGTCGTGGATGCCGTGCATATATTCCATCCCGATACTTTCTTGTAGAATTTTTTACGGGAATTCTATATATGCTTGTATGGCATTTATTTGGAGGAAGTTTGTTGCTCACTATCCTCAATCTCATACTCATTTCGTTACTCATGATAATTGTTGTGTATGACATGCGTCACACTATTATTCCAGATGAGTTGAGTCTGGGCGTGGGTGTAGTGGCCATTGCATTACTTATCCAGGATTTTATTTTGTACAGAAATATTACAGATATAGGAATGAGTGTGATTGGGGGTCTCTGTGTTTTTATATTTTTCGGTGGTCTCTGGTATATCTCAAAGGGTAGGTGGATTGGGTTTGGTGATGCAAAGCTCGCGTTACCACTTGCGATAATTGTTGGGCTCGGTGGTGTGTTTTCTATGGTGGTACTTTCGTTTTGGATTGGGGCGCTCGTGAGTGTCATGCTTTTAGGGGTGGGGAAGATAGTAAACAGTGGGAAAATACGCTTACAATTTAGAACGCTTCCGCTTACAATAAAGAGTGAGATTCCATTCGCACCTTTCCTTATCATGGGATTTCTCTTGGTTCATTTTTTTCATGCAGATATCTTTAGTATCACGTACGCACTCTTTTTTGCATAGAGGATTTACCCTTGCGGAACTTCTTATATCGGTGGCTATTATTGCTGCGGTGAGTACCGTGGTGCTTGTTAATTTTAATGCATTTGATAGTACTGTACTTTTAAAAGGGGAGGCATATGAGATCGCACTTTCACTTCGTGAATCGCAAGTGAAGTCGGTTGGTATGGTGCGTAATAGCGGGGGCTTTGATTATCCATACGGCATGTCTTTTACTGCTGGGAGTTCTGTCTATCAGGCATTTGTCTATAAAAGCGCAACTGAGTATCCAAAGTATTCACCATGTGGAGCACAGAGTACTGATTGTGCTGAATTAATTACTGAGAGCGATATGGAACGCTCAATGGTTGTTAAAGAGGTGTGTTACGTAAGTTCCTCCCCGAATACATGTACTCTACTTAATCGTCTTGATATCTCATTTAGGCGTCCTGAGTTCAGTGGAATTTTTTATGGATTAAACACTGGTAATAATGGTGTTGATTTAAGTAATGCTACTCACGTCAGAATTAAATTGGGTTCATCGCGACCTGGGGCTGATGAGAATATGTTTGTTGTTGAGGTATCAAAGTTGGGGCAGATTTCAGTATATAACGAATAGTAATTATGAAAAAAAATATACATCAAAGTTTATATATGAAACAAGGCGGTTTTACGCTTGTTGAGCTTATGGTGTCCTTGGCAATATTTTCTATCGTCATAACGATTAGTATTGGAACGCTTCTTGTAATGATAGATGTAAATGCAAAGGCACAAGCCTTATATTCCTCAACAACCAATCTTTCTTTTGCACTTGATAGCATTGCGCGAGAAGTGCGGACAAGCTATGCATATAATTGTCAGACAACGTTCGAAAATGATGGTATTCCAAATCAAGGTGCGACACAAAATTGCAGTACTGGAGGAGGGCAATTACTTGCCTTTATACGAGAGAGTGATAATGAACAATCAGGCTATCGTAAAAGCGGAAGTTCACTTGAACGATATCAAGATGGGTCTTGGATACCTATAACCTCAGAGCAGGATGTCATAATTGAGGTTTTTGATGTGACTGTACAACATGCAGGTGTTGGGGATGAGGAACAGCCTACGGTAGATATTTTTATTCAGGGAAAGGTAAATAATGGGCTTGATGTTGATACTGACTTTAGTATTCAGACGCACATTGTGAGTCGTCAGTTAGATATATAGTTATGCATATACCAAATATTTATATACAAAAAAAAGGTTTTACCATGGTGGAAACGTTGGTGGCGATTTCTATATTGTTACTTGTGGTTGTTGGTCCGATGACGACTGCACAGAAGGGTATTAAAAATGCTTACTTTGCGAATGAGCAAGTAACAGCAGTATTTCTTGCTCAAGAGGCAATAGAAGCGGTTCGTGCCGTACGTGATGTTCGCGCCCTTTCGGTATATGGAAATCCTGCAGGAGATACAGCAGGTTGGGCGCAGGGGCTTGGGTGTACTTCAGGATGTGCATATATCCGCGACACAAACACGTTTGGTCCTTGTGTTGAAAATAATAGTTGTCGACTTGAGGTTGGAACAACAGGCGCATATGATCATGATGTAATTGGAGGTATTGATAGTCCTTTTACACGAGTTGTAACGGTGGGTAATGCTGTGGCGGGTGGTGTTCCGGTGACTGTGGTTGTTTCGTGGAATTCAAATTTGTCAGGTCCTAAGAGTGTTACGCTTCAAACCTGGGTGTATGATCATTATCAGCGTTTTGAAAGTTAAAATCTATGCGAAAAATTTCTACTCAACAAGATGGTATTACACTCCTTATTACACTCCTTGTTATGGGTGTGTTGCTTGCCATCAGTGCATCAATCCTCAGTATTACCCTTAAGCAATATCAGCTTGCAGGTATAGCGAATGCTTCAGAAATCGCATTTCAGGCTGCGGGGGCCGGAATGGAATGTATTTTGTATCATGACCTGCCCACGGTAGGCGAAAGTCCTTTTGCTATTTTAGGTGATGGAAGTACTGTTCCTGAAGAAAGTTCTATTTCTTGTATGAATGTGGCAAGTGGTGATATCGAGTCTTCAAATAATGGAACAGTAGTAAGTGGAGAAGAACAGAAGTTTTTGTTTTCATGGGGTTCACCCGAGGTGTGTTCAGAGGTGAGTGTCTATAAGTTTTTTAATGAAAGCGCTGTGGTGCCTGTCGTGATCAATGGCAAAAATATGCGCCCTATAGATGGACCGTGCCCTGCTGGGTCTGTGTGTACAGTAGTGCAGGCTCGGGGTTATAACGTTGCGTGTAGTAGTATAAATACAAGCGCTCGAGTGGTGGAACGAGAATATACTCAAGTATACTAATGTATACCCGATTCGCAGAAGTGCTTCAAAATGATAGTATATTTCTATGAAGAATCCTGCCGAGGAAATAAGTAAACGCGCCAAAGAGCTTGCGCGTATTATTGCGGAACATCAAGTGCACTATCACGAGAAAGATGCACCTCAAATTAGTGATGAAGCATATGATTCACTCGTACGTGAGTTGGAAGAGATAGGAAAAAAGTTTCCCTCACTTAATGAGTATTATAAACAAATCGAGCGTGTTGGGGTAGGTGTTTCAAATGCGTTTACAAAAGTCACTCATAAGGTTGAGCAGTGGTCATTTGATAATGTTTTTTCTCATGATGAATTGCGTGCATGGGAGGGACGTTTGTATCGATATCTTGAAAAACAAGATATTCACAAAAAAGTCACGTACGTAAGTGAACATAAGATTGATGGGTTAAAAATTATTCTTGAATATACGAAGGGGAAATTGGTGCGCGCAACAACACGCGGAGATGGTGTTGTGGGTGAGGATGTAACACACAACGCTCGTGTAATTCAGGACATTCCTAAAAAGCTTACCGAAGAAGTGACGCTTATTGCGGTTGGTGAAGCATGGCTTGGGGAAGAGGTTTTTAAAGAAATAAATCGTGAGCGTGCACAAAACAATGAGTCACTTTTTGCAAATCCACGTAACGCAGCAGCGGGGTCAATACGCCAGCTTGATGCGGAGGTGGTAAAGAAGCGCAAGCTCTCGTTTTTTGCATATGACATAGATTATCTTGATGAGGCAACATATGCTAAAGGTGCCCCTGATACACAATGGGGAGAGCTTGCGCTTCTTAAAAAACTTGGGTTTGTAACCAATCCACATGCTGTGCTCTGCAAGAATCTCGATGAGGCAATACATGAATACGAACGATGGGTACCTAAGAAACATGCAATGTCATATGGTATGGACGGAACTGTGCTTAAGGTAAATGAAGTCGTTTTCCAGAAAGCACTTGGATATACCGCAAAATCCCCACGGTTTGGTATTGCATATAAGTTTCCTTCAGAGGAAGCGACGACGGTGGTTGAGGATATTCAGCTTCAGGTCGGTAGAACAGGTGTGCTTACACCAGTTGCACATTTGCGACCGGTGCGAATTGCTGGATCGACGGTGTCTCGTGCGACACTTCATAATGAAGATCAGATTAAGCGTCTTGATGTGCGTGTCGGTGATACAGTTATCTTACAAAAAGCCGGAGATGTAATCCCTGAAATAGTAAGTGTAGTGGGCGCGCTTCGTCCATCGAGTGCAAAACCGTATGTATTTCCTCGTATCGTGCCTGAATGTGGTGGAGACGGTTCTATCGAACGTATTCCGGGGCAGTCTGCATATCGGTGTGTTGCAAAAGATTCGGATACACTTCATCGACAACGATTGTATTATTTTGTTTCAAGGGGTGCACTCAATATTGACGGAGTCGGTCCTAAGATTATTGACGCACTCTTAGATTCTAATCTTATTAATTCTGCCGTTGATTTATTTACGTTGACCAAAGGGGACCTTCTTACGCTCGAAGGCTTTAAAGAAAAATCAGCGCAAAATACACTTGATGCAATACAGGCTGTACGTACTGTTTCTTTACACCGCTTTCTTGTTTCGCTTTCAATACAGCATGTTGGAGATGAGACAGCTCGTATTATTGCAGAACACTTTGGCACCATAGAAAATATTCGAAATGCCAGTGAAGAAGATCTCTCGATAGTATATGGGGTGGGGGAGGTTGTTGCACGTTCATTATATACATGGCTTCATGACGAACACCATGCTGATTTCCTTAGTGCGTTACTTACGCATGTGACACCAACACCCGCAACGAAGCGTAGTGTAGAGACACCTTTGTCAGGGAAGACGATGGTATTTACGGGTACGCTCCCTACATTAAGTCGGGAAGTTGCTGAAGAAAAAGCACGAAATGCAGGGGCGACTGTGACGAGTTCAGTTTCTAAAAACACAACGTATGTTGTAGTTGGGAGCGATGCTGGTTCTAAGGCACAAAAAGCAAAAGACTTAGGTGTCACTATTCTAGATGAACGCGAATTTTTAAAACTACTATCTACATAGTGCTATAAGTGGCATCTTCAGGGTGGGGGTGGTACTATACGCAAATATACAATATGAAAAAAGAAGATATTGAACATTTAGCAAAGCTCTCACGTATTGCTGTGACTGAAGAGGAGGCACAAGCGCTTGCTTCAGATATTTCGAGTATTCTCGGGTATGTGAGTGAAATTGAAAATGCTACCGCAGATACAAAGGGTGAAAAAAAGGTGGGTGCACTGTATAACGTGATGCGTGAAGATGGTGAACCGCATGAAGCAAGTTTATATACAGAAGATTTACTCAATAATGCACCGGTTCGACAGGGGCAATATATAAAGGTAAAAAAGATTCTTGCTGATAAATCATAACTACCATGACAATTACTGCGTTACGAAAAAAGTTTATAGAAGGAACATATACACCACTCCATGCATATGAAGAAATGCGTGGAGCGATTGATGCACAAAATGCAGACATCAATGCGTATATTGATGTGTTTGATGAAGCAAAAGTAGCAGCAGAGCATGCAACGGAAGAGTATGCAAAACTTGGTGAATCCGCTCCGATTCTGTTGGGTATGCCACTTGCCATCAAGAATAATATTCTCATGAAAGGTAAGCGTGCAACCGCTGCGTCAAAGATACTCGAGCATTATGTGGCGCCCTATGATGCAACAATCATCACTCGCATGAAAGCTCAGTCGCCTGTATTTATGGGAACGACAAATCTTGATGAATTTGCAATGGGTTCTTCAACAGAAAATTCGGTGTTTGGTGTTACTAAAAATCCACTTGATACGACACGTGTTTCAGGCGGTTCTTCAGGAGGTTCTGGTGCTGCGGTTGCTATGGGTGGAGCGGTTGCATCACTCGGTACTGACACAGGTGGATCAGTACGACTCCCTGCGAGTTTTTGTGGACTTGTCGGATACAAACCTACATACGGTGCGATCTCTCGATACGGACTTATCGCTATGGGTTCATCACTCGATCAGGCAGGAACATTTAGCCATTCAGTCGCTGATGCAGAAATTCTTTTTAATGCGATTGCGGGTCAGGATGTATACGATGCTACAACAATTAGAAAGGATACATATCCAGAGGTGCCGTGTCTGGAAAAGTACCGTATTGGTATTCCTCGAGATTTTCTTAAAGAGGGAATGGATGCTGATGTGCTCGCTTCATTTGAAGCTGAAGTCGCTCGCCTGAGTGCGCTCGGACATGAGGTGGTAGATGTCTCACTTCCACTCATGAAGCGTGGACTCGCTGCATACTACATCGTGATGCCTGCAGAAGTTTCTTCAAATCTCGCACGGTATGATGGCGTTCGCTTTGGACTCAGGTCAGAAGGAAATACTTTGCTTGAAGAATATATGAAGACCCGAGCCGAAGGTTTTGGTGACGAGGTAAAGCGTCGAATCTTGCTCGGAACGTATGTACTTTCTGCGGGGTATCATGATGCGTATTATGGGAAAGCAGAAATAATGCGTGAAATGATGCGTGAGGAACTCCGAAATATATTTACTACAGTGGATATTATTATGACACCTACAGCACCAACACCTGCGTTTAAGATAGGTGAGAAAAGTGATCCACTCTCGATGTATCTCGCTGATATATTTACGGTACCTGTAAATCTCACCGGTGTTCCTGCTATCTCTATCCCAGGTAATCCAGTGGTACGAGAGGGTATTTCACTTCCTGTTGGGGTACAATATATAGCACCACATGCTGGCGATGCTCGTCTTTTCGATTTTGGAAAGAAAATCTATGATGCTGCACACGGTATTGTGTAAATATCGATACAATGCTCACCCCATACGTTACCGAAACTGATGTTCAATTCAATACATACGGTATTGATTTTGTTGCGATTTTTAAATTCTTGTATGAGAAAATATCCGATGGTGATTGGTATGATTTTATCGATACGATTTTTTGGTGGTGGAGTGTATATTCAGTTGTTGCGGTAATGCTCTCATTGTTGTTTTTTGCAGGTTTTATTTATTCTAAAATTCGCGTTGCCCAAATTTCTGACATGGAGCAAGCTGCACTTCGTGCTGCGGAGAAGACGTGGGCAAACAAATACGCACAACCAGATTCTCGTAATTCACGATGGGATATTATTCAAAAGCGTGTTTCCGAAAACAATCCTGAGTCTTGGCGAATTGCAATTATAGAAGCAGACATATTACTCGATGAAACATTAAGTAACGCAGGATATGTAGGGCAGTCACTTGGTGAAAAATTACGAGGTGCGAATCCTCAGTCATTCACCACCATTCAAGATGCATGGAATGCTCATAAGGTTCGTAATGATATTGCACACGTAGGAAGTGATTTTATACTTACACAAAAACGCGCTCAAGAAACACTCACGCAATTTGAGCGAGTCTTCAGAGAATTTGGAGTTGTGTAATTACTGTAAAACAGATATCGCTCCAAGAACCTCTCTTCTTAGTGTGGTCCCTCTCCTTACTTTAATTCGTAAGGTGCCGTGATGAGGTTTTTCTTTCGTGTCAGGATATACTTTTTTTGATTTTGTTTTTATATAGCTAGTCTTTGTAAACTGAGATATCGGAATGTTTGTTAGTTTAGACCAATACAATTCGATTTCGTCCCCTCTTTCTTTGTGTACTTCATTAATGCTCACTCTTAAGATTAAGTCTGCGAGTGAAATGTTGAACTGTGTATGTAACCATTTTATGTAAAAAGTAATCATCAACGGGTCGCTGTTGGTAAAACCAAATTCCTGACTTCCGTTTTTGTAACCCTCTCCCCAATAAAGACCAAGGCCAATCATGTAGATGTCTCTTTTTGAAAGGGTGCCTATAGTTAAGCGTCCCTTTTTCGCTGAAAGAAGTATGTTGTTTTTTCGTGCAGTACGTTGTTTTTCGGCTGCAATAAGTAAACTTTTTGTGGCATGATGTTTACTCTCTTCCGCAATCTTTTCCATCTGGCTATTGGTCAAGGAAATATCTCTACACCAACAACTGGCAGTACTTTTGCTCACTGAGAGTGTTTTTGCAATTCTCGATATACTGTATCCGGATTTTCGGAGTACGCAAGCCTTTTCTCTTTGAAGTATTTTTGCCATACCTATAGAGGTAATTATACTATACACGTAAATTAATAGACAAAGGATATCCTCTGTGGTAAATTTTATGTACTCATATCTTGAGTACATATATAGCGGGGTAGAGGAGAGGTACCTCGGGAGGCTCAATAGGGCTCATATAGAAGAAATTTTATATGGAACACTTGCCAAATTCGGTGAAACCTTCGCGCATGACGCATGGCAATACCGAGCCAAGCCCACGAACGTGGGAAGGTGTAGAGACTAGATGGTAGGCATCTTAACTTTTTAAGAAAGATGAAGGTATAGTCCAGACCACAAACAAACATTAGTTTGCGTAACGAAAGTTATAGCGGTATGCATAACCTCCAGACCCCGGTTCGATTCCGGGCCCCGCAACAAATAGGACACAGGTAGAATCAAATACAAAACAGACTGCCATTGATAGTCTGTTTTGTATAATTTGTTCTTAATATGCTTTATAATATATAAAGTGCCTTTCGAGAATAAAATTATGAAACGACCAAAAATTCTTGAGGAAGCTGGACTTGATGTTTACGTTGATGAATCAAAATTAAGAGATCTTGATATTCCTGTAAGACAGATGCAATTAGTCGAGCTTGAATGGCTTCTTGACCTTCCGGTATGGGAGATGGATGGTACTGATGATTGGAATTTGAGTCCTCGGGATGTTCTCGAAGGAAAACCAAATTCTAGTACTCATAAGAGCGTCATAGAAAATGCAGATCTCTCACATGCTATTGTCATCATACATAACAGAGGTAAGTGGATTATTCTTGATGGCTTCCATCGTCTAGCAAAAGCGTATCAGCTCAAGCAATCAAGTATTGATGTAAAAATCCTTACATCGGATATGCCCGCTTATCAGAATGCTTTGATAACAAAGAAATGACGAAATATATTTTTCATGGAGGGGGAGTGAAAAGCACCCCTTTCTTTGCAGACCATTTTTTATTTTATGGGAAATCTTACTAGGGCATTCATATTATATGTAAAAACACATTCACCCATACCACTACCCCTTGAGAGACAGTGAATTAGAGTGGGCAACCATAGCTATTCAATGAGTTTTTCAATATCATTTAGTATCTGATTCCAGTTGGTGCGTATCTCTGCAACAAGAATAGAAAAGAGCTGGTTTAATTACCAGCTTTTTTCTATATTTGTGCTCAGGAATCGAACAAAGAGAGTCATTTAACTCCGTGCTATGATTGATGATGTTATTTAATATACATACTATATGAAAATTATACTGAGTATTGGGGGTGTCATACTTTTACTGATTGTGGGGTTTGTCATGTGGAGTCCAACCCCATTACCTGCACCAGCAGATATAAATTCAGAGATTGAAGCAGATAAGCTGATACAGGAAGAGGTGCCTAGCGATATAGTGCTTGCATCAGGAACATACATAGTTGATGTGGAAGCAAGTACTGTACAGTGGGCGGGAAAGAAACCACTCATTGAGGGGTATGTTAATTCAGGTTCTATCGCTATTCAGAATGGTGTTGTGACTGTCGGTAATGCAGAACATACTGCAGAGCTTACTATCGATATGCAAACACTTTCTGTTACAGGAACACCAGCAAAGCCAGGGCGTGAATCGGCTCTTCAGGAACATTTGCAAGGAGAGCGCTGGTTTAATGTGGCACAGTATCCAACTGCGACATTTAGAATTAGTAAAATTACATCGAGGGTAGACTCAGATGTGACATCTATCTATGATGTTGTTGGCGAACTTACTTTGAAAGGGCAGACTGGTCCGCTTACATTTCCGGCAAAAATATATACAAACACAGATGGGACACTACATGCTGAGGCAAGTTTAGAATTTAATCGTACGCAATGGGGTATTACGTCAGGCTCGGGTTCATTCTTTGATAATCTCGCGAATAACGTTATTGATGATATGGTTGCACTTTCATTTAACCTCACCGCAAAGCGCCAGTAATCTTGTGTTAGTGATATCATATAAGAAACTAATAAAAGTATCTCTATAGACATTTAATTTGATGGCTTTGTAAATATGAAAAATTCTTTTGAATCAGGTGGGGGAAATAATATTTTTGAAGAAAGAGAAATTCAGGAACGAAAGAATATGTTGGCGCTACTTAATTCGTACGTTGATGAACACGATCTCTCTGTCGATGATGTTGAACTTGCGTATCATATATATTTAGGGGCAACTGAAGCAGAGTTGGGAAGGGTGGGTGAGGTATCTTCAGAGGTGTATGAACTTACGGAGGTTATGAAAGAATATACAGAAAAGCATCTCCCTGTTTCTGATATTGCACAATTGATTGAAGGGTTGCGAAGAAAGGAAAATTCTCATATTGGATTAATGAATATTATTTCAGCTCTCCCTATTACTGAGAGAGAAAAAGACGTAATTGCTTCAATTCCTCAGGATCTGAGAGGTGGTAATTTAGCAATACTTGATGAAAGCGGTAATGAGGTTGTTGTTCTGAAAATTAAAAGTACTGATGAATCAGAGAGAAAAGATTTAGAAATTGAGCTTTCTGATAGATTGTCTGAATATAAAGATGTGGTTTCTGCGATACAATTTGAGGAAATGTAGCAGTGTGCATTTTTAAATGCCACATGCTATAAATATGCCCATATGCAATGCGTTATATTAGCTGCGGGGAAAGGAACTCGCCTCCGACCACTTACAGAAAATTGTCCTAAACCACTTGTTACTGTTCAAGGTAAGCCATTGTTGACTCATATTATTGAAGCGCTTCCGAGTGCCGTTGATGAGATTATTATTGTGGTGGGATATCTTGGTCATATGATCGAGGCCCATTATGGTAGTGAATACCAAGGAAAGAAAGTGACCTATGTGCAACAGGAAGAGCAACTCGGTACTGCGAAGGCGCTCTGGCTATGTAAAGATTTGATTCAGGGACGCTTCCTCTTTCTCTTTGCTGATGATATTCATGGAAAGGACGATCTTGCACGGGCAACATCATTCATTCGCTCGATGCTTGTGTCGACAGTATCACAGCCAGAAAAATTCGGTATTGTGGTTCGTAATCCAGACGGAACACTTGGCATGATGATAGAGAAGCCAGAGCATGCGCCTTCAAACTGTGCGAGTACCGGAGCAATGGTGCTTGACGATCACATTTTTGAGTTTGAACCACAGACTCCTGTGAAAGGAGAGTATTATCTCACTGAAGTGATAGAACGGTATGCACAGAAATACCCTATTGCGGTGGTTGAGCAAAATCTTTGGATACCAATTGGATATCCAGAGGATATTATTCGTGCCGAAACTATTCTCACAGCACAGTAGTATTAGATATATATGCAGTGCGTAATTTTATGTGCAGGGAAGGGGACACGTATGCGTCCGCTTACAGATACATGCCCTAAGCCACTCATTCCTGTTCTTGGAAAACCAATTCTTCAACATATCATCGAACGATTGCCTGTTGAAATTGATGAGGTGGTGCTTATTGTTGGATATCTCAAGGAGCAGATTGAAGCGTATTTTGGTACATCTTTCAATGGACGTCGTATTATGTACCGTGCTCAAGAAAATTTTGCAGGAGGTACAGGTGATGCACTCCTTTGTGCAAAGGATGTACTTAAGAACAAATTTCTTTTCATGTACGGTGATGATATTCACGGAAGAGATGCACTCTCCCTCGCCATCAAAGAAAATCACGCAATCTTAAGTACTCACTCAGATACGCCTGAACGTTTTGGAGTACTCATTCCTAATGCAGAGGGTATGCTAGAAGCAATTGTCGAAAAACCTGAAATACCACCGTCAAATCTTATTAATATTGGTGGGTTTGTGATGAATGAATCAATATTTGAATATATGGTTCCCGTGTCAAAATCAGGCGAGTTGTACGTTACCGATATGTTTACTGAGTATGCAAAACATAATCCAGTAAAAATCATTACACAGGATGTCTGGATTCCTATTGGATATCCAGAGGATATTGAAAAGGCGGAGAAAGCCCTTACTTCATAAAAGTTCTATCTAATGGGTTGAAATGAATGCCCCTAAATGGTATTCTCTGTCACATGTCGATATGTACATGTACATATTGATTCATTCTGTCGATGTAGCTCAGTTGGTTAGAGCGTAGCACTCATAAAGCTAAGGTCGGAGGATCGTTCCCTCCCATCGACACTAGTAAAAAAGCCCGAAAGGGCTTTTTGTGTCGATGGGACGGAACGATGAGGTTGCCTGCTATTGTGCATATAATAGGTACTTTGAAACTTTTGAAAATCGTGTATAATATCCGCCATAACCGCATCATGGTTTATGTTGCGGTGGTAGCTCAACTGGTTAGAGCACCCGCCTGTCACGCGGGAGGTTGCGGGTTCGAGTCCCGTCTACCGCGCAGTATGAAAAACCGACCTTGTGTCGGTTTTTCTAATGCGTGTGAGGGATTCGAAAAGGTTGTCAAAATGTATTGTGTACCTATTTCTAAATGAGTACATAATGTTAGAATAAAATAGTATGGAAGAAAAACTCGTTCGATATGGACTCATATTAGTTTTTGCATTTATTGCAACGCTGGTAGACGCAGGAATTGGTATGGGATATGGGGTAAGTCTCACGTCATTTCTGCTATCAATTGGAATAGGAACTGCAGTTGCGAGTGCATCAGTACATATTGCAGAAGTGTTCACAACACTTTTTTCAGGACTCTCGCATTATAAGATGGGGAACTTTGATAGAAAGGTCTTTGTGTTCCTTGCGATACCAGGGGTCTTTGGTGGATTTCTGGGTGCGCTCTCTGCAGTAAAATTTGAAGATGCATTTTTCATACGTCCTGCGATAGCTACACTCCTTCTTCTTTTAGGAGTTCTTATTGTAGTAAAATTTTTGCAAAAGAAAGATTACCTTGATCAGGAATATGATCGACCACGTGTACGTCATTTGGTTCCGCTTGGGTTCGTTGCGTCGTTTCTTGATGCGATCGGGGGAGGAGGATGGGGTCCTATCACCACACCAACACTCATACTTAGAAATGCAGACCCGAAGCATAGTATTGGGTCTGTGAATTTCGCAGAGTTTTTTGTTGCCTTTACGATATCGATAACATTTTTGCTTACACTTCCAAGTATTGAACTTACAATTGTCATTCCTATGATTATTGGAGGTATTATTGCTGCACCACTCGGAGCGTGGCTCACCAAGCGAGTGTCATATAAAACCGCAGGTATCGCAGTGGGGTGTATTGTGATACTCCTTAGTTTGCGAACAATTCTAAGTACTATCTTATAAGTTGCAACACCATACAGTATAAAAGTTTGTTTTCGATGAAATTTTTGGTATTCTGGTGGAGCATAATTTTTATGTAGTTGCCATTGTAGCTCAGTCGGTAGAGCACCACCATGGTAAGGTGGGGGTCCTCGGTTCAATCCCGAGCAATGGCTCCAGAAAGAAAAACCCGTAAGGGTTTTTTATTTTGTCGACCTTCGGGATTGAACGGTTTGCGATATGAGCTTCTATGCATAATGAAGCGAAACAGCAAACCGCGGGCAGGTGCTAGTTGTGAGCGTGAGCGAATTACTAGCGGACGCCAATCCCGAGCAATGGCTCCAGAAACAAAAACCCGCAAGGGTTTTTATTTTTTCATAATAAAGGGGCTATACGTCTGCATTTTAGTGGGTGGTAATTTAAATATCTGCATGATAGTATATGAACGTGAGTTTTGACACGTGGGTCCGCAGTAACCTGAACGATCAACCTCACATCGTTCTTTAGAAAGATTGTCCCGCTCATTGTTGAGTCCTTCAAATTAATAAGAGCCATTCCAGCTCTCGGTAAAAACACATAACAATTGATTGTATATAATTGTATAGTGATCGCATACACCATATTATATTTTTGAAGACTTAATTTTGAGCACCAAGTAAACC
>JACCDH010134022.1_pt1 | contig 15128 bp, 13 predicted proteins | sample 7442481 | NCBI WGS metagenome assembly JACCDH01 (sample SAMN15323433, study PRJNA562643) | freshwater metagenome | isolation source: river surface water | place: USA:Blue River Watershed | collected 2017-08-15
CTAATAGCTCTTGGTTATACTTTCCTGCAAAAACTTCCATTCTTCTAGCGTCTATCATCGCGTAAAAAATGGTGTCTTTTTCTAGCGTTGATTGATCCCTATTTTCTATTGCAGCATTAGCAATTACTGCTAGGGTATTCACCATAATTAATGGTTTATTTAGCGCATAACAAATTCCTTTTGCAGAAGCTAAGCCTACCCTAATGCCTGTGTAGCTCCCAGGTCCACCCGTAACTGATACTGCGTCAATATCGTTCAAATTACAACCAGCTTCTTTCAGAATTACTTCAATGGCAGGTTGTAAAAAAGCTGCATGGTCTTTTTGGTTTTGATGGGATAAACTTGCCAATACTTGTTGATCCTTGCTAATGCAGACTCCAGCATAATGGGTAGCTGTATCAATATGTAAGATTAAAGCCATCTAATTAATTATTTTGAAATGCTGGTGCCAAACTATATCGTTCATTGGTTTTGGCCAATTGTTGTAAAAGCGATGAAACTCTGTGAAAGCCAATCTTTTCACACCATTCAAATGGTCCAAATGGATAATTGGTACCCAATTTCATTGCAGTATTTATCTCTTCTTTGGTACTTATATTTTCTGCAAGCGCAAAGTAGGCTTCATTAATCATCATTGATACTACTCTTGGGCCAATCATTCCCAACTCATCAGAAGATAGGATGGGGGTGATTCCTGCATTGGCTAATAGTTCTGCTGCTTTAGATACGGCTTCAACATTGCCCGCAATTTCCAAAGATGGTTGAGATAAAAATCCATCCCATCCATTAAAACGAACAAAATTGGGTGGTAATGATTCAGAAGTAATACATACCGCATTCACTAAAACCAATTGATCATGAATCACTGAAAAGCAGGGTCCATCATCCTCAAAATTTGCATCAATATATACATCACCAGCAGGGATTTCTTTATTGTTAGCTGAATATTGAATAATTGAATTCTGGCCATTATTCAATTTGTTGGCTAATTCAGAGAATTGTTGGTCTGTTGCGCTAATAATTATTTGCATAAATGGGCTTGGGATGCAAATTTAGGTTGGCAGGTTGATTAAAAAGCAGCAATTTGCTTACTCTAAAAATAATCTATGTCTAAACAAGTAGTAAAAACAATCAATGCGCCTGCTCCAATTGGACCATATAATCAAGCTATAAAAGCCAATGGCTTTGTTTTTTTAAGTGGTCAAGTTGCATTTGATCCTGCTACAGGGGCATTGGTGCAAGATAATATTGCAGCTGAAACGCATCAGGTAATGAAGAATATTGAAGCAGTTTTAAAAGAGGCAAAATTGTCGTTTGAACATATTGTAAAAACGACCATCTTTTTAAGTGATATGGCATTATTTGCAGAAGTAAATGAAGTATACGGCACTTATTTCAATGGAGATTATCCAGCAAGAGAAACGGTTGCTGTAAAGGGTTTGCCCCGAGGTGTGAATGTTGAAATTTCTATGACTGCAGTAGTAGATTTATAGAGCAGTAATCTGATAACTGGTTTTGAATTGGTATGGTTTATTGGGAGAAAGCATCAATAAATGAATGCCATTATTAAAATTATCTGGAGCACCAGACAAGTTCTCTATGGCAATGCTATTTCTATGAGGTGGAGTATACACTTGCAAAATTGGATAATGTTGATCTGGTTCTATTACTAATTGTAAATCTCGATTACTTAAAATACATTTCCCATTTTGTTTTAATACAAAAGAATTGTCTAAAAAGAGGTTTTCTAAAGAATGTTTTTGTTCAAATCGAGTGTCAGATATTTTTTTCCCTGTGGGGATTAAAGCCTCATCAAATTCAAGTTGGGTATTGGCATCAAATTGAAGCTGGTATTGATTGATCGATCCTCCTAAAGTAAAATAGGGGTGCCAGCCATCCGCATATGGTATGGGCTCCTCATTTTGATGACTAACTAAAGTGGTTACGAATAAACAATTATTGGATTTTAATTCCCAATGCAATTGAATATGGTACTCAAATGGATAGCCAGAATCATTTTTTTGATATTGATAAGACAATTTGATTGAAGCAGCTTCTTCAGAAGCAATCATTTCCCCCAATTCATAAACGGCATCATACACCAAACCATGTAATGCATGAGAACCTAAATAGTTTTTTTGAATGGTATATATTTTCCCATTATGGCTATAAGTACCATTATGAAGCCTACATACAAAGGGGCTAATTTTTGCACTTTTAAATCCATCAGTTATTTTTTCTTGGGCATCCCTCACCGATTCAAACCCATCTATGCAGTTGAATAAAGCGCCATTTAAAGGAATATGGAAGGCATTTAATAATCCTCCAAAGGCAAAAATTTCAGCGGTACAACCTGTGAAGGTATCTGTTAAATAGACAACTGGATGAGCTTGTTCCTGATTGATATCTACTTTAAATCGCATAAAATTCCTTTAAATGTCAAGATAATGCAAATGACCCTTTTTTTGACCAAATAAAAAACTAACGGTTGTTCACCCCTTGCATTTATGCAGTATTTTTGCCCTTCTTAAAAATCAGGATATGGCGTTTTCATTAAAGAATAAAGTTAGAATAGTGACGGCAGCTAGTTTGTTTGATGGGCATGATGCAGCAATCAATATCATGCGCAGAATCTTACAGTCTAAGGGTGCAGAAATTATTCACTTAGGGCATAATAGAAGTGTTGCTGAAATTGTAGAATGTGCTATTGAAGAAGATGTTCAAGGTATTGCCATTACGAGTTACCAGGGAGGGCACGTGGAATTCTTTAAGTATATGAAAGATTTGCTCGACCAAAATGGTTGTGGGCATATTAAAATTTTTGGTGGAGGAGGTGGAACTATTCTGCCTGAAGAAATTAGAGAATTGCACCAACATGGTATTACCAGAATTTATAGTCCTGACGATGGGCGTACCATGGGATTAGAGGGAATGATTGAAGATGTGTTGATGCAATGTGATTTTGAATTGAGTTCAAATGCGAATACAGCAAAGCCATTGAATTTAGGTGAAGTAAAAGAAATCAGGGATGTTGCTCGAAAAATAACTTTAGCTGAAAACGGGTTAACGAATGGTTCAACTGAACTAACTGTATTAGATACGGAATCAGTTCCTGTATTAGGAATAACCGGAACCGGTGGGGCAGGTAAAAGTTCGGTAACAGATGAAATTGTAAGAAGGTACTTGAACAATTATACCGATAAAACCATTGCAGTAATTTCAGTAGATCCTTCTAAGAAAAAAACAGGTGGGGCATTATTGGGTGATCGAATCAGAATGAATGCGATTGCGCATCATCGTGCATATATGCGCAGTTTGGCTACTAGAGATGATAATACTGCATTGAGTGCACATGTTCAAGAAGCCATCAATATTTGTAAAGTTGCAGGCTTTGATATGATCATTTTAGAATCTGCAGGTGTGGGTCAAAGTGATGCATCTATTTTAGATTTTTGCGATGTTAGTTTGTATGTGATGACACCAGAATATGGTGCAGCATCCCAATTAGAGAAAATTAATATGCTCGACTTTGCCGACCTAATTTGTATCAACAAATTTGATAAGGCAGGCGCTTTGGATGCATTGCATGATGTACGCAAGCAATACAAACGAAATCATGAGTTGTGGAATGAAGCAGATGAAAATTTACCCGTGGTAGGAACCATTGCTGCACAATTTAATGATACAGGAATCAATCAGTTGTTTAGTAAAATCATGATTGCCATTCAAGAAAAAACCGGTGTTTATTTTTCAACGGATACTGCCATTCATGCAGGCTTGAATGAAACAACTACCAGGGCTCAAATTATTCCACCAAAGCGGGTACGTTATTTGGCAGAAATTGCTGACGCCAATAGGAGTTATAATGAATGGACCAATGAACAATGTTTAATCGCTTCTAAATGGTATCAGCTAAATGGCGCTATTCAATCATTACCAGCCAATAGTGCAGCTAAGCAAGAATTAGAAAATATTGCAGCTTCCTTTGAATCTTCATTGCATCCGGATTGTAAAAAAATGATTCAGCAATGGCCTGAATTAGTAAAAAAGTACCAGGCTGATTTTTTTGAATATACCGTTAGAAATAAAACGATTAGACAACCATTGACCACTCAATCTTTAAGTGGAACAAGAATTTCAAAAGTAATCTTGCCTCGTTACAAAGATTGGGGAGATATTTTAAGATGGCAGTTACAAGAAAATATTCCTGGTGAGTTCCCATATACTGCTGGAGTATTTGAATTAAAAAGACAGGGTGAAGATCCAACCAGAATGTTTGCAGGCGAAGGAGGTCCGGAAAGAACCAATAAGCGTTTCCATTATGTTTCTTTGGGCCAACCGGCTATTCGTTTGTCTACCGCATTCGATAGTGTTACGTTGTATGGTGAAGATCCAGACCCACGTCCGGATATTTATGGTAAAGTCGGGAATAGTGGAGTGAGTATTGCAACAGTAGATGATGCAAAGAAGTTGTACAGTGGATTTGATTTATGCGATCCTAAAACTTCTGTAAGTATGACCATCAATGGTCCAGCTCCAATCATACTAGCATTCTTCATGAATGCAGCCATTGACCAATTATGCGAAAAGTGGATTACTGCCAACAATAAATGGGAAGAAGTCAATGCCATCATTGAAAATAAATTTAGCAAAACACCTAGACCGGTTTATTATAATCCATCTTCACCAGAAAGATTGCCAGAAGGGAATAATGGATTGGGTATTGGATTATTAGGCGTAAGTGGAGACGAAGTATTACCTGCCGAAATTTATGCTCAATTAAAAGCGGAAGCACTTTCTCAAGTTAGAGGAACGGTGCAGGCAGATATATTAAAAGAAGACCAGGCTCAAAACACTTGTATTTTCTCAACAGAGTTTGCACTCAAATTGATGGGAGATGTACAATCTTATTTTATTGATCAAAAAGTGCGCAACTTTTATAGTGTGAGCATTAGCGGATACCATATTGCGGAAGCTGGGGCAAATCCAATCACTCAATTGGCATTCACGCTCGCCAATGGATTTACATTTGTTGAGTACTATTTAAGCAGAGGAATGCATATTGATGATTTTGCTCCCAACTTATCTTTCTTCTTCAGCAATGGTATGGACCCAGAATATAGTGTGATTGGAAGAGTTGCTAGAAAAATTTGGGCGAAAGCAATGAAGCAAAAATACAAAGGGAATGATCGTTCTCAGAAATTGAAGTATCATATTCAAACCAGTGGTAGAAGCTTACATGCACAAGAAATTGATTTTAACGATATAAGAACCACATTACAAGCATTGTATGCCATATATGATAACTGCAATAGTCTTCATACCAATGCATATGATGAAGCCATTACTACGCCTACAGAAGAAAGTGTAAGAAGAGCAATGGCTATTCAATTAATCATCAACAGAGAATTGGGTACTGCTAATACAGAAAACTTCATTCAGGGAAGTTTTGCTATTGAAGAGCTCACCGATCTAGTTGAAGAAGCTGTATTAGCTGAATTTGAAAGAATTTCTGAACGTGGTGGCGTTTTAGGTGCAATGGAAAGAATGTATCAGCGAAATAAAATTCAGGAAGAGAGTTTGTATTACGAAACCAAAAAACATACAGGTGAATTGCCATTAATTGGTGTAAACACTTTCTTAAATAAAAAAGGAAGCCCTACCATTTTACCTGGTGAAGTAATCCGAAGCACTACTGAAGAAAAAGAACAACAGATCCAGAACTTACATGCATTTAAAATAAGAAATCAATCGAAGAGTCAAGAAGCATTATTACAATTGCAACAAGTAGCAATCAGCAATGGTAATTTATTTGCAGAATTGATGGAAACGGTTAAGTATTGTTCTTTAGGTCAAATTACCAATGCCCTTTATGCAGTAGGTGGTCAATATAGAAGAAATATGTAAATTCAATTATGAAAACAGTTTTTTTGCTTTTAGTTTCCTCTTTGATGGCAAGTGTAATCACTGTAAGTGGCCAGGTAAGGAAAATTGATACCATTATGAAACTAGGTAATATCGGTTTCAAGTTGGTAACCAATAATAAAAACGAAGACAAAAACTATGTTACTATTAGTCCAATTGGGTTTGGAAGTGGAGCGCGGGATGTGAGCTTTGAAGTGAAGGGTAGAATACGAAAAGCGGAAATTGACGATTTAAATAACGACTTCTATCCTGATATGGTTATTTATGTTTATACCAATGACCCCAATGATAAAGGAAACGTTATAGGGATTTCTTCTGTAAAGAATGAATCGCTTACCGGTATTGTTTTCCCTGATATTGTTGATGATCCAAAATTGAGGGTTGGCTATAAAGGATTTGATACATTTATGTTGATGGAAGGAACTTTAATGCGCAGATTCCCTGTTTACACTGCTGACTCTGTTGGAGCTCAAAGAACAGGGATGTATAGACAAATTCAATATAAAGTGATGCCTGGCGAAAGAGGAATGCTCAGTTTTAAACCTGTTCGGAGTTACGAGTTCGCAAAGCAATAACATTTCTTTCCATTAATTTATTATGAACTGTTAATTCCTGTTTAACAGAATGCTACCTTTAGTTTCCTTAATCCAATTTTATGTATCGGAAATTGATTGCAGTTATTCTTTTTTTTATTTCAGCAAATATTCATGCCCAAACTGTTCAACAGTTACTTTCTAAAAAAGTAACCTTGCCAAATGGTTGGGCGTTAACACCAGTAGGTAAAAGTTTTCCTTTAGGAGATCTTCCGCTCAACATTGCTGTTAGTAAGTCTAAACAATTAATGGCTGTAACCAATAATGGTCAGGGAACTCAAAGCATTCAATTGATTAATCCGGTTACTGAAAAAGTATTGGATACTAAAATCATTGAAAGGAGTTGGTATGGTTTAGTATTTAGTGCCGATGAAAAAAAATTATATGTATCTGGCGGCCATAATAACCGAATTGAAATTTTCTCCATCGCAAACAATAAACTTGCTTTAACCGACTCAATCGTTTTAGGGAAAAAGTGGCCCAATAAAATTAGTCCTGCAGGGATTGCCATTGACGACGAACAACAATTATTATATGTGGTAACCAGAGAAGACAATCAGTTATATATCATTGATATTAAATCAAAGAAAACCATATTTACCCAAGCCTTAGGCGGAGAAGCATATACCTGTGTGTTGTCTCCTAGCAAAAAGTTCTTGTATATCAGTTGTTGGGGATGCGATAAGGTATATCTATTTAATACTACTGAAAGAAAAATAACTGCTGAAATACCAGTGGGTGATAATCCCAACGAAATGGTATTAAATAATAAAGGAACTATTTTATATGTAGCCAATGCCAACGATAATTCAGTTTCTGTAATCAATACCAAAGAAGAAAAAGTAGTTGAAGTCTTGAATGTGGCTTTGTACCCAGATGCACCTAACGGCTCAACCACCAATGGACTTGCATTATCTACAGATGAAAAAACTTTGTTTGTGGCCAATGCAGATAACAATTGTTTAGCTGTTTATGATGTTAGCAAACCTATACAAAGCAAAAGCAAAGGTTTTATTCCTGTAGGATGGTATCCTACGAATGTAAAAGTGGTAGGCAATAAAATATTTGTATCGAATGGGAAAGGCTTTTCTTCAAAAGCAAATGTGTACGGTCCCAATCCTTTTGCGAATAAACAAATTGTTTTACATCACGAAGGAGATCCAAATAAACCAGCTGGTGTTGAATATATTGCTGGACTATTTATGGGAACAATGAGTATCATTAATATACCTACCCCAAAACAAATGAGTGTATATTCTCAAGTAGTTTATCAAAATACGCCTTATAATAAAGTGAAAGAGAAGATTGCTCAAGGAGAAGTGGGTAATCCAATTCCTAGAAGAGTAGGAGATAAAAGTCCCATTAAATATGTGTTCTATGTGATTAAAGAAAATAGAACCTATGACCAAGTATTGGGTGACGTGAAAGAGGGTAATGGAGATCCTCGCCTTACTTTATTTGGCGAGAACATTACGCCCAATCAACACGCTTTGGCTAAAAACTTTGTTTTGTTGGATAATTTTTACGTGGATGGGGAAGTAAGTATGGATGGGCATAACTGGACAATGGGAGCTTATGCAACTGACTTCTTAGAAAAAAGCTGGGTAAGTAGTTATGGTGGAAAAGGGGGAAGTTATGATGGTGAAGGCAATAGAAAAGTTGCCAATAATAAAGGTGGTTTCTTTTGGGATCATGCAAAAAAAGCTGGAGTAAGCTTTAGAAGTTATGGTGAATTTGTAGATAATTACAAAGCCAATATTCCCGTTTTAGAGGGCAATTTTTGTAAGTATTTTACTGGTTATAATAATGCTGTAATGGATACCACTCGTTTCCATCAATGGAAAAGAGATTTTGATTCATTACTGGCTATTAATAAAGTACCTCAATTCAATTCTGTTCGTTTTTCAAATGACCACACAGAGGGATTGAGATTAGGCAGACCAACACCCTATGCACATGTGGCAGATAATGATTATGCAGTTGGCTTGTTTATAGAGTATTTAAGCAAAAGTCCTATCTGGAAAGAGACGGCTATATTTATTGTTGAAGATGATGCACAAAATGGAGCAGACCATGTGGATGCTCATAGAAGCATTGCATTTGTTGCAGGAGGCTTTGTTAAACGCGGCTATGTTGATCATACCATGTATTCTACTTCATCAGCACTCAGAACGATGGAATTAATTTTAGGAATACCTCCGATGAGTCAATATGATGCTGCAGCAACACCTATGTGGCGTTGTTTTACCTCAACCCCAGACTTAACACCTTTCAAAGCATTGATGCCTAATATCAATTTAAAAGATAAGAATACGGCCATGAATGAATGGCAACGTAAGTCTGAGTTATTTAATTTGGCAAAGGAAGATGCAGTTCCAGATTTAGAATTTAATAAAGTTTTATGGCATGGCTTAAAGGGGGATCATATTCCTTTTCCCGGACCCAAGCGAGCTGCTTTTTATAAACCAATTGAAAAAGCGGATAAAGACTAGTCAACAATTTGGGCTTTGAGTCCTTATATATTCATGCGTCAATTTACTATTGAAGAAATAAAAACTTGGGAACGATTTTATAGAGCCAATTTTATCAACTGTTTAACTGGTTTTAAACCGGTTAGTTTAATCGGTTCCATTAGTAGTTCAGGTATTCCCAATTTATCTGTGGTAAGTAGTATTGTCCATTTAGGAGCTGATCCTGCTTTAATTGGATATATTAATCGACCTATTGCTGCAGCTCCAGATACCATCACGAATATTAAGGATACAAAATCTTATTCCATTAATCATATCAATGCGCAATTTTTAGAAAAAGCCCACCAGTGTAGTGCCAAATATTCGCCTGAAGTAAATGAGTTCGACCAAGTTGGATTAACTGCCTTTTATACAGATGGAATTGTGGCTCCTTTTGTAAAAGAATCAAAGGTTCGATATGAAATGGAATTGGTAGAAATTGTTCCAATACATTACAACAATACTTTTTTTGTAATTGGTCAATTGAAATCCGTTTTTTTGGAAGAGTCCATACTGTCAGAAGATGGTTTTTTAGACCTTTCTGCAGCAGGGTCTATCGTTTCTCTGGGCCTTGATGGATATGCTTCAGCGGAAATGATTACAAGACTTCCTTATGCAAAGCCATAATATACAATGAAAAAATATTGCTGTCTTGCGGTAATTGAATGGGTTGTTTAAACTGCATACCTACTTTTTCTAGAACGCGAATGGAGGCCAAATTGTCTGGTTTAGTTATACCAGCTAATTCATCCATTTGAAGTGATTCAGCAGCATATTTTATAACTGCTTTACCCGCTTCAGTAGCATAACCCTTGCCCTCGTATTGAGGTAGAAATGCAAATCCTAAATCGGGAATTGTTAAACCTTCTCTTTTTACTAACCCTGCTATTCCTACTGAATGATTGTCTTTTTTTTGGGTTACTAAGAAAAGTCCAAATCCATTTTTATTGTAACTGTTTATGATATAATTGGCTATATAATTGCTAGCGGCCGTTTTGTCTTTGATATTTCTATCTCCAATATTTTTGATCCAAGTAGCGGTATTCATTAATTGCATCATGAACCCAGCGTCTATAATGGTTAATGCCCTTATGCTTAATCTATCTGTTTCTATTTTTAAATACATTATCGGCCGCTGGTTATGACTATTTTAGTTACGATATTTTCATTTCCTTTTCCATCTTTCGCTAAGACTAAATATACACCTGAAGCAATTTTATTTCCTATATAATCCCTTCCATTCCAAACCGCTTGACCCCCTAAACTTCTCGTTTGATAAACCAATCTGCCGTTTAATTCAGTAATTTTTATTAATGTATTCTCGGCTAAACCTCTAATGGCAATTTGTCCATTGTACTGCGGTGGAACCGGATTAGGAAAAACCAGTATATTGTTTTTTTCTTCATTGGCCTCGGTTGCCATTGCTCTGTAACTGCAAAGCCCATTAAAAGTTGCAAAATATACTTCTCCAGTTGTTGGATCTATCCCTATCTTTTTAATATCATTACTCAATAATGGGCTATTAGAAACAGTAAAATGGTGAATGATTTTCCTTGCATCGGAACTAATTAGCCATACTCCATTTTGGGTACCTATCCATTTTTGATTGGCTCCATCAAGGGCCATACATTGAATTTGTTCACCCTTAAAAAGAAACCCTGCAAATTGATCTTGTTGAATAATAGGTAAAGTTGCTTCACAGCTTCCCAGTACATTGTCACTGCAATAGATGATACCAATTCCATCGTCGGTACCAATCCAAATACTATTGTCTTTGTCTTTTAATATGCTTAATACATTATTAGATGGAAGGTTACCATTACCTACTCCTTGTTGAAAGCGTTTCCATTGATCGTCTCCGGAAGTTTCAATATTATTTCCGTATTTATAATAAATCAGCCCATTCCCTTTAGGGCTTTGAATCCAAAGTTGATCATAGTCGTCGGCAATAATTTGTCCCACCGCATTTTCTGTTAAATTGAATGGAATAGTGAATCCAAACCATTTATCGTCGGCCGTTTTAAGCTTTAATGCTTGCGGAGCGCCATAGTTGCTGATCCATAAATTCCTCTTATTGTCTAAAGCTAAACCACTTACTCTATAGCTTCCAGGATCGCCTATTGCAGCTTGTAATAGACTATTATTTTGTTTGAAAATCTGCAACTGTTCATTGGTTTGTTTAATTAATCCACCTCCATAACTTCCTGCCCAAATAGTTCCATTTGATGGGTCAACAGTTATTGTAATCATATCAAGTACTGAGTCTAATATTGGGGTGTTAAGTGCCCCTTTATTAGACCAAATCCCTTCCTTAAATTGAAGTACACCTTCTCTGTTAAATTGATAATTCCAGGCTGTATTAACGGAACCAGCACCTTGAAATAAGCTTTGATTGTAAAACGCAAATTCCCCACTCGATACACCCTGTGGTCCATTGGGTATATATCTTTCAGTAGTATTTCCAAATGAAGATAATCCCCCAAATTGATCTGCGACCCAAACAAGCGAGTTATTGATTAGTGCAGATGACGGAAATGATATGATACCAGGAGCAGCGATGGTTCTTTCTATATTCCCATTTGGATTTAGGACAACCACTTTTGAATTGCCAGTGGTTGTTCTAAGGCAGATGGTCATTTTATTTTCACTAATTCCAGTATGTATTATTTTCCAGTTGGATTCTTGAAACAATAATTTCCATTGACCATTATCTTGAAAAAAAACACTGTCGTTTTTAGTTAAGATTAATTGGTTATTGATGAATCCAATGTAAGAAACTGCACCAGATGAAGGGCCTGCAATTTGTTCCCAATTTTGAAAGTTTGCAGGATCCAAACCTGATTTTGAAATTCGCTTAATTCCTTCTTCTGTGGCTGCATAGAAATATTGGTTGTTTTCGGAAAATGCATGGATGCTTATTTGTTTGCCAGCATTCCCAATGATCCAAGTATCTTTTATCTCATATTTGTTTAAGTTAACTAATACGATTCCTAGGCCTGTTGATAAGTAAGCAGTTCCCATGGAAGTATAAATACTGTTAATGGTTTTATTCCCGCTTATGGTACTTCTTTGAATATCACTCAGGTTCTTGGTAATACTACCTTTTAATACATCTAGGTTGCTGTTTTTGTACGCTATAATCAGTTGATTGTTTTGGGCATCCCATCCAATTTCTTGAATTCCAATATCACTTAGTCCATTTACTTTATGGTACCTACTTATTTCTTGATTCGCATCAACAGAAAATACTGCATCATTGGTAGCAGCATAAATAAGATCCCCTTTTATTACTTGTATTGTTTTTTGATAATTTAGGTGTTCTCTCCACTGGCCTAATGGAACTGGTTGTTTTTGTGCACATAAATAGGAGCAATATGATAAGCAAAATATTAGGGAAGCTATATGCAAATCCTTTATCATAATAAATAAATATAAACTATCTATTCATAAATATTTACAATGCCTTGCTTAATGGCAAAAAGTACCAAGCCAACCCTTGTTTTTATGTCTAATTTCTTAAATAAATTATCTCTATAATTATCAATTGTTCTAACGCTTACGCACATTTCGTCGCCAATTTCTTTATAAGATTTGTCTGCGCAGAGCAATTGTAAAAAATGGGCTTCTTGTTCAGAAATATTTAATAGTAAAGCGGTTTGCTTTCCTTCATCCTCTTCATTTGAAACATAATTAATGAGTTTATCTCTTACTAATTCATTTACATAAAACTCATTTCTTTGAATGGATTCCATTGCTTCCTTAAATACATGTGGTTTACTATCTTTAATGATATATCCCTTTACCCCATTCCTAAGCATTCGAATAATTGCCATATCATTCGACAACATACTTAATACCAACACTTTTACCGTAGGTAAATGTTTTCTAATCCAAGCAGCTGTTTCGTAGCCATCCATTTCCGGCATAGTAATATCCAATAAAGCAATATCTGGTGGCGTAATTGATTTTACTTTATTTATAAATTCAATCCCATTTCCTGCTTCTAATACCACTTCAAAATCTCCCAATGTATTAATAATCGCAGCTAATCCAGATCTTAGTAACTCGTGGTCATCAATTAATGCTACGGTGGTTTTCATTGTTATTTTGAATTTAATAATATTGTAAAGGTAGTGCCTTGATTTATTATACTGTCAAGATGAACAGTTGCGTTAATTAATTTTGCTCTTGAGAAGATATTATTTAATCCAACACCAGGATTATCCTGTTTAATTTCCTCTTTGTTAAATCCAATACCATTGTCTTTAATTTCAACTTTTATTTGGTCTTTCACTTTTCCTATATGAACATTTATTTGGTCACAGGATGCATGTTTTAAAGTGTTATTAATTACTTCTTGAATCATTCTGTATAAAATGATGTCAACACTTTTGTCTAATAGATCTAGATTTACATCTTCATCAATCGCTAAAAAACTTTGATACTTACCAGTTTTATTGATGTTGTGCAAAAGCTGCTCCAATGACTCTACAAACCCAATTTGATGAAAATTATTATTAATTAAGCTATGACTAATATTTCTTAAATCGTTCCAAACTTTCTTTAAAAAATTGTAAATTTCTTCCTTTTCTTTCTCGTCTACCTTTTCTTTTAAATTGGCTATTCTAAGCATTGATAAATACACTACTTGTGCAGTGTCATCGTGAATTTCCGAGCCTATATAGTTTAGTGTTTGATTCTGTATTTCTAATTGAGATTTAATAATGGTTTGTTCAAACCTATTTTTCATCTCTTCTTTTTCCTTTTGATTTTGACGCTGTTTGCGTAAAAAAAGGTAGAGCAATACCAATAAAAATACCGCTAGTAATACAAAGAATACGGAGGAAATTATTATTGTGACGAGTATGTCTTCTTGTTTTTCCGGCATAACATGAAAGCGTAAATAAAGGCTGAATATAGAACTACGTTTAAGCTTTGGTTGATAATTCCATATATTTTTTTCCCTTCTTGCTGCAAATCGTAGCTTCTAAGGTATTCAAATAAGGCATTGATAATAACTGATCCCATGTAAAAGAGTAACAAGCCAGTACATACCCAAAAGAAGGGCTGTTTCGCTAAAGGGTGGTCTAAATGTTCAGGCAACACCGATTCGTAAAAGAAAAGACAGCAAAATAAGACTACAAAAAAAGATCCCAATAAGAAAGTATAGGTATGAAAGTTATTATAGCCTTGTACAAACTGTAGGTTCAAAAAAACCATGAATGCATAAAATGGGATGAATCCGATCGTTAATTTCTTGAAAAGGGTAGTTTTCAAGTGTTTGGAGAACAGAAAAGAATAGAAAATAAATTCGAACGTAGTAAAAACATTAAAAAGGGTATAATTTCTTATACCCTTTGTAATAAGGTAGTATCCTATTAATTCCACCGTTAGTGTAATAAAAAGGAAAGGCAAAAAGTATTTAAATGGGGTGTTTTTTAGTGATCTATATAATAGTATACAAACTAAAAAACTGCTGGCTTGCACCAGCAGGTAAATATTTGTCAACATCCTTTTGGATTTGAATGAGCGGCTAACTTATGAAAATTATTCGAAAGATACTAAGGCCAGATAGTACCATGGTTTAAATAATTAGAACCGTCACCTGGTACATCTCCAGCATTTTGGCTTCTAAAGTTACCGCTATTGCTTGTCTTATTGTTACCTAAGAAAAATACAGACACTCTGCCTTTGTATTCAGGTTTTGGAGCAGTAACTTCATCATATTGACCAAAGTAAACATAAACCTTATCCGATTTATATTTAGACTTTATTTCTTTGATGTATTTCTCCATGTCTTCCACATCGAAAACAACATATTCAGTGAAGTTTTTACCTTTATAATTGTTTTTATAGGTTGCCTGCATTCTTGCAGCAGCACTTTCTGAAATAAGACCATTGATTGGAGTATTTTTGGCAGCAGCGCCAACTACATTCATTTCAGCATCTTTCTTGTTGGATTGTAGTGCGTTTGTTTCAGTTTCTGCTTTTTGGCATGCAGTAAAGCTTAGTGAAGCGATTACTCCTAAAGCTAAAAAGCGTTTCGATAATAGGTTTTTCATAACTAGCTATTTAAATGTTTGCGAGGATTGTGAATGTA
>JACCDH010422297.1_pt1 | contig 15123 bp, 9 predicted proteins | sample 7442481 | NCBI WGS metagenome assembly JACCDH01 (sample SAMN15323433, study PRJNA562643) | freshwater metagenome | isolation source: river surface water | place: USA:Blue River Watershed | collected 2017-08-15
CAGGGCTTGAATTGTCAACGGCACAACTACCACTTTGAACTACCGCACGGTAATATGTATTTGATGTTACTGATGTTGGTGTATATGAACTTAAACCTGCTGTTCCGCTTATATCTGTTGGAGTTGTAAAGGCCAAGTCAGAAGCACTTTGCCATTTAGTAACAGTACCTGTGTTACCTGATAAGGTTAGTGCAGCTGCATTCGAACCACTACAAATAGTTTGATTTGAACTTACTGAGCCTCCAACTGAAGAAGGTGTTACAGTAATAATGAATGAAGAAGTGTTTATGCTTGGGCATGATCCGTTTTGGACTACCGCACGATAATGAATGGTAGCTGTTGGACTACCACCATTTTGTATGTTGGTTGTATTTGCAATTGGGGTGAATGAGCTAAATGGAGCTAATGCACTCTCCCATCTCACTACACTACCCGTGTTACCACTTAGAGTTAAGTTACCCACCGGATTGCCTGAACATACTGCGTTGGTTCCACTAATTGTACCCGCAACAGAGGCGGCATCAACAGTTACGGTTGTAGTAGCTGAGTTGGCTGAAGCACATGCTCCACTTTGAACCACGGCTCTGAACTGAGTAGTTTGAGTTAATGCTCCTGAAGTGTATGTTGATAGCGTATTCGTTATCGGAGTAAATGTTGAAAATGGAGAAACTGCTGCTTCCCATCTCACCACATTTCCGGTATTTCCACTTAACGTTAACAAACCACTCGTACTTCCTGAACAAATGTTTGACCCTCCGGTAACTGAACCTCCAGCTGAAGGTTGGCTAACCGTCATGGTTATACTATTTGAAGTTGCAGTAGTCGTGGAGACACAAGGACTATTGGAAGTTAAAACGCAAGTTACTATATCATTATTACTCAATGTAGTACTTGAGTAAGTTGAACCGGTACCAACGTTCGATCCATTAACCTTCCACTGATATGATGGTGCTGTCCCCCCGTTGGTAGGAGTAGCAGAAAACGTTACGTTAGTACCCACACAAATATCAGTTGAAGAGGCAGAGATAGATACTGAAGCGGGAACAGGAGTAATTTCTCCTATCGCAATATCACCATAGTTGGTTAACCCATTAACTGCAAATGTTGTGGTAGTGGTGGTACCTGTTAGTCCGGCTAACCATGCTGAACCATTGTATGAGAATAATTTGGTTGAAGCAAGTGTTGTACCTGCGTCAACATCTGAAGTATTGAAGGTAAATGTGTAATTACCACCAGTGTTAGTTGAACTAACATTAGTCACTCTCCAATATCTGTTAATTGATTTGCTAGCGTTTATACAAGAAGAACTCAACTGAGGATGATCACCATCTATTGTTCCTACAGCCACATTACCTGCTACACTTACACTTGGAAAAGTAACAGAAACCGGTAAGTAACTTGATGCATTACCTATTTCGTATGTACGAGCAACATTACTACCTGCAGTTACAAATCTTGATAAATTACCTACAATGTAACCGGATGTACGGCTCAAAATACCTGTGGAGGTTAATGCAACAGTATTTGTTCCGGTAGTAACTTTTATTGAACCAATGTTCAGTGTTCCGCTAAAACTGTAAGTAACGTTTGAAGAGGCTAAAGTTAAACTCACGCCATTATCTACAGTTACAGATGTGAAGGATGCGGTTGGAGTTGTTGCAGAGTTTCTGTATGTTCCTGTACCGGATATTGTTTGAGCATTACTGATTACATAAAATGCATTTCCACCTAAGGTCATAGGGGCTGAAACAGTTAATGTACCATTGTTAGTAATATCACTACCTACAACAAAAGTTGAAGTGTTAGTATGGCGGAATTCACTTCCGCTATTAATTGTTAAATTACCTTTTATGTAAGCACCATAAGCGCCATTGGTATATGATGTTGAAACCCAACGTCCATTTGCACTTCCTGCATTAACTGTAACATTTTGAATTGGCACTAAACCAGAACGTCTCACATCAATGACGAATCCATTTGTATTTCCAACTTCACTGCTCACTCCATTACCAAAAGTAAAGGTGTGAGTTCCGGTAAAGGCAGACACCGTGCTTGATGCAGTGATACGAAGAGCCATAGTGGTACCAGGCGTAATCGAATTGTGAGGAGGATCAATAATCGTAATGTTACCTGCAGTACAATTAAGTGTACTTGAATTAATTGAAACCAAGTGTGTGGCCGCTGATGTACTTGTTCCGGCTAAACCAGAATTACCATCAACGTTAATATCACCACCCGATTGATTAAACTCACCTGAACTACCTATATTAAAGTTACCGTTCACATTAACTATACCGTTTGATACTGTTAGGGTTCCGTTTACCAATAATGTTCTATTGCTACCTCCTCCTGGACCAATGTTTACTGTTCCTCCGGAAACGGTTAATAAACCACCAGAATTAACTGTGATACCATTATTAGCAGAACCGGCAATTGTTAATGTTGATCCACTAGCGTCTAATGTACCATCAACTACAACACTTGCAGCATTGTTCAATGTACCGGCTGCAGCTGTTAATGTTGCACCTGTCATGATACTTAATCCATTACATGTTGCTGTGTAACCTGTAGGAATATTAACTGTAACACCAGTAGCAATAGTTGCACTATTATTAACCGTAGGTATAATATTTCCTTCCCATGTGTTTGTGTTATTCCAAGCACCTGTATTAATAGCTATTATATTAGGAAGCAATGGATTTACACCTGAATTGGAAGCAACAAAAAGTGTATCGAATAAGCCACCACCTAAAACGGTTGCTTGGCCAAAATCTCTATTAACAAGAGGGACAATATTTGTACCCGAACCAACTGCCGCTGTACCTTGAGCTACTGATGAACTTTTGGTTAGTTGAAGTTGAGTTACATCTAGAACTGAACCTACTCCCTCACCAACAATTCTCAAACTTAATGTATTACCTGTACCAATATTTGGAGTTGAAGTTGACGATAACAACCAGTACGAATTTGCTCTTCTGTCGATAGTTACCCCACCATCCACAAATGTAGGAGTGATATCAGTGTAACCGACTACGTTGCCATGGCGAACTGTAAAATTACCACCAGTTGTAATAGATGCTCCATTCATGCTGAACAATACACTACGATCTCTTGTTCCGGTTGAAAGAGGGAAACCTGTTGTATATTCAAAAGCTGGAGAAATAGCTGCTGCAAACCAACGAGTGAAGGCTCCATTCGTTCCTAACTGAACATAACCAGATGTTCTTGCCAATGCACCTGCAGCAGCAGTAGAAGTACCGATTGTTAATATGTTATTACCCATGTTCAGAACTCCACTTGTTAATGTTAAAGTTCCATTCACATTTAGGTTTCTGTTTGATGTTACACCTTGAGCATCATTAATAATAAGGTTATTAAATGTTGCGGTTCCTGCGGCTAATTCATTAAATGAACCTGTTTGCAAGGTATTTGCTGCAGGACCGTATGTGTAGTTTGGATTTCCGAATGAAGTATTTATTGTTGGAATTGTACTCAAAGAGCCTGCAGTTGTTGTTTCATTCAAACCTCCAATAACAACTGTTCCTCTGTAAGTTGCACCACCAATAGCTAATGATGTTGGTCCATTAGTGACATTTCCTGTTTCCAAGGTAATACGTTCAAGTGCCCATGCATTAGTATTAGTAAAAGCAACACCATTCGGGTTAGCAACTCGTAATGAAAGAGAAGGTGCTGTTCCTGTTCCCGAAATTGTTTGTGATGAACTACTTTCTAAATTAAGACTACCAATACCTGTACCAGTTGCTGCCGGTACAACACCGGAAATTATACCATTATTTACTATGTTACCTCCTACAGTTAATGCATAACCTACACCGGCCGAACCTGTTTGAAGGTAACCGTTCGCAAAAACAATTAAGGAGTCAGTCACCGTTAAGTTACTTCCGATTCTACAGAAACGAGAAGAAAATGTTGAGATGTTATTTTGGATGATAAGTTTAGGTAGAGCTACTGCAGATAGAATACTAAAACCGGTATTTGTTGCGAATGTTCCACCCGATGTTGTAGCTGAATTATTACCGATTATAAATGCTCCACCTGTTATTGTTCTTGTACCACCAGATTGAATATTAATTGAGCCTACTGTAGCTGCAGTAGCAGAAGCATGCGGATCAATAATTTCAATTGTACCGCCTGTAAAAACAAATGTTGAGGATGAGTTAACAGCAAAAATATTTGTAAACACACTTAAATTCTGTAAGTCTTGAGGGTCTATCAACAAACGTCCTCCGTTAACGGTTAACTGGGCAGTTGCTATAGCTGCTACTTGAAAACCTCCCTTCAATGTAACTACACCTCCATTGATTCGTAAATGTCCGTTTGTAGTTACAAAGTGATTATTTGAACCGGTACCTAATGTCAAAGAGCCTGCATCAATTCTTAACTCTCCTTGTAATTGAAGTGTTCCGATATTATTTACCGCAGGAATCATTCCTATAGATATACCTGAGTTGTTTAACCATAAACGACCATTAACAGATGTTACTAGAGATGCCGCATTGGTATGAAATGAAGTAGTAACCACTGGAGCGGATATCTTCATTGTTCCGGTTTGAACGGTTAGACGTTGAACAAAATTGTATGCAGGTATTGTTGATGCTTGGGTATACGTTCTTAAAAATTCAATCGTGTTATCAACTGCTCCTTTGTTAACGATTATAAAAGGCATTTCGCAGATTGAACCTGATCCTGTAACTGTTGCGTTCTGTGTTCCAAAAAATACAGTTTGAACAGCTGCAGTAGTTTGCATATCAAAATCACCGTTAACTATCAAATTACCGGCTGCTGTACTTGTATTTACACTACCTCCAATATTTAAAACAAAAGGAGAAGCAGCTGGCCCCGAACCGGTACCTGCATTGAACGAGCCCCCACTTTCCACAATCACATCACCATTAACGGTAAATGTTTGAGCTGCGCTTGCATTCCAATAGGTTAAATTACCTTTTACAATCAACGTGCCGCAAGAAGGAGCCGTTATATCTAGCACCACATTATGAGTTACAGATATTTCGGCACTATCCTGACTAGAAGGTACAGTTCCTGTGTTCCATATTGCAGGATTACTCCAGTTTCCGCTAGATACCGTGATAAATTTAGATGACGGTAATGTTGTTCCATTTCCATCTGCAGGTGCAGATATACTTTCTCTTACAGAATAAACTCTCCAAAAGTATTGAGTGTTTGCCAATAAACCGGTGGCATTATAAGTAGTTACGTTCGCTCCAAGTGCAGTTACGAAGGTGTAGGTCAATCCTCCATCATTAGATCTGTAAAGTGCATAACCAATTTCATTACTAGCGTTGAACCAATTTAAGGTCATACCTGTGGTAGTGAATGCTGAAGTGGTAATAATACCAGGATCATCCGGTGGATTTGGCGTCCAACGATAAGCACGATTACTTCCTGTTGTTGGTGTGTTGATGCTAGTTATAGGCCCGCTTGACGAGACTGTAAATGCCGAACTATTCGAAGAAGAGGCCGTATTGGTATTGATGTTAACATTATTGTATAATGTACTCGAAAATTGGAATCCTATATTGAAATTTTGTGAGGAAGTTACGGTGGCATTCATTCTGCCGTATACATATTCGATGGTACCATTCTCCTCGTAAAGTCTCACCTGAAAAGTATTTGTATCGTTTACCACTGAGGAATTGATTGCCATTCTCAGAAACTCAATCACGAGCACACGTGATGGCTGACTTCCTACCACTTTGTAGTGCACACGTCCAATAGAACTCGTTCCCATACCGCCTGTAGGACCAGATGTTCCAAGCATTGGAGCTAATCGGATACCTGCAGCCACATTCAAAAATCCTTGGGTAGTAAATGCAAAATTACCGATACCGACCCAACCATTGGAAGTTACATTGAACTGAGTTTGCCTAGTTCCATTTACGTAGAAATCGAAACCGATGTTAGTCAGCGTTCCGTTGGTGTTGTTCTGACTTCCACCGATCAAAATGGTTGTTCCGGTGTTCATGTCAATGTCATCAATCAAACTTCCCGCAGTTCGGTTGAGGGACGAACTGGTGTTTGTAGAGAAAACATAGTTGCTTAAGCTTTGTGCAAAAGCGCCTGATGTGATTGCAAACAAGAGAGCAATGACGCTAATCTTGCGTAACAATGGGTAATAGTTATTCATATTAATCGAGTGATTTATTAGCATATCCATATCAGCCTTATTACGACTAAAAATGTCGCAATATTGCTTAATACAATTTTACTGTATATTATTGAACGAACAAAGACATTTTTATGCCGTTTAAGAGTTTATTTAGAATTAAAGCCTTGGTTTTACTGACCACGAGCATGTTTATAGCACAACAATCCCGCACTCAGTCTGTATTTGAGGCCATCAATTATAACCTAAACATCGATGTTACATCAGTTTTTAGCAACGGAATCAATGCAAAAGCAGACATAACTGTAATAAAACACCCTTCTGTAAGCAAAATTACATTTGATCTACTAGGATTTGCTGTTGATAGCGTGCTGGTAAATGGAATAACCACCACATATACACACAACTCACCCACTTTAGATGTTAATTTACCCGTTAATACACCGGATACAAGTCTGATATCCATTTTTTACCGAGGCGTTCCTCAAAAAGATGATACCTGGGGAGGCTTTTATGTAATAGGTACTTATGCGTTTAATCTTGGTGTTGGCTTCTCCTCTACCCCACACAATTTTGGTAGAGCTTGGTTTCCTTGTTTTGATAATTTTACCGACCGCGCCACATACCAATTCAATATCATTACACAACCTATTCATACTGCAGTTTGTAATGGATTGTTAAAAGCCGATAGCTCACTCCAAAATGGCAATCATAGTTGGCATTGGGAACTGAGTCAGCCTATTCCAACTTATTTGGCAGGAATTGCAGTTGGAAAATATGTTTTAGTGAAGAGAGAAATTCAACTTCAAAACGGAAACATTCCAATTGTATTAGCTGCTGAAGCTAAAGACACCACAAACATGATTTCTTCATTTTCAAATCTCAATCAAGCATTGCTGTGTTATGAAGAAAAATTCGGTCCATACCAATTTGAAAAGGTGGGTTATGTAGCCGTACCATTTAACTCAGGAGCAATGGAGCACGCCACCAGCATTGCATATCCTAGTTATGCAATTAACGGAAATACTTCTTACGAAACGTTAATGGCTCACGAGTTATCTCACCATTGGTGGGGCGATTTAGCCACTTGCAGCACAGCGGAAGACATGTGGTTAAATGAAGGTTGGGCCAGCTATTGCGAATCTGTATTCTTAGAGTGCATGTATGGTTCATCTGCTATGGTAGAAGATTTGAAAAACAAGTTAAATGAGGTGCTTTTGAATGCACCCAAAGATGATGACGGATACCGTGCAGTAGCTAATATGGATCAGAGCTTTACCTATGGAACACACGTTTACAAAAAAGGAGCTTTAATGGCACACAACCTACGCATCAGAATGGGTGACTCCGCATTTTTTGCTGCTTGTAAGAGTTACTTGAGCAAAAACAGTTTTAAAGCGGTTAGCACCACAAATTTGCGTGACGAGTTTCAACAATTTACTTCTGAAAACCTTACTCCCTTTTTCAATCAATACGTATTTACAAAAGGTCATTATGATATAGTCGTTGGTAAATCAAACGTTGATTCTAATGGCGTGTTAAGTTTAGATTTATACGAATTGAAACGTTATAAAACCACATGGAATTCAATCTTAACGCCACAAGTAAAATTACACTTTACTGATGGCAGTTCAGATGTAATCTCTGCAACACTTGTCAATGGTTTCGGATCGGTAACTTATCCAATACCCAACAATAAAAAAGTAAATCACATTACATTAGATGATGAGGTTAAATATGCCTTAGCTCATACTTCTGATGATGTAACAATAAAGGCAAAAGGGAGTAAAGTATTATCAAACACCTTATTTAGCATTAACACTCAAAACATAACCGACTCTGTTAAGTTCAACGTTCAACATCATTGGGTGAGTCCAACGGTTGGCAACTTAGCCGAAAAAGGAATTCGCATCAGCACCGAGCGTTATTGGTCTATTCGCGGTGAACTACCAACTAGTTTTACTGCATGGGCCTTTTTCAATTACGATGGTTCGAATACCGCTCACTTGGATGAAGAACTTTTCAATTACACGAATACCGAAGACAGCTTGGTAATGCTTTATCGCAAGGATGAGAATAGCGATTGGGCAGTTATTCCGGCAACAAGTGTTACTTACCAACCCGGAGGAAATCCAGAAGACCGAATGGGAAGATTCTGGTTAAACAAACTAGCCTCAGGTGATTATGCATTTGGGGTGAGGGATCAACAAGTTGTTGGGTTGAAAAATAATACACTCCCTACCCTTGATGGTGAGATATGGCCCAATCCGGTAAAAGATGAATTAGAGATAAAACTCCATCAATCAATCAAAAATCAAGCAAACGTTATAGTTACGGACAACCAAGGAAAAGTTGTTTTACAACAACAAATCGAAGTATCAAATGCAACTTATAAACTATCGGTTAAAGCATTAAAGCCGGGTATATATCACCTGGTATTAACACACGAAAAGGGAAAATTTGTGCGCTCCTTCATTAAATAGTAAACTATATTACATTTGCGACCTTTAAATACAACAATCTAAGTAGAACATGAAAAATATTACCGTTATCGGTTCGGGCACTATGGGCAATGGTATTGCACACGTATTTGCTCAAAACAACTATCAGGTTAGTTTGGTTGACGTGAATGAAAATGCGCTAAAGAAGGCCATTGAAACCATCAGCAAAAACATGGATAGACAAGTAAGTAAAGGACAACTTACTGAAGAAACAAAAGCTACCTCACTAGCTAACATCACTACATTTACCGACCTAAAACAAGGTGCAGCGCAAGCTGATTTAGTAATTGAAGCCGCTACCGAAAACATGGCAATTAAGTTAGATATTTTTCGCACGCTTGATGAAGTAGCTCCTGCACATTGTATTCTTGCTTCAAATACATCGTCTATTTCTATCACTAAAATTGCAGCGGTTACCAAACGTGCAGATAAAGTAATTGGAATGCACTTTATGAATCCGGTACCTGTGATGAAACTAGTAGAAGTAATTAATGGTTATAAAACTTCTAGAGAGGTTACAGAAACAATCATCAACTTATCTAAAGCAATTGGTAAAGTTCCTGCTGCAAGTAACGATTATCCGGGCTTTATCGCCAACCGTATATTAATGCCGATGATTAATGAAGCTATTATCAGTTTACATGAGGGTGTAGGTGGTGTAGAAGAAATTGATACTGTTATGAAACTGGGTATGGCTCATCCAATGGGACCTCTGCAACTTGCAGATTTTATTGGTCTAGATGTATGTTTAGCTATCTTAAATGTATTGCATGATGGATTCGGGAATCCGAAATATGCTCCATGTCCTTTATTAGTTAATATGGTTACAGCCGGAAACCTAGGTGCCAAAAGTGGAGAAGGTTTCTACAAATACACTCCGGGTAGTAAAGAATTGGTGGTTTCACCTCAATTCGCAAATATCAAAGCAGGTATATAGTTAACTTATGCAATAACAAAAAAGCGTTCCGAAGTTTCATTCGGAACGCTTTTTTATTTAATAATAAATTCTTCTTTGGCATCTTTAGCCTCTTTTAATTCTCGCTTAAAATCTAGCCAAACCATATAAATACCAACTAAGTAGGCAATGAGTAATACCCAATATAAAAATGTTTTAAACTGCCTATCCGACCTCATATACCTCCCCCTCCACCTTTAAGCATGCGCTAGTAAATGGGATATTGAAACCCGATGTAACCAGAAAAAAAACAACATGCTTTTTGAGCATTTTTAGAGCTAAATTAATTGTTGCTAATTAAGCGAACGCGGCAAAGGTAAGCATTTATAGTTATTCACAGACTACCTGCTAGATGGTATCAAAAGGATAAAAAGCGTCCTCAATATGCTCCACTTCAAACTTTACTTCATTCTTCACCACAGCGATGATATCAAAACGCGCGGGTTTGCTAATGTTTCGTTCTTCTAAAAACTGCTCGGCCGCTAACCTTATATTTCGTTGTTTTGCTTTACCCACCGCCTGTTCAGGATAAGCCATTTGATCGGATGTGCGGGTTTTCACTTCTACAAAAACAATATCATTTTCATATTCAGCAATAATATCCAATTCAACCCTACCAAAGCGAAAATTACGCACCAAAATCTTATAGCCTTTTCGTTCCAAGTAAGTTACGGCAATATCTTCACCCAATTTACCAAATTGTTGGTTATGCTTCGGTGCCGCCATTGTTTAAAGCTTTGGAATGAAAATAATACCCGCAATAATTGCTGCAACAATAGCCAACACAAGAACTGCTCCGGCTGCCACATCTTTTACAAAACCCACTGTTTTGTGTTTTTGAGGATACACGAAATCGAGCCACTTTTCAATAGCGGTATTAAACAACTCGGCACTAATTACTATTCCGATACAAAGCAACAACACACACCACTCTATTGCAGAAACGTGAAATTTAATTCCTGCTATCACCACCAAGAACGCAGCCAACACATGTAAGCGAAGATGTAATTCTGCTTTTACGGCACTGAATATGCCAACAAAAGCATGCTTAAAACTACGTATTTCTTTTTTCAGAGGCTTCATGTATTTGGTGATGATTTATTCAAAAGTGAGTTCCAACTCCTCAATAACTTGATTATTGATGAGGTGCTGTTCAACGATGCGTTCTACATCTTCTAGCTTTAAATGTCCGTAATAAGTTCCTTCCGGATATATAACCAAAGCAGGCCCGCGACTACACGCATCAATGCAACCTGCACGTTGTGCGCGAATTGTACCTTGCAGTCCTTTTTCGCGCAATACTTCTTTAAATTTATTCACCAATTCCATACCTCTTGCTTCACCGCAACAAGCCTTCCCTTCTCCTTTTTGATTAGTACAAATAAAAACGTGTTTCTCGTATCTCATTGCTGCAAAAATGAGATTTATAGCGCAATTAGCAAACTACACGGCAACTCAATATTTTTAATATCTTTGCGGCTTAAATTATGGATTTACTGACGCTGTTTTCAAAGCCTGAGGCATGGCTTTCTCTCATTACGTTAACCGTAATGGAAATTGTATTGGGTATCGATAATGTGATTTTTATTTCACTCGTTACCTCAAAACTTAAAGCGGAGCAACAAAATAAAGCTCGTCAGCTTGGTTTATTCCTAGCTCTTTTTATTCGTATTGTATTGCTTTCGTTTATTAGTTACATCGTAAACGAAATGAAAACGCCTATCATTAACATTCTTGGCCATGGCTTAAGTTGGAGAGATATCATCTTACTCTCCGGTGGTTTATTCTTATTATATAAGAGTACGTTAGAGATTTACGAACTCTTGGAAGCTGATGCAGAAGAACACAGTAAAAAGGTAAATCCAACTTTTTGGAATGTAGTACTACAAGTTATTCTAATTGATATTGTCTTCTCATTCGACTCTATCATTACAGCTGTAGGTCTTGCTCAAGACCTACCTATTATGATTGGTGCGGTTATCATTTCCATGATTATCATGCTATTCTTCTCGAGTGCTATTAGTAGGTTCATCGATAAACATCCGAGCATAAAATTACTGGCATTAGCATTCTTACTTACTATTGGTTTGCTGCTGGTTGCTGAAAGTTTCGGACAACACGTTTCAAAAGGTTACGTATACTTTGCTATGGCATTCTCGGTTGTAGTGGAATTCTTGAACATGCGCATGCGCAAGAAAAAAGGTACACCAATTGAGTTGAAAGATATATATAAATAACATGTTAACTGAGGTAGCTACAAAAGTGAAGGTAACGTTTGAGGATTGGGGACATATTGCCTACCAAGACGCTTGGGATAAACAAGAAGTATTGTTTAAGCAAAAGGTTGATGCCAAATTTGCTAACAGAACTTTACCTAGCGAACAGCAAACTTTACCGAGTAACCACCTTATTTTTTGTGAGCATCCGCATGTGTATACTTTAGGTAAAAGGGGCGATGCCAACAACCTATTAATAAATGAAACGTTTCTACAAAAAATTGGTGCTACGTATGTTCCTATTAATCGTGGTGGCGATATTACTTACCATGGCCCGGGGCAAGTGGTGGGCTATCCTATTTTAGACCTCGAACAATTTTTTACCGACATACACAAATACCTTCGTTACCTCGAAGAAGCTATTATTTTAACCATTGCAGAATATGGCTTAAAAGGTGAGCGTTATGATGGATACACCGGTGTTTGGTTAGATGTTGCCGATGCTAAAAAAGCTCGTAAAATATGTGCTATGGGCGTGCGTTGCAGTCGTTGGGTTACTATGCATGGCTTTGCATTTAACGTAAACACTAACCTTGATTATTTCAATCACATCGTACCTTGTGGCATTGATGATAAACAGGTAACCTCTCTGCAAAAAGAACTTGGCCGAGAGGTAGATGTAGAAGAAGTAAAACAAAAACTAAAAACACATTTGGCTAATTTGTTCCAAATGGAGTTGATTTAAGCACGAGTTGTTGTAATGTTGTAATCAAATAACATTCTTTTCTGGTCCCGTAGTACAACGGATAGTATGGAAGTTTCCGAAGCTTTAGATTCAGGTTCGATTCCTGACGGGACCACTCTCACCCCCTTCTCCTAATTTCCCTTTATTGAGAAACATTATAACAATTGTGTTGTTTAATGTTATATGTCTTCATCAGCGATTTCCATCCGAAATCTCACCAAAAAATTTGGCGATTTTACCGCAGTAAATGAGTTAAATCTTGAAATAGCAGCAGGAGAAGTTTTTGGATTTTTAGGTCCTAATGGTGCCGGTAAAAGCACCACCTTACGTATGCTGCTTACGCTTATCAAACCAACTTCCGGGCACATTAACATATTCGGGAAAGATTTGGCCACACACCGAAGCGATGTGTTAAAACAAATGGGAAGCATAATTGAAAAGCCCGATTTCCATTTGTACTTATCTGCACTTAATAATTTAAACATACAAGCACGCTTGTGTGGTATTCATCCAAGTAAAAAAGAATTATTGGAGTTAATTGACTTAGTTGGATTAAGTGGTAGAGAGAACGACAAAGTAAAAACCTATTCACATGGTATGAAACAACGGTTGGGTTTGGCGCAAGCATTGGTTCACAATCCACAGTTGGTTATTTTAGATGAACCAACAACCGGTTTAGACCCACAAGGTATCATTGATTTACGCTTATTGATTTTACGTTTAAAAAACGAATTCAAAAAAACAGTGGTATTGTCTTCACACATTTTAAGTGAAATGGAACTTATCGCTGATAGTATGACCATCATCTCAGGTGGAAAGGCAGTAGTGCAAGGTAAAGTTACCGAGTTGCTCTCGAATGAGGACCTGATTATTGTAATCGAACCTCAAGAAATGAATTCTTGTCTGAGTACTTTACAAGAAAGTGCATTTCAACATGACATTATAAAAATAAACGATGCCACTATTGAGCTAAAACTAGGCAAATCTGAAATACCGGAGCTGATGCGCTTTTTAGCCGAACACAAGCAGCATCCTTACAGCGTAAATTACAAGCGCACCTTAGAAGATTATTTCCTTAAACTCACCCATCAAGCTCATGTTTAATTTAATAGGAATTGAACTATTTAAAATAGTTACTAAACCAAGAAGCTACTTAGGTTTTTTGGCCATAACACTCATTATTGTACTCATCCAATTTGCCTTTTATGTGGATGGCAAACAATACCTCGATTTCATTTTTCAATCGTTACAAAATTCATTTCAAATTGAAGGTAACGTATTAAACGGATCGCTCATTTGTTTTATCATTCTACAAATGCTTATTGTACAAATGCCATTACTGGTTGCATTAGTTACAGGCGATTTAGTTTCGGGCGAAGCATCATCAGGAACCATTCGAATGCTTTTATCCAAACCCTATTCACGATCGCAAATATTGGGTGCTAAATTTGCAGCTGGTAGCCTATACACATTTGCATTAATTACGTGGCTAGGCATTTTAGCATTGGGACTTGGCTTATTGTTATTTGGCACCGGTGACTTGGTAGTACTTAAAAGTGATGAATTAGTTATCTTAAGAGCAGATGATGTGTTATGGCGTTTTATGGCTGCATTTTTTGTGGCATTTTTGAGTTTATCCGTAGTTACTACCTTTTCATTAATGCTCTCTTGCTTCACTGATAATTCCATTACCCCTATCGTGGCATCTATGAGTGTGATTATTATTTTTACCATTATCGGTACGTTAGATGTGCCCGTATTTGATGCCATTAAACCGGCTTTGTTTACTACGCACATGATTATTTGGCGCAACTTTTTTGATAACCCATTACCTACCAATCAAATCATTACCTCACTAACAGTATTAACAGTGCATATTGCCGTATTTTTAAGTATTGCGTTTTGGCATTTTAACCGTAAAGACATTCATAACTAATGAAAATCCTATTTAAATCACTTACCCTTTTAGGACTTTGTATACTTGTACTTTCAACTGCAAAAGCACAAAGTGCGAAAGAGATTATTGTGCGCGTAAACAAGCAATTTGCTAAGGTTAAAGATTATGCCGCTGATATTCATTTAAACTTTCAAATACCCGGTATTAACATGCAGCCCATAACGGGAAAAGTATTTTACAAAACACCCGATAAATTTAGAGTTAAAACGAAGGGGATTGCTTTTTTACCTAAACAAAATCCATACTACTCGTTAGCTTTATTAAAAGACACGGCAGCATATACGGCCTTATTAAGTGGAACAGAAAAAGTGGGGAATGCAACTTGCTTTGTCATCAACATTATTCCCAATAAAGAACAAGATTTGATTTTAGGAAAGTTTTGGATTGATTACCAAAAAGGTGTTGTCATGAAATCACAATTAACCACCAAATCAAACGGTACCATTACCATTGAAAGTACCTACGGAAACATGGAAGCTTATGCTTTGCCCAACAGAATGGTATTTACGGTGGACATGACTAAGTTTAAAGTTCCAAAAGCCGTAGCTGTTGATCTAAATTCAAAAAGCAAAAAGAGTACTAACGACAACAACAATAAAAGTAC
>JACCDH011222652.1_pt1 | contig 15108 bp, 31 predicted proteins | sample 7442481 | NCBI WGS metagenome assembly JACCDH01 (sample SAMN15323433, study PRJNA562643) | freshwater metagenome | isolation source: river surface water | place: USA:Blue River Watershed | collected 2017-08-15
AATAATCTAATATCTCTTGGCATTAAATGAAAGGTATCCTCGGTGTAGATGGAACCATCATTAAAATCCATAAAACTATATGCAAAGATATAACTACTTTGGTTTAATTCAATGAATTCATTATAAGAAATTATATTATGACCGTTGGCGACCACACTCTCGGACTTTAGTTCCATTGATATCGTCGGTATTCCACCATAACCCTCAGGAGTATCGGAACTTGCTTCCATATAGTATATAATCCCTACAGGTTCGGTCATCCATTTGAGTTGACCTCTCTGCATACCAAGATATTGTCTATGATTGTGTAGAACTCTTACGGTTTTCTCCTTCTGAAAGAATTTAAATGGTCTCATACTAATAATAAACACCAGTCGGGGTGACCGGTGTTGTTAAATAAAACTAAAGGTGTGTTTTTACACCAAGATACGAGGTTCGTTACTACCTACGTGCGACACCCAATAACGACTTCCCTGGATGTTGACTTTTTGTCCGTACGCTCCCAATATTTCCCCAAACCCAACTTGTTCATGTGCTGTTACCACACACTATGTAATGGTTTCTGGTACGGGACAACTCTTTAAAGGATGGCTACCTCCAAGCCCACCTCCCAATAGTTCCATATAAAATATAACACAACAATTTGAATAAACCAAATTATTGTAGTAGATTTTCCACCCGAATGTACGATTCAACCATCAAATCCTCATGTGCTTCCTCACCAATTCCATACTCCTCACCCGATAAGTCAGAGAAGAATAACTTATAGTAATTCCTAATCTCATCAAAACTAACAACATTTCTATTAGTAATCCAACCGGACATTATATCCATTATCCTTACCGTCTCCCAATACTGTTCCGTTTCGATTTGGAAATTGAATCTTCGAACATAAATCTCATCCAACATCTTATGGTATTCCCTAAGGACCATAATTGATTTTATTGATTTATTCTCATGAAAGAATTTAAACGGCATCATCTTCTATCCAAATTTCAATGGGTTCATCAAATGGTGACGTGACATTGGGTATGTAGTTTGGATTCTTAGTTGTCTTCCATTTCATTCCACATCTGGTACACTTACATTTAGTAGGTGCCCACCCAAAATTATATTGATACTCGTGTCCAAGTAATTTACAAATTAGTTTTTTCATAGTTCACCGGCCTTTAAAATCTTACCGTTATTTAACATTCTCTTCGCCCTGAATACATCTCCCATTGTTAAACCAGCGAACCTATCAATCAGTAGGAAGTTATTTCTTTGCCAATATAACATGTCGGAATCGTCATCCAAGATAACATACTCAGTGAAATTATAATATCTCTCACCAATTAGTTCTTCATTATCTTTAACCCACTTTAATATTTCATTACCTCTTAGACAATTATCACTACGTAAGTTTGGTGTGATGTCAATTATCTCTCCCTTGAATCCATGGAACTCTAACACATCTTTACAATAGTCTAAACCGGAATGTCTCCACGTTGATGATATAACTACCTTGGCACCTGTATCTTCTATTAATGAATTTAAATTGGCAACAGACTTCGGGTCAACTTCAGAGTAGGGATGTGACATCGCACCTTCTTCATATCGTTTTTTAAAACGTTCTTTGTAGAAAGCTTCATGATTTAACACCCCATCAAAATCTAAAAATATTATTTTCATCTACGATATCTTTGATGTACATCTATTTGTTCCATTAATGCTGCCACCGATGTTCTTAATGTGAACTGTCTCGGTGTTGTGTTAACTTCACTAATGGTATAATCAACTTCTATTTGTTCTGGTTGTGGATACAACGACTGTTCCGTTCTCCAACTTGTTATCGTTAACCAACAATTACTAATCGGAACATTAATGGATGTTAACTGTATTGAATTGTTGAGTATCTCTTGGTTATGAATTTGTTTATATCTTAAAGTGTTGATTAAACATTCATCCATATTAAACCCCAGGTACATATTATCACCTAAGGTTCTCTTTATCTTTTGAAAAAATTTAAATGGTCTCATCTATTAACAAGCCATAACATGAATAATGAATATATTAATCCAACAACCGCAATCGTTTTCAATGGATTACTAACAATAAGACGTTTGAATCTACTGGCAAGTGTACTCTCAACAGTTTTAACTTGTATTTTACCGATACCAAATCTTCTATATGCTCGTTCCTCATCTTCAATCCTCATTCTTTGTCTTCTCATCTCTTCACGATTGCCGTGAGTGTCTTGATGATAGAATGATGAAGTGTTGAACGTACTTCCACTATACATTAATGGATTGTCAATAGTACCTTTAACTTGTTCTTTTTGAAAAAATTTAAATTCTTTCATTTGCTGTTTTAGTTTCACCTTCCCAAGTAATCAATGGACATGCTTTGGTGTATGCGGTTTTAATCATCTCACCAATTACATTTGTAACTTTCCAATTAAACGGATTACACGGTCTCAATACTTTAACAATGAATCTACCAACACGACCTCCATATTTTTCAATCAAAGTAATAAATCCAATAATCAATAAACTAAATGTAATCACAATTCCAGTCAAAATTAAAAATTCTTTCCAACCCATTTTGACCATAGACTTATATCCCATGTAGATAAGACCAATAAGAATTAATGGTAAGAATATGTATTTGAAAATCCACGCAGTTACATCACCAACCTTATTCCAAAAAAGAGTTCTCTTAATTCTCTGAGCATCTTCTTTCTTCCATCGAGCGGTGATTTCCTCATATGTTTCTTCTTTCTCAACCTTTTTTGTTGCCATTTGTTCGGTGAAAGCCGATACCTTACCGGTAATGTTACCAATAAGCAACACAAATCCAATGATTGGAGATATAAGCAAAATTGCTACCATGGTCCAAAAATATGGACATAATGTTCTGGGTGGTGTGTCACTTACAATCATCGAATAATACTTGAAGTGCCAACTGTTTCTGTTTAAGGTGACCTGTGCCATAATTTTATATTTTATTAATTAAAAGATAAACAATTTTTTGTTATAATCAAAATAATCCTTGAAGAACATATGATAATTTATATCCTACGAACGCTCCGAGTGCCGACGGTATTGGGAACACAATCAATTTACCAAGATTGGTAACATATCTTGGTCTATTCTGTATCCTACCAAGCATGTAGTAGTAACTCAAATAACCAATCAAAACCATCACATCTGTTCTTGTTGAAATGAACACAACGATGGTTGCACCGAGAAAACCAAAAAAGAAATTATCCCTAACACCTTCCCATATCTCAACCCAAGTCGCTTCATTATATTCTTTTACTATCCTTTGTATTTGTTTCTTTGCCATATTAGTGATATGATATATGATTCGTTATATAAGATAAATCCAATTCCAAATATTCTTCGTTACTAATTTTTATTTGAACCGTCACATTTAATAAATTAGTTTCCATGTTCAATTCTGCCGAGACAAGTTCAAGTACCCTATCTATCTCAGGAAAATATTTTGTGGTTTCAAAACCATCAGGATGAATTCCAAAATAAAAATCACTAATCCAATTCTTCACTAACTCCGACCGGTTTGTTGACCAACTTTCTCGAGTCCTCAATGATTCGGGAACAAATTGAATTCGATTTGTTATCTCATAAGAAAATAATGGTTTTTTATTACTTAAGAACTTAAACGGTTTCATTACTTATAGTATTTTTCATTGAGATTAATCTCAACAGTATCAGTTCTTCTTTCATCACAAATGGTTGTTGTTTCAGTACCCCAATGCCATTCGTATTTACCATTTAGAAAATTATAACCATAGTGATAACCATAATCAGATTCGGTATGTGATTTTACACAATGTGAATAAATTTCATACTCTTTACCGTCTTTAACATAATCTGGTTTTCGTGGACCACAACCAACAAGTAATATTAGTAGACCGATAATCAACGCACAAAAGACAGCTAACTTAACGACACTAAAGAATGAATTATGTTCCATTCCATCCATTTCACTGTATGGTAATTTATTTTTTTTCACTTTCCTCTGTTTATATTAGAGATTAATATGATTATCCAAATTAAACTTGAACAAGCTAAACCGAATAACATACCATGTAATGGATTTTGGAATGACTTGTTCGACATTCCTGCAAACATAAACATGATGGTGAATAATGTTGCGGTACCAATACCTGGATGTTCTTTTAAGTTTTTAAAATATTCTTTCATTATTAAAATTCTGTTATTGTGTAATTGTTACAAACCACACGTTTAATTCCAAACTCGTCTTTAAATTTAATACAACCAGTTTCCTTGTCACGAACATATTCATTCGTCACATAAGTTTCAACTTGTTTGTAGTTGTTAACTTGTATCTCGTAAATTTTCTTACCATCTTTACTTGCATTGTAAACGAGATTTATTCGTAAAAATATTAACCCAACAAATATCAGAACAAAAAATCCGATTAAAACTTTAACCAACTTTTCCATGTTATTATTTTTATTTGAAGAAGAAAGCAAATGTTTCTTTAATTAATGAGATGTTAACTTCTTGGTAGATAATCCACTTAATCCACGCAATTGGCCAAAATAAAAAATCCATGATGGACCAAAAAATACTATTATGGATTGTGTGACCAATCATTGCGGTTATTAAACTAAATAACCAATTTAATGCGGGTACTCTTACAGTATACTCTTTTTTCTTTTCCATTATTCGACAGTTTCAATTACAGTTTCTTTTTCTTTATAAAACCCACACTCATTAACCCAAACTGGGTCAAAGTTTAATGGCCACATTGCCCAACCATTTTTAATTCCCCAAGGGTCTAACTTAACGATTGGTTCATCAACATCATTGGTTAATTGAAGTTGTCCTGAAGCCAATAACAATTCTAATGCACCACCATTTTCATCGTTAGTACTTTTGATTACATTACAACAACTATGTGCTGAACCTGCAACGTTTCCTCTGAATTTACATTTGTAACAACTCATTTTTATTTATTTAAATGTTTCTTAATCTACTATCACGTTCTCTTAAAAGAATTTCACACCATTCTAAATGTGTTCTTCCAAAGTAAGGATTGGGTATTCTCACGTCTCCATGTCCATTCAAACAATTCAATATGTTATTGATATGTCTGATACCCAAATCCTGAATGTTTTTGATTTCACCATTTGCACTTCTCCATTGCACTAACATAGGACCTTTAAGAAATTTAAAATCTTTCATTACTTCTGTTTGTGTTCAGGATTTACACAATTACCCTTGTGAGTTAAGACCGAACCATTTCCCCATGGACCATACAAATATTCACAACTATCAATCAACACAACAGTCAATGGAATTGCACTGAATTCTACTTTAATATCCATTGGATATTTCAACGTATCTTTCTGTAATGAATCTTTTTTAGAAAGATTCATATCTATATGGGTTCCGCCAGGATAACCAACATTCGGTTCAACACAAGACGCCAAAGTTACCATGATAAAAATAAATCCTAATACCTTTTTCATAATATATCAATAATTTTTGATTAAACCAAATAGAAAACTAATTTGTATTTTCCAACCTTGTCCCCATTCTAAGTAGAGTAAACACTCACCCTTATTGATTTCTAATAATGAAAACCAATTTCTATTTCCCCTTTTAATGAAGACATCAAATAATTCTACATTTAACCTCATATTATAAGTTATTGTTTAATCACTAAATTATTTGTGGTGTACGTAACCTTTTGTCTTTCTTTTTTTTCGCAGAGACCATAAACATATCGAGTTCCTCCTTTAAATAAACCGAACAACCATGATTTAGTTACACTCACATCTTTATCAACAAACTGGTCAACAACTGACGGTTCATATTGATTTTCTAAAAATAAATCGTACTTAGATTCTTCGGCAGTGATTGTGTATGTGTCTTCATTTTTTGTAACAACGATATTATGATGTTTATATAACTTCCTCGTCTCAAGTGTATTAATCAATACACCACTATGACTGTCGATTACTTCTCCAACATCTACTTTTAATATTACTGACATATTTTAATTTTTTAATTATACAAATATAAACATTATTTCAATACGACTATTCAGTATTTTTACTGAATTTCAAACGTTGGTTTTAACCAAAGTTTATTGTCTCTGAACACATAGTTTCTCAATTTTGGATATTCGTGAAGTGCTCTCAATGTTTCAATTGTATCGTGTTTAAAACATTTGTAAAGTTCTTCTCTAATCCTTTCATCAGACACTACAACCATTCTTTCTTCGTAATCATAATCTCTAATCAATTCATCTATTTTTGTTTCGATGAAGAATGATTTGGTGATGCAAAAACGAATCGCCCTCAATATTCTAAGTGGGTCATCGTTGAATGTTACTTCGGGGTCTAGTGGTGTTCTAAGAACTCCTTTACGTAAATGTGTTTGACCATCAAAGAAATCAATGATGTTTCCTTTATCGTCTTTAGCAAGTGCGTTCAATGTAAAGTCACGTCTCTCCAAATCATCGAACAACGTACCAGGTTTAATGATTGGTGTTCGTGTACTTGGTATATAACCAACTTCTTTTCTCGCCATTACAAAATCGGCAACGCCTTGGTACTTGTGAGCTTGTGGGAATCTTGCTCTGATTGTGAAACAGTTTGGTGTAACCAGAAACAATTCGTACTTCTCTTCTCTCAAATATCGTTCAAGAATACCAAACATTGTATGTGGTGATTCGATATCTCTAATTAAATCATCATTAGGAACTGCAACATAATCTACGTCCTTGGATTGTAAACCCAACAACTCATCTCTAACTTTCCCTCCTACTTCGTAAAATGTAAACATATCTATATTGTGTCTAATGAATTTGGATAATATAATAATGTTGGATTCTTTTTTTGAATATCAACATCAGGATATTTTTCTTTGAACTTCATAACATCAAATCGTTTAGTGATAAGATGATGTCCGTTCTTTGTTGGAATGATTGCTTCAATCTTTGGACCAACGATGTGACCAATCGGAACCCCAGCTTCGTCAAACTTAACTTCAGTTATTGGTCGACATTCATATTCAATATGTGATAACATTATCGGTGAAATCTCGAGGTCATCAACATCAACTATCCATCTTTTTTCTTGTGTTTTCAATTGACCAACAACAGAATCGAAAACATTCTTTTGATTAAATTGTCCTGACTGAACTCGTGTTATAATTTCAGTAATCATATTCAAACCAACATCATAATGGTTTTGTTTTGCAACATGAATATAAGCACGGGCTTTAAAGAATTCACACAAACCGATAATCTCATCATATCTTTTTTCAAGATATTCGATAGATGTTATGCAATATGATTTGATAGTCCTAACCGATTGATGGTTGGCTTTATCTGTTGTCTGGTCCTTCTTTCTCAACAAAATGAACAACTGATAAAAATCTCCTTCTTTATCAAATGTTAATAATGGTTTGATTAATTCTAAATTGTTTATCATACGTAAATTCTATACCATTCAATTGTTAATAATTCTTCTCTAATATTGAAACCCCACCCTTCACGTTCACTATCATGGGAGTGTCGAATACCGTTACCAGTAATTGAGTGTACAATCACAATGTAGTGGTCGGGAAACTGACTCAAAAAATCTAAAATACCTCGATGTTGACTTGTAACAATCTCATAACGAAATTGTCTTAGGTCAACATACTCACTATCCCACACCCACGATGCTGTGTTATCGTCAATCGGAAGTTCTTCATCCTCCTCACCTCTTAGTAATTTAAAGTTCTTCATGTGGTTAACAAAAATACGATATTTTTTATAATATACAAAAAAATATTAACTTTATTTCCAAAGAGTTTTCTTTTGTTTTATTGCATCATCCCAATTATAGAATATTTGCCACCAGTTCTCTATTGTTTTTTGTACGCCATCTTGTGTATACTTAATTGGTAGATGACTCGGAATACTTTGGAACCAATATATCAACCAACCACTTTGTGAATCAGTACCAACACCATAATGTGCATGGTCGTCCCATCTCTTATGGTTTTCAACTGTTGGTACTTGAAATGGAACTGTTCTTTGATATGTCCAAGTATTTTTATTCACCAATATTTTATTACCATCATTGTTGGGGTTCCAATCACCGATGTCCGATGATATGTTTGTTGTGTTAGAATAATCATAATCACTAACCGAGTTTGGTGTGAAGTGTGTACTTCCACATCTACCACCTTGTTTGTATGGTTGTTGATTTCCTTTTGGGTAACCAACAAAATCTTGCCAAAAGAATTTAGAATCGATGTAAGCCATTTGTGCTTCAATCTGATGTCCTCTCGAATGTAACATCTCGGCAAACCATCTATCGAATGAACCACCATACACAACATATGTTTTATCGTATATTGGTAAATCATTTTGTCTCTTGTAACTGTTTGAAATATCACCAGTAGTCGGACTTGACATATTAGATTCGGGAATCCAAATGTTACCGGTGTTAGTCCAATTAATCCAAACCTCTTTAACTCCTTGTGATTCAACTAATCCCTTTAAATTAATTTTATCAAATAATGTTTGGTAATCGGGTATTAGTGTTGTTGAAGCTTGTAAATTATCGCCAGTTAATTTTAGTGGCATCTCATATACGTTAATGTATTTGATTACTTTGACACCAACATATGATGTTGCATTTGGATTGTTGTATCCTCTAAATTTAGAACCTTCTTCGATTCCGTATTTGACTTTCAAATCATTTGATAATATCCATTGATTAACAGTACTAACCGTCATTCCATATTTTGATATTCCTCCCCACTCTTGATTACCGGAAATTTCGGTAACATTACTGTTAACTACTTTACCGTCTGAAGATGGAATCCAATTGATGATGATTACAGGTACAACTATTTGACTGTTAGGTGCAGGTGTTGCAAGGTATGTGGGTATCGACAAATATTCAATACTTTCATACTTTTTAACAACTACAGTATCTTTTGCAACCGGTTGTAATGGGACTATGATGTCGTCCTTTTGGCAACCGAATAGAAATAAAAAAAGGAACAGACTTAAAATTCTCATATTTTGTGATTTATTTCACAAAGATATGAGATATTCTAGTATATTCCAAATTTATTTTAAATAAAAAACCCCACTAATGTGGGGTTTAAATTAATCTTTGTTTACTTTGTGAGTATCCCAAAATAATCTAACTTGACCTCTTGTTTCCTCATCCGACCAATTTTCCCAAGTGTTTTCACCCTCGGTACCATCAATTTGAATAACATCATCTACAACTGCTACATTCTTTGTAACTTCGTGATAATCAGCATCAATCCCACTATTATTTACAGTAACAGAATCTGTTATTTGGTCATATACTAATGTGATTGTGTTTCCTAATGAGTCATTAATTACTTGTTCCATGTGTTTTGTATTTCTATATAAATATCTAAATTAAAATAAAAACCCCGAACACCAATTCGGGGTTATATTAAATTGTTTAGTGTTTATTTCTTTGGTTTTGCGGTTGTCTTCGCCTTTTTAGTGGTTGGTTTCTCCTCTTTTGTGGCCTTTTTAACTGCCTTTACTACTTTTTCAGCGGTTTTTTTAACCTTTTTGACTTTGGCTTTAACTTCTTCAGCTTTAACCTTAACTTCTTCAATTTTGTCTTCAACCACATCAGGAACACCGTTTTTATCGTTATCCTTAAATGCTCCGAAGAACTTAGTTGCAACAAATACTCCGACTGATGCCACTACTAAACCTAAAAATACGTAAATTAATCCCATAGTTTTTTATATATAAATATCGGGAATCGGGTAAAAAACCAAATTAACCAACATAGAACTCTTCAAGTAACTTCTTACCTTGGAACTCTTTTCTAACCATATAACATTCTAATTCTGAACCTCTTAACGATTTTAATTTCTTTTCCGCTTGTTCTAAGGTTTCACATTCGATGATTTCTTCACCATTGACGACCTCATACTTACAGGTTATTTTTATTTTCATATTATTGGTATTTGTAGAGTCTTGTGTTGTTGTATAATGCAACCGGATTGTTTTCAGCAATTAAACCATACTCCTTTTTAACATTCTCGTAGATAACATCCGTAGATTCGTTAATGTACTTTGAAATGATTTCACAAAATCCGTAATTGGATTCATCCACCATTTCTTGAGGTGTTCCAGGTAGACCACAATATAATGCCTCACCCACTTCGCTGATGAACATTCCACTATAAAACCCCTTTAATTTAAATGTATCAACAAACTTATCGGCGTTACACCATATAAAAACTGAATTGTTTTTTTCACTTAAAACTGGTACCATTGATTGGTCAATGATATAACCATTACCCCAACGAGAATTAACATTGTTGTCCATTTTAAATTGTCCAACTGAAAACAGACCACCTGGACTTCCATGTCCCATCATCATCACACGGTCATGTTCTCGAATTAATTGTTGAACTTCAGATTTAGATACTCCACCAGTAATGACAGTTTTGTCTTTTATCGGATTGTAAACGATATCAAGGAATGATGTTGAATCATCCGCAGGATGTATAATTAATGTTTTCATATAGCAAAGATAATAATGTTTTTTAATATACCAAAAAAAATCTAGTATTTTTTACATATTACTGTAAACTAAATCTATAGTACTGTTTACCAACTCTTTATAACCTTCTTCGGTGTCACATCTATCCTTGACGGTATTAATTGAGTGGATTACTGTTGTGTGGTCACGACCACTTACCATCTGACCAATTGATTTTAAAGAATAATCAAATTCTTTTTTCATAATAGTACAGAAAATATGTCGAGCTTCAACTACTTCTTTTTTTCTGATTCGGGATAAAATTTCTGAAACAGTTACACCATATTTCTCGGCAACAATTTCCATAATTCTTTCGGGGGTGATTTTCCTTCTCTTCATTGTTGAAGAACTAAATTCGGTTATTAACTGTGGTTTAATACCGGGGAACACATAGGGACTAATCATTTGTGATATTTTAAGCAAATATATTGATATTCAAATACCAAACCAAATTTATATCACATTTTTTTCAAAGATATGTGGACTAAATTTCTTAATATATTGGTAAAATAATCGGGCTTGTGTTTGGTGACCAGTCTCACCTAAATGTCCACCATCAAAGACTTTTCCGTTTGTTTCCTCTGTGATTGTTTTTCCACCGTGTTTGGTGATGATATTAAAAAAACTTCTCTTTTTTTGTCCACTAATATTTGTTGGTGGTAATTTCACAATATCATCATGGAGAATGTATTTTTTAGTTATAAGTTTAACATTTGGTAAATCATTTATAATATCCACAACTGAAGACCAAAAATATAATTCAATGTTTTTACCTGTTGCCATTTCTTCTAACAATTCTTCACGTTCATAAATTTCATCAATGTATAAACTATTTGAACGATTAACAACAATATTCTCTCTCACATTTTCTGGTATACAAATCCCGTCTTCTTGTTTTGCAGACAATCGTTTCCAACGATACACATTTAAATCATCGTCCCAAATGACCCATCTAAATCTATGATTATATGTCCAATTTATAATCACAATGTCACCTTCACTGAACTCTCTAACGTGTCTACAAACTTCTTGGAAGATTTCGTGGTTTGACATTCCTGCAACTGCGTAGTTGTGAACAATAAACCCCAATTGTCTACCTAACAAATCGGCCCATGGTAATGGTAATTCGGTACCTCTATATTCTTTCCATTCGTGATAAGGTGGAAATGTGGTATCAAGTAAATGGCCCTGAGTAAAACTATCACCAAATACAAATAAATTTCTCATAATAACTTAACAATGTTTTTCCTCATCTCAATTATGTGTTCATAATATAATTCGGACATCATACTATGTGCAGTTTCACCAAAATGTAAATCATCAATTAAACCATTTGTTTCTTCTCTGATACGTTGTCCACCCCTCTCAAGAATTTCATTGAAGATTGTTTGTTGTTGTCCAATATATCTTGAACAAATATATTTTGGGTGTAATCTACTCTCAATTGGTTTTTCGTAAATGATATCACAATCACCAGACCAAAAGAATAACTCGAAGTCAACCGCTTTCGAGAGTGATTCAATTATATTTTGGTAATCTTCTAATTGTTTATAATGTAATTTGTTGGTTCTACTAATCGACACTTCTTCACATACTTTTCTATCTATATGCATCGATTCATCACAATGTGCCGAACACGGTGTCCATTTATCACTACCAGGTAATGCCCACCTAAATCTATTCATGTAACTCCAACCAATAATAACAACATCACCCTTTCTAAACTTATGACTATTTGAACAAACTCTTTGAAAGATTTCATCGTTACCACTTCCACCGAAAGCGTAATTATTGAGAGATAAATGTAATTTTTTTGCTAAAATCTCAGACCACGTTGGTGGAAAATTATTGTTTCTAAATTTATAATAGTCTTTATATGGTTGATATCCACTCAAATGAAACAACTCACTGTAACTACAACCAAAAATATGTAATGTATTCATTAAAACTTGGGTACTATTTCGTGTACTTTAAATGTGTTAGAACCGTTAGATTCTAACCCTATAAATTTAAATACACCGTTTATTTTATATCCCTTAAGATAATCTGGTTTGATTCCATCAATTCTAATTTCAGTTGTTAGTTTACTGAACTTAGTGTTGTCATTCCTCCAAATTAAGTGATGTAAAAATATACCACTTTCTTTCGATATTCTGAATTTATTTGGGTAGATTTTATAAGCATGAAATGGATTTAAAATAATATCCATATCACCATCATCGTCATAATCAATCAAATTAAATTCTCTAAATTGTAATTCATCGCCGGTAAATTCCAATAAATCCGCCGGTTTAAAACCGTTGTTCCCATCATTCAAGAATACTTGAATGTATGTGTCCTCATTACTACCTTCAAGTGCAATTGCTAAATCTACTTTACCATCTTTATTAAAGTCAGATGCTTTGATTGATGTTGCGCCTCTATCTGCAATTGAATATATTCCTTGTTTACCCAATTCAAAAATCTTTTTATATTTTCCATCAACATAACCAAAAACAACGAATCCATATCTTTTTTCACCCCATGGTTCTCTTGACCCGTATTCTGCTTGAACGATTTCTGGTTTACCATCACCAAATAAATCTTTAACCAACACAGCACCTCCACCACCATACATGTTCATACCTTCGAATGATATTATGTTTCTATTCTCCACAATTGAACCATCAACGTTTTGTGTAAATGTATGGAGTGGGTCTCCCCAATCATGATTTTTAATACCCATATGTAAACCAATGAAATCAGTTGTACCATCACTATTCAAATCACCAGCAGACACTGAATGATAAAAACTTTTACCATCACCAACGGTAATTCTTTTCCATTGGATATCATCTTTATTAAATTTACCATAAAATAAAACACCCATATCACTTGGGTCTCCACCCTCCAATCCGTGGTCGGAGTACACAACACCACCGTTAACAAATTCGTAATTTCGACCAACACCCATAGTTGCCTCAGGATAGTTTTTAAGATAACCCCAAGAACCATTAGTTTTTTTAAGTTGTATCATTGGGACCGATGGACTCGTATTTGCACTTAACAAAATATATTCACTACCATTATTTTCATAATGAGTCATGGCACTAACATGATATGCAGATAATGAAACTTGTTGTGGGGTAATGTTTGGTACATCTACCGTAACAGAATAGGTTGTTAAATTACTTGTTGCAACCGATGTTACTATTGTTTCTTTTTTAACATCTGTGGGGATGTTTAAAATTTCATCCTTCTCACAACCAAACAATGTGGTAAGAACCACAATAAATAAAAATGTCCTCATCTCTGTAAATTTTACACAAAGATAAGGACATTCTAGTATATCACAAAATTTTTCTTAATATTTTCCTGATAAATAAACGTAAACTACTTCAGGAATTCTTGTACATGTGTGCGGATTCCCTTGAGAATCAGTACATTCCACATGTGGTAGGTCTTTAATATACTTCTTTAACTCACGAGGAGCCTTCTTAAGTCTTGATACAATATAATCCCTACTATATAATTTCTGAGAATCGTAGTATTCGTTAATTAATCTTTGGGCTTGAGATTCGGTTATAACTATTTTCATACCAATAAATATCCCTTTATTTGGTTTGTTTTAGTTTTTCAATCATTCCTTCAACCTTAATAATATCCTCTCTTATTCGGTCTAATTTGACACTTCTTGACCATTTTCCCATGTTATTAACTGGTGGGTGGTCCAAAGTCTCATTTAATTTAACCTCAAGTTCAGACAATCTCTGTTCCAATTTCCCAATCTTATCTTTCACTTCTCAAGATGTTAATGTTTGGTAACTCGGCAAGATTAATTTCACCATATGGGGATTCAGAAACTTCGGTTTCATAAACCGTATTTTCACTTATTTGTTCAGGTTCAGTATCATATCCCATCGGCATTTCACTTACCGTTTCATCTGTTGCCTCATCATCTGTCGCCCTTTCGAGTGCTCTTCTAATTCTACCAACTCTTTCTTCGGAAACATCGGTAAGAGAACCGGATTTGAATCCATATTTGGAGAGTACTTTATCTTCTTTAATTCTCTCGTCATCGTCTAAAATAAAACGATTTGTTTTTGCACCCTTACCTTTAGATTCGTTATAAATTATGGTTCTTAACTCATCAGTTAATTCGGTGTCTAAAGAATCGACTCTAGCATCTTTCTGATTCCAAAAAGAAAACTCAGGGTCATTTTTATCTAATGAATAAAAACTTGCAACTTTGTATCCTGTTTTTTTGTTAATACAATAGATTAACACACCCTTGTTAGCATATTTTGTGAAATAATCGGGATTGTTTTCTTGAGTGGTACACCATTTGGTATTTGAACCATACTTTCTTGAGGAATGGAATGTTAATGGTCGAAGTAACAACCATTCATCACTATCAAAAATGACTTTGATTTGTTTCTCCATCTCCTTAGTACTTGGATTTAGATTTGCTCCAGGACCACGCGCACCCGCTGGAGGGCCTCCAGGAACTTGAGCAAAAGTGGTAATGGAGAGAAGCGCGAATA
>JACCDH010310037.1_pt1 | contig 15107 bp, 13 predicted proteins | sample 7442481 | NCBI WGS metagenome assembly JACCDH01 (sample SAMN15323433, study PRJNA562643) | freshwater metagenome | isolation source: river surface water | place: USA:Blue River Watershed | collected 2017-08-15
GCCATCAATTGCTGATAAAACCACAGATTATGCTCGGTCATCAGCATCGCCCCCAGCATCTCACCTGCTTTGACCAAATGGTGCAAATAGGCCTTGCTCCACTGCCCCGCAGGCGACGCAGGGTCGAGCGGTGTTAAATCCTCAGCATATTTGGCATTGCGGATATTCACGGGGCCATCCCAGGTAAAGGCCTGTCCATTGCGGCCAGACCGTGTCGGCAGAACACAATCAAACATATCCACGCCGCGCTCCACCGCGCCCACCAGATCATCGGGCTTGCCAACACCCATTAAATAGCGGGGCTTATCAAAGGGCAGCTGGTCAGGTGCGAAGTCCAGAGTGGCGAACATTGCCTCCTGCCCCTCTCCAACCGCAAGGCCGCCAATGGCATAGCCATCAAAGCCAATCTCTTGCAGCGCTTCGGCCGATCGTTGGCGCAGTTCCTGGTCCAGTGAGCCTTGCTGAATGCCAAACAGCGCCGCCCGCGCGGCATGATCGCCGCCCGCATCAAAGGCATCGCGCGAACGCTTGGCCCAGCGCATAGACATCAGCATGGATTTTTCAGCGACATCGCGGGGCACGCCATGTGCGGGGCATTCATCAAACGCCATCACAATGTCAGATCCCAAGAGCCGCTGGATCTCCATGGATCGTTCCGGCGTCAGCATATGGCGCGATCCATCAATATGGCTCGCAAAGCGGACGCCTTCTTCGGTAATTTTGCGCAGAGAGGCGAGGCTCATCACCTGATAGCCGCCGCTATCGGTCAAAATCGGCCGATCCCAGCCCATGAATTTATGTAGCCCGCCCAGCCGGTCCATCCGCTCCGCCCCGGGACGCAGCATGAGGTGATAGGTGTTGCCAAGGATGATATCTGCCCCAATGGCGCGGACATCGGCTGGCTTCATCCCCTTCACGGTGGCTGCCGTCCCCACTGGCATGAAGGCCGGTGTGCTAATCTCCCCCCGCATCATGCGGATCACGCCCGTGCGGGCCTTGCCATCCGTTGCGGCAATCGAAAAATCAAAGCGTGGGGCAGTCATAGAGCGCGCCTATAGAGCCATTGATCAATTTGCCAAGCATTCCCCATGTGGTTTGACATCGGTGGCGTGCTGATGTTCTTGGCTTCACCCCATATGCAGGAGAGGCCAATGGCAAATTTATTTGATCTGACAGGCAAAGTCGCGCTGGTGACTGGCGGCAATGGGGGCATTGGCCTGGGCATGGCGGAAGGATTGGCCCAACATGGGGCGACTGTCATCATCTGGGGCACCAACGCGGCGAAGAACGCCGCCGCGCTTGAAACGCTGGCGCGATATGGCGGCACAGCCCGCGCCGCGCGCGTCGATGTGTCGGATGAAGCGGCGGTGAAGGCCGCCATGGCCGATATCCTCAATGAATTTGGCCGAATTGATCAAGCCATTGCCAATGCAGGCATCGGCCAATCGCGCCGGGATATGTTCGACATTAGTGCCGAAGATTTCCAGAAGCTGGAAGCCATCAACGTCCATGGGGTTTTCTTCACCCTACGCGAAGCCGCCCGCCATATGATCGAGCGGGATAAGGCTGGCGATGGTGGTGGCTCGCTTGTGGGCATCGCCTCAACTGCTGCGGTCCATGGCGCTGCCCGCAATGAACATTATGGCGCAACAAAGGGCGCCGTGGTTTCCATGTGCCGCGCCATGGCGGTGGAACTGGCGCGCCACAAAATCACCGTCAACTCCATCCTGCCCGGCTGGATCAAGTCCGACATGACGGCAGGCCTACAAGCGATGGATAGGTTTAACGAACGCGTCATCAGCCGCGTGCCTATGGGTGGCTGGGGCGAGCCTGAAGACTTTGGCGGCATCGCCGTCTACCTCGCCAGCCGCGCCGCCCGCTTCCACACGGGCGACGCACTGGTCATTGATGGCGGCTATACAATCTATTGAGGACGTAACCCGCCTAAGCTGCTGCTGGTTTGGCAAAGCGTGCCGCCAGCCACTTCACGCTTTCCACAAAGCCTGCAAAGAACAGTCCGCCAGCAACACTTGCCAGCGCGAAATCGACAAAATCGACCTTGAGTTGCACCAAGGGCGCGGCAGCCACCGTAAGATACAGCATCGCCGCCACATTAAAGACAAAGGGCAGTGCCGCGATAATCTGAAGATAAATTGCAGCTAACATGACGAGCAGTCCAATGACGGTGCCCTGTGACCCCATCGCCTGTGTCAGCGCGACGACCTGCCATGACAGCGCAATGCCCATCACCGCGCCCGCCAAAGCCTGAGGCAGACGCTTAATCTCCAGATGCTCGACATTGGCGTAATGCCACAACATCAGAAAACCGCCAAACAGCGACGTTTCCTGAAACAGCCGGCCGCCAATGATCGCCCAGCCAATAATCGCAATGGCAACGACGGCCACAATCCCCAGCCCCGCCAAAGGCGATGGCACTTCCGCCGACGCAGCAGACGCCGCGCCCGAATTTACGTCAGACATATCCCCTCTCCTCGCCCGTCTGGATGCGGGCAGAGAAGAGGAGAGCGGATTTTGGGGGATTGGGCAAGCCTACATAAATGAACCACTGCGATATCGGACTCATCCGAGGATAGCAAAATTCGTGACGTCGATATGATTTGGCTTGCTGTCCAAAATAGCAAATAGCTGCGCAGCCTTCCCACCAGCTCCGTCCGCGTCATACCATAACCCACCTGTCGTGGTGTTATAAAGGAGTTGCGCTTTAGTCCCGCTGGCTTGGGGCGCGGCACCGACGACAAGAGACGAGGAATTAAGGTCTGTGGAACCAATGCCAGGATCGACCAGCCCTGCAAATATCCTGCTGTCAAGCAAGATCATATCGTCCTCAGTAGAAAAGTCGACGATATGATCAACGTCACCCGTTCTAAGATCGAAGTCAAACGCAAATTTGTCATGGCCAGCCCCACCGATCAAGATGTCTGATCCCAATGAACCGCCCAGCGTGTCGTCGCCGTTTCCACCATTCAGGACATCCGCAAAAGCGCCACCAACAAGTCGGTCATTGCCGTCCATGCCCGAAATATCATTCGGCTTATACGGCGTCCCAGAAATCACGTCGTCAAAGCCAGTGCCAATGACTGTAAGTTTTTCGAACCCGTAGAAAAGCCGCTGGGACCCCTGATTGGAACAAAATGTGATCAGGTTTTCTTTGCTAGAAAATTGAAAATCTTCACGGCTAATCGCCCTGCCCATTCCGGACAAATCGAGCTGCAATTCGTAATTTCCAGCATTTCGGGCATCGATTGTCATCGCAATGCCTAGCTGAGTAGTATCTAATGTCGAAAAACGTTGGGGTTCAAAGAACGCTGACGCATCGAGCTTGAACACGCCCCAGCCGCCGCTCGTGACTTGGCTTAATTTTGCGTTGACTGATTCAAAAGCCATAAACGCCACGGCGCCAATATGCCCGGAGAGTATGCCAGAATAACCATCGACCATGATAGAGTTTACCGCGCCTGTGCTCGTGACCCCGGATTGGTCTATGACCAGCGTGTCAACGCCCATTCCGCCACTAATATCCGCGGCAATATTGCCCTTCAAAGTGACACTGTCGTTCCCTTCACTCAAAATTGTTTCGATAAACTCAATATTTTTGGCAGTTGAGCGCGTTTCATAACTCTGGCCCGCGACTTTCCCCTTTGTTATGAAAGAACCAGAGTGGGTGGTGGCATCATAAGAAAGAACAAGGGCTACCTTGGAGCTGTCGTCACACTGGATATGCCAAGTATCGTAACCCGACCCGCCATCAATGATATCGGTTCCCCCCGCCGAATGTATGAGGTCATTGCCTGCGCCCGTGGAAACAATGTTCCTTGTCGTTGCGCCTCCACTTAGTATGATTATGTCAACACTGTCGCCAGTATAAATTTGGTTCTTCCCGCCAGCGGTCCAGATCTTGTAGACTTCAAAATTGAGGAATTGCCAATTGGCCCCGAATGAGGTGACCGGAGCGCCAGAACCCCGCGAGTCGAACGAAAAATTATCGAAGCCAATCTTCAAATCAAGTCGGTCTCGGCCTTTTCCGGCATCAAGACGCAAGTACCGCTTCTGAGCATTTCGCAAATCACTAATGTTGACGGTGACTATATCGTTTCCGGCAGAAAAAGTTGCATCCACTGCGTTCATGCCGCGGAACGAAATCGCTGGCGTGTTTAACCTTTCACTGATTTTTCCTACAAAGCCGTCACCTGCGAGATTGAAATATGATCCGATGATGCCGTAATTGATGGACGGGCTCACAGTAACCTTAAGTCGGTTATGGACACTATGCCCAACGAATTCTGGATAATTCACACCATCGAAAACAGAAGCAAAGTCTGCCCGGAATGGACGAACTTTGCTAGGGACAGGGGCCACCATTGTCATCACGCAAACTCCTCTTGTTGTGAGTGCGCGCTAATTAGATGACTATAGAGCCGCGTGTCTCGTCCTATAATGGGACAGTTTGACACTGATTGTTAGGATTTCGTTTACTTTTCTTCCATCAACCCAAAGTGTTTAAAAACTCTTCAAGGCAACAACAAACTGCTATCCCCATAGCTGTAGAAGCGATATCTGTGCGCGATCGCGTGCGCATAGACGCTCTGCATCCGCTCCAGCCCCATCAATGCGCTCACCAGCATCATCAGTGTGGATTTGGGGAGGTGAAAATTGGTCATCAGCCCATCAACAGCTTTGAACCGATAGCCAGGGGTGATGAAGATGGCGGTATCCCCTTCAAAGGGCCGGATAATATTATCGTCGCCTGCCGCACTTTCCAGAAGCCGTAGCGAGGTGGTTCCCACCGCTATCACCCGCCCGCCGCCCGCGCGCATGGCATTGAGCCGATCCGCCGTGGCGGCGTCAATGCGGCCCCACTCGGCGTGCATCTGGTGGTCCTTGGTATCATCGGCTTTAACGGGAAGGAACGTCCCTGCCCCAACATGCAGCGTCAGCGTTTCATGGCGTACGCCGCGCGCAGCAAGTGCGTTCATCAACTCAGGCGTAAAGTGCAGCGCCGCCGTGGGTGCGGCCACCGCCCCTTTTTCACGCGCAAACATGGTTTGGTAATCTTGATGATCCCGGTCGTCTATGGCGCGGCGTGCAGCAATATAGGGCGGCAAGGGCATTGTCCCTGCGCGCTCCAACAACACTTCAACAGCATCATCGCCCTCAAAATGGAGAAGAAGGCTGCCATCGGCGCCGCGTTCCCCCACCAGCGCAGTCACACCACCGCCAAAGATAACTTGATCGCCCTCTTTCAGGCGCTTGGCGTTCTTCACAAAGGCGCGCCATGTGCGCAGGCCTTCGCGCTTGTGCAGCGTCGCACCAATTCTGGCATCGCCTCGCCGGCCTTCCAACTGCGCAGGAATAACGCGGGTATCATTAAACACCAGGCAATCGCCTGGGTTGAGCAGGCTGGGCAGATCCCGCACAATTTTATCCGCAAACACATCGCCCTGCACATGCAGCAGGCGGGCGCTATCCCGCGGAGATGCGGGACGCAGGGCAATCAGCTCCTGCGGCAAATCAAAGTCAAAAAGGTCAACACGCATGGGGCGCGGTTAAAGTTTGGGCGCGCTGTCGGTCAACACCGGCCCTGGTTGAGGTGCAGCATCCAATGCAGGCGCAGGGAGGGGCACATGGGGCGCATCTGGCCCATCCGCCTCAATCCATGCCTTTACAATGGTCGCAGGGGCCGCTGGCGGTTCGCCACGGGGCACCGCATCCACAAAGGCCATGCCGCCCAGCAAACGACCAAAAACGGTATATTTCCCATCGAGCCGCATGACTGGCGAAAAGACAATGAAAAACTGGCTATTGGCGCTATCCGGGCTATCCGCGCGCGCCATAGAGACGGCACCGCGCAAATGCGGCAGATCATTAAACTCAGCCTTGATATCCGGCAGCGTGGACCCACCCGTGCCATTGCCGCGCGGATCGCCCGTCTGGGCCATAAAGCCCTCAATCACGCGGTGGAAAACCAAACCATCGTAAAAGCCTGCACGCGTCAACTGCTTGATCCGCGCCACATGGTTGGGGGCCTTATCGGGCCGCAACTGAATACGCACAGGCCCGCCTGTCGATAACTGCAGCACCCAGATATTCTCAGGCTCAGCCGCCGGGATGGTCGAGACGGGCGCGGCCATTGGCTTGCCCGCAGCGTGCGCAAGCCCTGCAAATCCAAGCAACATCAAAGCCGCTGCAATAAATTTCTTCACAAACACCTCAATCCTCGCCGCTTATCATAGCGGCACTTGGCTTAGCTGCGGATGAACAGATCACCCGCCCCGCCGTCCTGTTTCTTTTATGCGTGCCAGCACATCGGACTCGACTGCTGGGGTCACAAATTTACTGATTTTACCGCCATAAATCGCAATTTCTTTTACCAGACGCGATGCAATGGGCTGCAAGGAGACATCTGCCATCAGAAACACGGTTTCGATGCGATCGTTCAACTGCTGGTTCATGCCAGCCATTTGATATTCATATTCAAAATCGGCGACAGCACGCAGGCCGCGGATAATGACAGACGCCCCTTGGGCTTCTGCAAAGTCCATCAACAGCGAGTCAAATCCCACCACATCAATGCCCGCACCAATAGTGGCGACTTCGCGCTTCACCATGGCAATACGTTCATCATCTGAAAACATTGGCGATTTGCTGGCATTGGTGGTCACGCCCACAATCAACCGATCCACCAGCTTTGCGCCCCGGCGAATAATATCCATATGCCCCAAGGTAATCGGGTCAAAAGTGCCCGGATAAACACCGATGCGGTCTGCCATTACCGATCCCTTTCCACTGTGTAGCGCGCAATCGCCCGCAGCAAATCTGCTTCTGTGCCAAAACCATGGAGATGGGCAATCGCTTGATCGACCAAAAGATGCATTTGCGCCTTTGCGCGATCAATGCCCAGTAAGGACAGGAACGTTGCCTTACCGGCTTCAGCATCTTTCTGCAGGGCTTTGCCGGCAAGGTCTGCATCGCCTTCAGCATCCAGCACGTCATCGGCAATCTGAAAGGCTAGGCCAACATCCCGCGCATAGCCGCGCAGCCCATTGCGCCCTTCAGGTGGCACCCGGCCCAAAATGGCGCCTGCTTCGAGGCAGAAAGAGATCAGCGCCCCCGTTTTCAACTGCTGCAAGCGGGTAACAGCTGGAAGATCAAACGCAACATCCCCGGCCATCAAATCCATCATCTGCCCACCCGCCATTCCAGCAGGGCCAGATGCACGCGCAATTTCTGCAATTAATTCTGATCGAACAAAGGGGTCCGGATGCGTTGCTTCATCGGCCAATATTTCAAAAGCCAGCGCATGAAGCGAATCCCCCGCCAACACCGCGGTTGCCTCATCAAATGCCTTGTGCACCGTCGGCTTGCCCCGCCGCATATCATCATCATCCATGCACGGCATATCGTCATGGATCAGCGAATAGACATGAATGCATTCAATGGCTGTGCCCACGCGCAAAGCCGACTCTCGGCTCACATTGAAAAGCTGGGACGCGGCCAGAACCAGCAAAGGACGCAGGCGCTTGCCCCCACCAATCGCGGCATGGCGCATGGCTTCATATAGCCGCGCACGGCCATCATTTGGAATTGGCAATAACAGATCAAAGCTGCGGTCAATATCCGCCGCTATCTCTGCCAAGGCTGGCTTTAAGATATCGCCCCCACCCATTTAAGGGATCAGCCTGCATCAAAGGGCGTTGTGCCCGTCGGTGCGCCATCTGCCCCTAGGGTGATTTTCTCAATGCGTGCCTGCGCATCTTTAAGCCGCGCCTCGCACTGGGCGCGCAAAGCCTCACCTTGAGTGTAGAGCGTAATCGATTCATCCAAGGCCGCTTCGCCAGATTCCAGCCGCGCGACAATCTCTTCAAGCCGCTTCAATGCTTGTTCAAAGCTTAATGCGGAAAGGTCCGTTTGATCGGTCATGTCCCTGCTTTGACGAGGCCTTTCGCAACGGTCAAGCGGGATGCGAAAAGCCCTAGGCCGCGTCAGCCGCAGCAGCCGCTACAATTGCGGCCCATCCTGCCTCATCCACGACTTCAATGCCCAGTTCCTGCGCCTTTTTGAGCTTTGATCCGGCACCTGGCCCGGCCACCAGCAAATCGGTTTTGGCAGAGACAGACCCTGCCGTTTTGGCCCCCAATGATTCGGCCTGTGCCTTGGCTTCATCGCGGCTCATGGTTTCTAAGCTGCCGGTAAAGACAACAATTTTGCCCGACACAGCGGACGCGCGAACATTATGGACAAAAGCCGGCGGAGACACTTCACTTAACAGATCGTCCCAAACCGCCTGATTGTGCGGCTCGTGGAAAAACTCCACCAAGGCCTCGGCCACAACAGGGCCAATGCCGTCCACTTGCGTCAAAACCGTCATGGCCTCATCGCTGGTTGCGGCAGCGCGCACAGCCTCAACAGTTCCAAAGGCCTTAAGCAAATCCTTCGCCGTCACGGCCCCGACGTGCCGGATGCCAAGCGCGAAGATCAACCGTGCCGGGTCAGGCGTGCGCTTTGCCTCAATCGCGGCCAACAGGTTATCCACAGACTTATCCTGCCAGCCCTCCCGGCCAATAATCTCATTGCGACGGGCCTTCAGCCGGAAAATATCAGCCGGGCTATGGAGCCAGCCTAGCCCGAAAAATTCAACAATCGTCTTTTCGCCCAACCCGTCTATGTCAAGCGCGGCACGGCTAACGAAATGCTTAAGCCGCTCCACGCGTTGCGCCGGACAAATCAGCCCGCCAGTGCAGCGCACATCAACTTCGCCCTCTTCTGCCACAGCTTCAGACTGACATTCGGGGCAATGATCGGGGAAATGATAATCAGGCCGCATCTCTTCGCGCGTTAGATTATCGACAATTTGTGGGATGACATCGCCTGCGCGTTGCACGACCACCCGGTCTCCCGGACGCACGCCCAGCCGCATGATTTCATCACGATTGTGCAGCGTCACGTTGGAGACAACAACGCCGCCGACTGTAACCGGCGTCAACCGACCCACCGGCGTCAATTTGCCCGTGCGGCCTACTTGAATATCAATAGCTTCTAATGTGGTTTCCGCCCGTTCTGCGGGGAATTTATGGGCAATGGCCCAACGCGGCGCCTTCGCCACAAAGCCCAGACGCGCTTGCCAGTCCAGCCGATCGACCTTGTACACGACGCCATCAATATCAAAGGGCAGGTCCGCCCGAAGCGCCTCAATCGCACGATAATGCGCCAAAACCTCATCCGTTGAGGTCAGCCGCACAAAACGCGGGTCAACGGGGATGCCCCAGCTTTCAATCGCCTTGATGACGTCAAATTGCGTGTCCCCCGGCAGCGCCGAGGCTTCCCCCCAGCCATGTGCCAGAAAGCGCAAGGGCCGAGCCGCCGTAATGGCAGGGTCTTTTTGGCGCAGGGATCCGGCGGCTGCATTGCGCGGATTGGCAAAGAGCTTGCTCCCCTCTTCGGTCGCCTTGGCATTCAGCGCGGCAAAATCCGCCTTTGCCATATAGACTTCACCACGCACTTCGAAAATTTGGGGGATGTCGCCGCTAATCTGTTGCGGAATATCGGATATGGTCCGGACATTGGCCGTCACATCCTCGCCCACTTGCCCATCACCGCGCGTCGCGGCCAGCACCAACTGGCCGTTTTCATAACGTAAAGAGCAAGAGAGGCCATCAATCTTGGGCTCCGCAGTGAGCGCAACCCCCTCTTCAGCCGCCAAATTGAGGAAGCGCCGCACCCGGCCAACAAAGTCCTCAACGTCAGCATCAGCAAAGGCGTTGTCGAGGCTCAGCATCGGCTTGGCGTGCGTGACCTTGGACAAATGGCTGGCTGGCGCCGCGCCGACTTGCCGATTGGGGCTATCCGCGCGGATCAAATGCGGGAATTGCGTCTCCAGCGCATTATTTTCGCGCACCAAGGCATCATATTCCGCGTCGGAAATCTCGGGCGCGTCGAGCGTGTGGTAGAGCTTATTATGCTTCGCAATCTCACGCGCCAGACGCATGAGTCGATTGGCAGCTTCCGCTTCCGACAGATCAAAGAGGCTGGTCATGCGGCCTCCAGCAGCCGTTCTGCCTGCGCCCGCGCCTCATCGGTCACCTGCGCGCCCGAGAGCATTCGGGCAATTTCCTCACGCCGTTCCTGCGCGTCCAGTTGGCGCACGCTGGTGCGCGTAACAGTGCCTTCCGACGCCTTGGCAATCAGCAAGTGCGATGCACCCCGCGCGGCGACTTGCGGGCTGTGCGTCACAACCAGCAATTGCGTGCGGTCTGCCAGCCGGGCAAGCCGATCCCCAATTGCAGAGGCCACGGCCCCGCCGACGCCCCGGTCAATTTCATCAAAGATCATTGTGCCAGCAGCACCTTCTTCTGCCAGCGCGACTTTGAGCGCGAGGATGAAGCGGGATAATTCCCCGCCTGAGGCAATCTTGATCAACGGCGCAAACGGCGCGCCGGGATTGGTGGAGACCAAAAATTCCACCCGGTCCATGCCCGCGGCACTCCACTGCCCCGGATCTTGTGGTTCTACCAGCGTTTGGAAGCGTGCCGCATCCAGCTTCAAAGGGGCTAATTCAGCGGCGACCGCTACATCCAATCGCGCCGCCGCTGCCTGACGCTGGGCACTCAGCGCTCTAGCGGCCTCTTCATAGCAAGACCGCGCCTCCCTGACCTCAGCTTCCAGCTTCGCAAGGCCCTCCCCACCTGCCTGAATGGCATCAAACTTTGCGGATAGTTCCTCGTGAAGAGCCGCTAAGTCATCGGGCTGAACCCGGTGTTTGCGGGCAAGTGCGCGCAGATCAAATAACCGTGCTTCATCTGCCTCCAACGCCGCCGGATCGAAAGACAGGGCAAGAGCGGCATCCCGGAGACGGTCTTCCACCACATTGCCCTCAATAATCGCCCGATCAATGGCCGAAAGCGCCTCTGCCAAAGCAGGGTGATCACCCGATATCCGATCCAGAATGCGCGCGGCCTGCCGCAATTGAGACAGGCCACCATCCGCGCCTTCGACCAGCGCCGTAATTGCTTCTAATTCCGCTGCAATTTTCTCACCCCGCTGCATCATCTGGCGGCGTGCGGCAAGATCTTCTTCTTCACCCGGCTGCGGGTCAAATGCCTGTAATTCGGCGACGGCATGCGCCAGCCATTCGCGATCGCGCTCTGCATCTGCCAACGCAGTTCGCGCCGCCTCCAAAGCCGCCTCTGCCTCCCGCCACGCGCCATGCGCTGCGCGAACGCGCGACACATCTGCCCGTGCAAAACTGTCCAGCAAGTCCCGATGGCCACGCGGATTAATCAATCCCCGATCATCATGTTGGCCGTGAATTTCCACCAAATGCCCGCCCAATTCCCGCAACAGCGCGGCTGAGACGGGCTGATCATTCACATAGGCCTTGCTGCCGCCATCTGCCTTCACTGTGCGGCGGACAATCAGCTCTTCGCCAAGGCCTATATCCAAATCATTGGCGTGCAGCAGCGCAATGGCGGCGTCGGGCGCTGAAAAACTGGCAGTTACGCTGGCGTGCAGGCAGCCTTGGCGGACCAGACCGCTATCGGCCCGGTCGCCAAGCGCCAAACCAAGCGCATCCAGCAAAATGGATTTTCCAGCCCCCGTCTCGCCGGTGAGGACACCCAAACCAGCTTCAAAGTCGAGGTCAAGTGCCTCGATCAGCACGACATCGCGGATCGAGAGAGATGTCAGCATCAGCCGAGATCAGCCCTTGGGAGCGTGCTTCTGCATCAGCGCATAGGCGCGCTTATACCAATCGCTCTCCGGATAGTTTTTGCCCAGCACGGCAGCTGATTTCTGGGCCTCTTGCGGCACGCCCATGGCCAAATAGCTCTCCGTTAAGCGCATCAACGCCTCAGGAGTGTGGCTCGTTGTCTCATATTGATCAATCACCGTGCGGAAACGCACTGTGCTGGCAAGCCATTGTCCACGGCGCTGATAAAAACGGCCAATTTCCATTTCTTTGCCCGCCAAATGGTCGCGCAGCAAATCCATCTTCAGACGGGCGTCTGCCGCATAACGCGATTGCGGGTAACGGCGCGTCAATTCTCCAAAGGCATCAACTGCCTGCTGGGTAATCTTCTGGTCCCGCGTCACATCGGAAATTTGCTCGTAATAATTCAGAGCAATCAAATAATAGGCATAAGGCGCATCACGATTGCCCGGATGGATCGACAAAAAGCGCTGCGCCGAACTTGTCGATTCGGTGTAATCGCGCGCGAGATAATAGGAATAGGCACTCATCAACTGTGCCCGACGCGCCCAGACGGAATAGGGGTGCTGACGCTCCACCTCATCAAATAACGCGGCGGCCAACTTATACTGCCCCCGGTCCAAGCGCGATTTTGCGGCATTATACAGGGTCGCCACATCCCGCGCGACATAGGATGTGTCGGCTTTGCTCCGCGATCGGTTACCCGCGCAGCCAGCAAGCGGAAGGGCAATCATCACGGTGGCGAGGACAGCGGCGGTCCTAAGGCGGGGGCTCGACATGGCTGCGTCTTAGCCCGCCCTGCCTCGTCCGCCAAGCGCTGAGATAGGCTTTCGGTAATGCTTTGTGAGTATCCGTGCGGGCGATGCCCCCTCCTGCCCCCGCCCCATTGCGTGTGCTGACACTTTCCAGCCTGTTTCCGAGCACGGCAAAGCCTTTTTTTGGTCTTTTTGTCGCTCGCCAGACACAGGCCTTGGCGGCATTGCCGAACACCGATGTGCACGTTGTTGCGCCAATCGGGCTTGCGCCTTGGCCAATGTCTTTGGCGCCAGATTATCGCCCAATGAGCAAGCTCGCGCCTGCTGAGACTTGGGCTGGGCTTAAAGTCTGGCGGCCGCGGTTTCGCCATTGGCCAGGAAGCGATGGCCGCTTTGATGTCACTGCATTGGTCAAAACACTCACGCCGCTTTTGGAACAGATACGGCAGGATTTTCCTTTTGACGTCATTGATGCCCAGTATTTCTTCCCTGATGGCCCAGCCGCACTTGCGCTTGGCAAGCATTTTGATGTGCCTGTCTCAATCAAGGCACGGGGGGCAGATATTCACTATTGGGGCCATCGCCCTGTGCCCGGCAGAGCCATTTGCATGGCTGGGCAGGCTGCCGATGGGCTTTTGGCCGTCTCTGCAGCGCTTAAGGCCGATATGGTCCAGCTTGGGTTACCCGAAGATCGCATTAAGGTGCATTACACGGGCGTTGATCTGGCGCTCTTTCGCCCTCAAGACCGCGCACAGGCAAAGGCTCATTTGGGGATATCTGGGCCGTTAATTGCGTCGCTCGGCGCACTCATCCCGCGCAAACAGCAGGCCCTTCTTCTAGAAGCGCTCACCGCAGTGCCCGATGTGCAGCTTGCGCTCATTGGCGACGGGCCTGACCATGCCCGCCTAAAAGCCCTCGCGCAGCGATGGGGCGTTTCTGGGCGTGTGATATGGACAGGCGCACGTCCCCCCGCCGATGTTGCTTTATGGCTGGCTGCGGCAGACATAATGGCCCTGACCTCGGCCTCAGAAGGATTGGCTAATGCTTGGGTCGAAGCCTTGGCGTGTGGTACGCCGATTATCATTACGGACGTGGGTGGCGCGCGTGAGGTGCTGACAGACGACAAAGCTGGCCGAATTGTTCCTCAGGACGCAAAGGCCATTGCAGCAGCCATATCCAGCCTGATCTGCGATCCGCCATCCCAACAGCTATGCCGTTCTTACGCCACGCGCTTCACCTGGGCCACGACTGCCCAGGCGTTGCGCGATCATCTGTCAGCGCTGATCCGGAAATGACTCGCCAATCCGCTCAGCACCGGTTTTCGAGACATCGGTTTGCACAAAGCTGTCAGAGTTCACATTCAGCCAGATTAAGACAGGCGCTGAGATGTAGAAGGACGAGAATGTCCCAATCACAATCCCCAGCAACATCGATGCAGTGAAGCCAAAAATTGTATCTGGGCCAACCACCAGCAAAATACCCAGCGTTAAGATAAGCGACAGCGAGGTGGTAACGGTACGCGAGAGGGTTTCATTGACCGACAGATTAAGCAGCGGCTCAATTTCCATCTTGCGGTATTTGCGCAGATTTTCGCGAATACGATCGTAGATAACAATCGTATCATTCAACGAATAGCCGATAATTGTCAGAATGGCGGCGATCACGTTCAGATCAAACGTCAAACGCGTCAACGCGAAAAAGCCAAAGGTCAGCACCACATCGTGGAACAGGGTGATGAGCGCTCCAACCCCAAATTGCCACTCAAAGCGAAACCAGATGAACAACGAAATGCCAAGCATGGCGAGCGCCAAGGCAAAGCTGCCTGTGCTGAAAAGCTCGCAGCCCACCTTCCCAGACACTGAGTTCACAGCGCCTATATCAACACCTGGATAGGCTTGGGTGAGTTCTAGGCGGACTTTTGAGGCAATCTTGTTCGATTGGTCAGCTGGTCCATCCTTGCTGATGCCCGAACCCATGCATTTTCCGATGGGGTTCGTCGCCTCGCCTTCCAAGGGAATGCGGATGCTGACCACGCGAGGATCCGTCATCTGTTGCAGAACAACATCACCAACATCCATGGCCTCAAGGCGTCCGCGCAATTCCCCCATATCAACAGGCTTGGCAAAGGTGACGCGGATGGACTGGCCGCCTACAAAGTCGATGCCCCAATTCAACCCGCGAACCGAAACCAGAACAACGGAAGAAATCAGAAGAATGATGGAGACAACCAAGGCCCACCAGCGATAGCGCAGGAAGGAGATATTGGTGTTGTCAGGAACAAGTTTTACCGGGCGCATTGCACAAGCTTCCGTCACAAAGTCAGCGTCTTGGGCCGGTTCCGCTCAAGATATTGCGAAACCAGAAGACGCGTGAAGGTTACACCCGTGAAGACGGATGTCGCGATGCCAAGCGCCAGCACGACCGCGAACCCCTTAATCGGCCCGCTGCCAAACCAGAACAGGATGAGAGCGGAAATCACGTTGGTGATATTGGCATCAAAAATCGCCGTCGAGGCTTCTTTATAGCCAAATTCAACGGCTTGAATTGTTCGCCGACCCCGGCGAAGTTCTTCGCGAATACGCTCGTTAATCAGCACGTTCGCGTCCACAGCCGCACCAATGGTGAGCACA
>JACCDH011125943.1_pt1 | contig 15099 bp, 14 predicted proteins | sample 7442481 | NCBI WGS metagenome assembly JACCDH01 (sample SAMN15323433, study PRJNA562643) | freshwater metagenome | isolation source: river surface water | place: USA:Blue River Watershed | collected 2017-08-15
GATATCAGTTCAATCATTATCACCATTGTACCGCCAAACAAGGGAAAAAGCACCGATCTACAACTTGCTTTGAGTAATATCTCTTTTAGCAAAGAAGACATGGCTTACATCAACAGTTTAAGAGAAGTAAGCATGAGCGCTTTCCCTAATCCTGTAATTGGCAATAAGTTCAATGTTCGCTTTAAAAGCGACAATAGCAAAACCTTACAATTGAAAATCAGCGATGGTGTAACTGGTAGAGTTATTTTGACCAAACAAGTGAATGCCATTAGAGGAGAGAATATTGTTCCTGTTGAAATGGAAAACAATGGTGCTCAAAAAGTATTGATCATCAATTTAGATGGTGTTGGGGTAGATAACACTAAATATAAAGCAACTAAATTAGTAGCTGGTAAATATTAAAAATAATTACATGTATTGATTTTTGATTATTTTATTCACATTTTAAGCCTATTTACCCCAAAGATTTAATTTCTAAAGGTAAATAGGCTTATTTTTGTGGCAAATAAATCAAAAATTTATGTCTTTAAGATTTAACGCAATCAGCAGCATTGCCAAAGATGCGGAAACTTCCATACCGCAATTCAGTTCTAAGATTACCGGTATTTTCGGAGAAAACGTATTCACGCAAAAAACTGCTCGTGAATTTTTAAGCGATGAAGCATATAAAAGTTTAATCACCAGTATTAGAGGTGGTAAAAAAATTGACCGTAGTGTTGCCAGTCAAATTGCCAATGGCATTAGAGCTTGGGCAGAAAGTAAGGGTGTTACGCACTATACACACTGGTTTCAACCTTTAACTGGTACCACTGCAGAAAAACACGACTCATTCTTTACTTTAAAAAGCGATGGTACCGCTATTGAAGAGTTTGATGGTGCTGCATTAATTCAGCAAGAGCCTGATGCTTCTTCTTTTCCTAGTGGAGGTTTAAGAGCTACTTTTGAAGCTCGCGGATATACTGCATGGGACCCATCTTCTCCTGCTTTCATCATGGAAATCGGGAAAGGAAAAACCTTATGCATCCCTACCCTTTTTGTTTCTTACACAGGTGAATCACTAGACTATAAAGCTCCTTTACTAAAAGCAACAGAAGCTTTAAACAAAGCAGCTGTTGAAGTATGTAATTATTTTGATAAAAACGTTACTAAAGTAACCCCTACATTGGGTTGGGAGCAAGAGTACTTTGTAATTGATGCTGGCCTTGCTACAGCAAGACCAGACTTGGTACAATGTGGAAGAACCGTTTTTGGTGCTGCCCCTGCGAAAGGACAACAAATGGAAGACCATTATTTTGGATCTATTCCTGAAAGAGTGTATGCCTTCATGAGAGATTATGAGCAAGAAGCATATAAATTAGGTATTCCATTACGTACTCGTCATAATGAAGTTGCTCCTGCTCAATTTGAGTGTGCGCCTATTTTTGAAGATGTAAATATTGCTGTTGACCACAATATCCTTTTAATGGATGTGATGGAGAGAGTAGCAAAAAGACATAATCTAGTGGTGCTTCAACATGAAAAACCATTCGCTGGTATTAATGGTAGCGGAAAGCACAATAACTGGAGCTTGGCAACTGATACTGGAGTGAACTTATTGGCCCCAGGCAAAACGCCAAAGACCAACTTAATGTTCCTTACTTTCTTTGTGAATACCATTAAAGCTGTTCACGACAATGCAGACATTATGAGAGCAGCTATTGCTTCTGCATCAAATGATTACAGATTAGGTGCCAATGAAGCGCCTCCTGCAATTATTTCAGTGTTTGTAGGACAATACCTATCAAAAGTATTGGCTGATGTAGAAACTAGAGTAGGCACTAAGTTTGACGAACAAGATGAAGCCATCTTAAAATTAGACTTACACCGCAGCATTCCAGAATTGATGTTAGACAATACCGATCGAAACAGAACTTCTCCTTTTGCATTCACTGGAAACAAGTTCGAATTCCGTGCGGTAGGTTCATCTGCCAACTGTGCCAATGCAATGACTGTTTTAAATACCATCATGGCCGATACTTTAAAGAAATTTAAAGCTGAAGTAGATGCCTTGATAGAAAAAGGGGATAAAAAAGAAATTGCTATCATGCATGTGATTCAGCAATACATTGTTGCAAGTAAAAAAGTATTATTCGAAGGAGATGGATACAGCGAAGAGTGGCATAAAGAAGCGGAGAAGCGTGGCTTACCGAATTTGAAAACTACTCCTGTTGCTTTAGATGCAATGGTAACTGAAAAAGCAATGAAGCTTTATCAATCAAACGGCATCTATTCTCATTCTGAATTAGAAGCTAGATATGAAATTGAATTAGAAAAGTACATTAAGACCGTTCAAATTGAAGCAAGAGTTATGGGCGATTTAGCCATCAACCATATTCTTCCTGCTGCCATTAAGTACCAGAATGATTTAATTAAAAATATTACTGGACTAAAAGAAACCGGTTTAGATGAGTCTACCTATAGTAGTCAATTAACTATTTTAAAATTCATCAGTAAACATATTTCTGTTATTCATACCAAAGTGTATGAAATGGTTGAAGCAAGAAAAGTAGCCAACAATATTGCGCATAGCAGAGAAAAAGCAATTGCTTATGAAAATATTAAGAGCACTTATTTTGAAGAAATCAGGTACCATGTTGATAAACTAGAACATTTAGTAGACGATGAGTACTGGACATTGCCTAAATACAGAGAAATGTTGTTCTTACGTTAAAAGAACTGCCGACTATCATCAGCTTTTGACCGATAACAAATAGTGGATTTGAAAAAATCCACTATTTTGTTTAATATAAACTCCCAAACAATGAAAAAAATAATCACACTAGCGATTTTTGCGCTAATCTGTTCTCTTAACACCGCACAAGCACAGGGCGGTGGTCAAATGGACCCAGCACAAATGCTTGAAATGATGAAGCAGCGTGTTAAACCAGGCCTTATTGAAAAAACAAAACTAACCGATGCGCAAGCAGACAAGGTTTTGGAAATTCAATTATGGAGCCAAGGCGAAATGCGTGGCATGCGCGACTTAAGCGAAGAGGAAAGAGCAGCAAAAACAAAGTCTGTTAACGAAGAGAAAACCAAAAAATTCAAAGCCATTCCTTTGACTGATGATCAAATCAAAGCAGTAAATGATTTTTACGAAGAAATGAGAAAAGCCCGCATGGGTGGTGGCCGTGGAGGATCAAACTAATATGTTTGTCCGATGATGTAAAAGACCATCCACCTGACACAAAAAAGCCTCATCATTACTGGTGAGGCTTTTTCTTTATGAATATCATCCGATTATTTCATTGTAAAAGATTCTAAAAACTTGGTGGTGAAATTTCCTTTTCTAAAATCTTCATTTTGCATCAATTGTAAATGAAAAGGAATGGTTGTTTTAACCCCTTCAATTACATATTCGCTTAACGCCCTATACATGGTATCAATGGCTTCTTCGCGCGTTTGTGCAACGGTAATTAACTTACCAATCATGGAATCATAATATGGAGGGATTACATACCCTGCATACACATGACTGTCTACCCTTACACCATGTCCTCCCGGTGTAAATAAATTGGTAATTTTTCCTGGTGAAGGTCTAAAGTCGTTATAAGGATCTTCCGCATTAATTCTGCATTCAATTGCATGCATGGTTGGCTCATAGTTTCTACCAGAAATTTTTTCACCCATGGCAATTTTAATTTGCTCTTTAATCAAGTCGAAACTGACTACTTCTTCTGTAACACAGTGTTCAACTTGAATACGGGTGTTCATTTCCATGAAGTAGAAATTGCGATGCTTGTCTACTAAGAACTCAATGGTACCAACACTTTCATAATTGATTGCAGAAGCGGCTTTAATGGCTGCTTCTCCCATTTTTGCTCTTAAGTCTGCAGTCATAAAAGGAGATGGAGACTCTTCAACTAATTTCTGATGACGACGTTGAATTGAACAATCTCTCTCACTTAAATGACAAACATTTCCGTATTGGTCACCAGCAATTTGTATCTCAATATGTCGAGGTTCTTCAACGAACTTCTCCATATAAATTCCATCATTCTTAAAAGAAGCTGCTGCTTCCATTTTAGCTGTAGTATATGCACGCTCAATCTCTTCCTCATTCCATACCACACGCATTCCTTTACCACCACCACCAGCGGTTGCTTTCAATATAACTGGGTAACCAACTTCTTTTGCTAATGCTTTGGTTTGCTCAACACTTTCTAATAAACCTTCACCACCTGGAACTACAGGCACACCCGCTTTAATCATGGTTTCTTTAGCGGTAATTTTGTCTCCCATTTTATTGATCATATCTGGTGTAGGACCAATAAATTTGATTCCATGATCGGCACAAATTTGAGAGAATCTAGCATTCTCAGCTAAGAATCCATAACCTGGGTGTATGGCATCTGCATTAGTGATTTCTGCAGCAGCCATAATATGAGCAATATTCAAATAAGAATCACTACTCTGAGGCTTTCCAATACAAACAGCTTCGTCAGCAAATTTTACGTGAAGGCTTTCTCTATCTGCAGTTGAATAAACAGCTACCGTTTTGATGCCCATCTCACGACAGGTTCTGATCACACGTAATGCAATCTCTCCCCTATTGGCAATTAATATTTTCTTAAACATGTACAATTTTTTTGGTGAAGAAAGGATTAAGCCGGTTCAACTAAGAACAAAGGCTGATCATACTCAACAGGGCTGGCATCTTCTACCAAAACCTTTACAATCGTTCCTTTCACTTCACTTTCAATTTCATTGAACAACTTCATAGCTTCAATAATACAAACCACTTTACCTGGAGTAATTTCTGTACCAACTTCCGCTAGTATTGGTTTATCAGGTGAAGGTCTACGGTAAAAAGTTCCAATCATAGGACTTTTTACGGTGATTAGGTTGTCTGCTTTAGCCGCTGGAGCAGGGGCTGGTGCAGCTGTGGCAGGTGCTGCAGCTGGTGCTGGAGCAGGAGCCATAGTTGGAGCAGCAGTAGTGTAAACTTGATGACTAGGGGCTGCAGTAACATTTACAGCAGGTTCTTCTTTTTGCTTGATGGTTACTTTACCGTCTTTGTCCTCAATACTAATTTCTCCGATATTACTTTTGTTGACAATCTTGATTAATTCGTGGATTTGCTTTAAGTCCATAAATGGCAGTTTTAGGGGTAAAATCAGTTAGTTTTCGCTGAATTCTGGGGCAAAATAGCCTTTTTTTACTAAAAAACGGGTATTTTCTCGTTATAAGCAAAATGACCTGAAACGGAAAGAATCAGGTCATTGGTTTCCGGGATTACCCGTTATAAATTATTCTTTTACTCGTTCTACGTAATCACCTGATTTGGTATTTACGCGAATCAATTCGTCTTGGTCTACAAACAAAGGTACCATTACGGTTGCGCCCGTTTCAATAGTAGCAGCTTTTAAAGCTCTAGTTGCAGTATCGCCCTTTAAGCCTGGTTCGCAATAAGTAACTCTTACTACAATCTTCTCCGGTAATTCCGCACCAATTGGTAATTCGGTTTCAGTATTAATAAATACAAACACTTCAGAACCGTCCATTAGAAACTGAGGAGCATCAATCATTTCCTCAGATAAGGCAATTTGCTCAAAAGTTTCGTTATTCATTAAGTTATAGCCAGTTTCATCTTTATAGAGATACTGGAAAGCCTTTTTTTCAACTCTAACAGGGTAAATATTTTCACCACTATTCCAAGTTTTTTCAATAGAACGCTTGTTGTCTACGCCTTTCAATTTAGCCCAAACCTTTGCTGCAGCTCTCGCAGTTTTATTTTCTCCAAACTCTACTACAGAGTAAAGGTTGCCATCCAATTTAAGAATCATGCCACGGCTGATGTCGGAAGTAGTTGCCATAAATAATATTTTAAATATATAGTCTGGTTAAGACGGCTGCAAAAGTAGGAAATAGCAGCGAAACAACAAACAAGGCAAAAAACCTATTTAACGAACAAAAAAGCGTATTTGCGAAGCAACCTAAAGCTTATTTGAACATGAACAATTGCAGTGATGCTAATGACAAACATAATCACAGCAACCGCTTTAAACATATCTACCATTGTTTCCATAGAAATTTTACCCGCCAATTCAGGCTGCTGTTCCATAACATCACTCAACATTTGCTGTAATTGAATATCTCCCAAAAAAAACACCCCTGTTGAGTTTAAAAAAAACATCCCTGCAATAAACAAAGTACCATAAGCATTTACTTTAATCCAATCTCGCAAATTAGATGAACAAGGGCGCTCATTGCCAATACCCTGTAATAAGAATCGAAGCGAGGCAAAAACATATATAACTAAACAAGCCATCACAAAAGCAATAAAGAGCATAGCTGGATTTCCAGATAAACCCATCATTAATACAAATAGGTCTAAAAATCCAATAATTAAGGCAATGGGTACCAAAATAAAAGAGAGTATTCTATAAATCGTCAGTTGCTTCATAATCGTTTTTACTAATGATTGTAAAGGTAAAGAATAATCAATTGGGGTTCAGCTATAAGGAAAATTTGAAAGAATACTTTATTTTTTATGCATAATTTTCTTATGTATATGAAAATGATGTATTATTGCAGTGTCTTAAAAACATCAATAAAATCACCCGATCCTAATTCAGTGTAAAATGAAAAAATCATCTCTTTATAAAGGTTGCCTAGAACCCATCTTATTAAGGTTGTTAAAAGACAATGGCAGAATGTATGGCTATCAAATGACGCAAATGGTAAAAGAGATAACTAAGGGTGAACTCAATATTACTGAAGGGGCGCTCTATCCACTGTTACACAAACTAGAGGAACAAGGTATTGTAGAAACAGAAACAGAAATGAATGGCAATAGAATGCGCAAATACTATAGTTTAACCAAGGCAGGCAAAAAACAAACATCGCTTGCAATGGAAGAAATGAAAGCATTTATGCAGAGTCTTGAATTTATTGTGAATCCTAAAACAGCCATAGGATGATTACAGAAGCCCAATACGAAAGCCTCTTTGCTTTTTGCAGAAAGCATTATGTTCAATACTATGATGTACAAGTTGAACTCGTAGATCATTTATCCGAAGCCATTGAAGAGAAAATGAAAGCGAATCCAAAACTCAGTTTTGAGCAGGCACTGGATAGCGTGTATGCAGGCTTTGGAATCAAAGGGTTTGCAGATATTGTAGCAACCAGAGAGAAGATGGTGAGTAAACAATGTAGAAAACAAAGATGGAAACTGTTTTTCTCCTATTTCACATTACCTAAAGTTGCTATGACCATATGCTTATATGCCATCTTATTGTTCTTAGGAAAATTTTTAGCGCAAGATCTACATCGAATTATACTATTATCAGCCATTGGTTTAAGCTTAATCATTTTTGAAATAATTCATTCATTGAAAACCGCAAAACTTTTTAAAAAACAAATAAAAGCAATGCTTTACACAAATGATAGATTAAATGGCTTAATCAGTTCGAGCATTTTTATCCAACTAATGCTGTCTTCGAGAATTTCCAAAGTACTTGATTTGAATGAAATCACCTACTTTGATTACGCTATGGTTTCATTTATCCTAGTGCTAATTTATGTATCTATTCTAGCACATAGAGATTTTATAAAAGAGTTATACAAAAACGCTATTCAACAATATCCCAACGCATTTGCATAAACGAAAAATGATGGAACTCAGTAACGAACAATACCAAATTGTAAGTCAATATTGCAAAAAGTCTGGCAGGTATTATTATGATGTAGAAATTGAATTAACTGACCATATGGTCAATTATATTGAAGATAGAATGACTAATTCAGCTGAGTTTAATGGTTTATTTGAACAAGTGAAAACTCAATTTAACAAAGCAACTGTTCATCAAATCATTGAAGAAAAAACAGGGGCTATTGAAAGAAGTATTAAACAACAGCTGAAAATTGAATTGCTTCAATACCTTAGTCTACCCAAAATTGCCCTCAGTTTTCTATTAATTGTGATAGTCATTTGGCTTGACCAAAATAAGGATATTGAAAAAATTGCAGGTTCATTTATACACTTAATCAACCTACTGAATATTACTTATTCATTTGGGAAAGGTAAAGCAGCTAATGATAATATTCGAGACAAGAAAAAACAATTATTGAGTATGAAAATCATACGATCATATCATTTAATCTTTATTCTCCCTACCCTTTTCTATCTATTGATTTCTCTAGGCATTATATTTGAAATCACTTCCGCGTTTTTAGTGATTTATAAAATCTCACTTTATATGCTACCCATGGTAATACTTCTCAATCTAGCCTGGCAACAGGTTTATATAAACGCCCAACTTAAAATAAGGAAACAGTATCCCTTTGCCTTTGCTAACTAATAAATTATAAAAGCCGCCTTAAAAGGCGGCTTTTAGCTTGGCATTATCTATTTTAAAACTTACGTAGAAAGACAGCAGATTTATTTCAAATTCAATTTAATCTGTAATTCATCAAACTGCTTTTCATCAATCGTACTTGGCGCATCTAACATAACATCTCTTCCACTATTGTTTTTGGGGAAAGCAATAAAGTCTCTAATACTTTCGCTACCGCCTAAAATTGAACATAAACGATCAAATCCAAATGCGATACCTCCGTGCGGTGGTGCTCCATACTCAAATGCACCTAATAAAAATCCAAATTTATGTTGGGCTTCCTCTTCAGTCATTCCTAATGCTGCAAACATTTTCTCTTGCAATGGACGCTGATAAATTCGAATAGACCCTCCGCCAATTTCGTTTCCGTTTAATACCATATCATAAGCATTGGCTTTGATATTGGAATAAGGATGTTCTAAATATTTATCTGCATTTTCAATGACTGGATTGTTGTTGATCATTACTTCAATATGATCTGGCTTAGGAGAAGTGAATGGATGGTGTCTAGCTACCCAACGATTTTCTTCTTCTGCATATTCAAATAACGGGAAATCCATCACCCATAACAATTTAAACTCATCGTCTTTTCTCATTCCCAAACGCTTACCCATTTCCAATCTAAGCTCACTGGTTGCTTTACGAGTTCTTTCTTCACGGCCTGCCAATATCAACACTAAATCCCCTGCTTTTGCACCAGCTGAATTTGCAATGGCTTTCAACTTGTCTTCAGCATAAAATTTATCTACACTACTCTTATAAGTACCGTCTGTATTGCACTTGATATACACTAACCCCTGCATACCAATTTGAGGACGTTTAACCCACTCAGTTAATTCATCTGTTTGTTTGCGTGTATATTCGGCGCAACCAGGCACAGCAATAGCCAATACGGTTTCTGCATTATCAAACACACCAAACCCAGCACCATTGATTAAATCACCAGTAGCTTCTATTTGGCCGCCTTTTAAAAATGCACTTTTTAAATTAGAGAGCTTCATACCAAAACGAATATCTGGTTTGTCATTGCCATATTGCCACATCGCATCTTCCCATGACATTCGCTCTACTTTTTCTGTGTAGTCGATATTTTTTACATCTTTAAAAATACGCTTCACCAAACCCTCGAACATTTGTAGAATATCTTCTTGTTCTACAAATGCCATTTCACAATCTATTTGTGTAAATTCTGGTTGACGATCTGCACGTAAATCTTCGTCTCTAAAACATTTTACGATTTGATAATATCGATCATAGCCACTAACCATCAATAATTGCTTGAATGTTTGAGGGCTTTGTGGCAATGCATAAAACTGTCCTGGATTCATTCTAGATGGAACAACAAAATCTCTTGCACCTTCTGGAGTTGATTTAATTAAAAACGGCGTTTCAATATCCATGAAACTATTTTCATGCAAGTAATTTCTTGCAGATCTATTAACTGCATATCGTAATTCTAAATTCTTTTTAACTGCATTTCTTCTTAAGTCTAAAAAGCGATACTTCATTCTTAAGTCGTCTCCGCCATCTGTATCATCTTGAATGGTAAATGGTGGAACTGCAGATTTATTTAGAATCTTGAATTCAGTAACAGCTATTTCGATTTCTCCTGTTGGAATATTGGTATTCTTACTGCTTCTTTCTTGTACGATTCCTTTTACTTGCAACACGTATTCTCGACCTAATGGTTGTTCATCCAATGAAGCTGTTAAAGCTTCTCCAAATAACAATTGAGTAATCCCATAACGGTCTCTTAAATCAACAAAAGTAATAGCACCAAACTTTCTAACAGTTTGAACCCAGCCAGCCAATGTTGTTTCTTGACCCGCATTTGCCAATCTTAATTCACCACAAGTATTTGTACGATACATACGCAAAAAATAATTTATACATCAGGCCAAATGGCCATTTAAGAGCGCAAATATAACCTAAATGGGTCAAGTAGTCTTATTGCGGTATTTTTGCCCACGAATTAAAGTTATGAATCTACAAAACCTTTCTCCTAGAGCCCACCGTTGGTCTATTGGAAGTTACTTTTTTATTGCCGGAATTACTTTTGCCAGTTGGGCAAGCCGCATTCCAGACATCAAAATAAAACTACAATTAAACGATGCGGAATTAGGTGGAATACTTTTTGCATTGCCTGCGGGTTCGATGGTAAGCTTACCCATTTCTGGTTGGTTAGTAGCTAAGTTAGGTAGCAGAACCGTTATGCTAATAGCCGCGATGATTTACCCCATTTTACTTTTATTATTGGGAAGCGCTTCCACTACATTGGCTCTTACCGCTATCCTTTTCTTTTTTGGATTATTGGGCAATATGATGAATATCTCCGTTAATACACAAGCTGTTGCAGTTGAAGAGTTATATGGACGATCTATTATGGCATCTTTTCATGGTATTTGGAGTATGGCTGGCTTTACAGGGGCTGCTGTTGGAACGCTTATGATTTCTATAGGTTTTGATCCACTTAAACACTTTGTTATCATAGCAGTAATCATGGTTTTACTTGCCCTACTGATGAAGTTTGGAAGAATGCCCAAAGATGCTGTGGTGGGCAATCAACCCATATTTGTAAAGCCTGATTCCTCCTTATTAAAACTAGGATTGATTTCTTTTTGTTGCATGGCTGCTGAGGGTACCATGTTTGACTGGAGTGGAATTTATTTTCAAAAAATTGTAGAAGCACCAACGGGCTTGGTTACATTAGGATATGCTGCATTTATGGGCACCATGGCATTGGGTAGATTTTTAGGGGATGGATTAGTGCTGCGCTTTGGCAGAAAAGAAATACTTCAGGGTAGTGGCATTTTAATTGCCCTAGGATTACTGCTTTCCGTTTTTTTTCCAACTATTGTATTTGCCACCATCGGTTTCTTATTGGTTGGGTTTGGCGTTTCTTCTGTTGTCCCAATCGTTTATAGTCAAGCCGGTAAATCCGAGAAAATGAGTGCAGGTATGGCTTTGGCCGCTGTTTCAAGTATAGGATTTTTTGGATTTTTTATAGGGCCGCCATTGATTGGATTTATTGCTGAAGCATTTGGATTACAATGGTCTTTTGGGATGATTGCTTTACTCGGATTTGGCACCACTATTCTTGCGGGAATTACTAAATTTAAAAACTAAACAAAATCAATGAGCAATAATTCCCATACTCCTTTGGCGGAAAGAATGCGCCCCACTAATTTAGATGAGGTATTGGGTCAAGAACATATTACAGGACAAGGAAGCATTTTAAGAACTGCTTTAGATAAAGGAGTAGTGCCTTCAATGATTTTATGGGGGCCTCCTGGAGTGGGAAAAACCACTTTGGCAAATGTGATTACACAAACCCTTCAAGTACCCTATTTTCAACTTTCTGCAATCAGTAGTGGGGTTAAAGAAGTTAGAGAAGTGATTGAACATGCAAAGCATTTAACCGGAGCTGTTTTATTTATAGATGAGATTCATCGTTTTAATAAAAGCCAACAAGATGCTTTATTAGGTGCAGTAGAAAAAGGCATTATTAGACTAATCGGAGCTACCACAGAGAACCCCTCTTTTGAAGTGAACGCTGCATTATTAAGCAGGTGTCAGGTATATGTATTAAAAGCCTTAGAAAAGCAACAACTGATTCAATTAATGCAAGATGCCATTCTAAGAGATGAACTGCTGCAACAAAAAAATATACAGCTAAATGAAACGGAGGCTTTAATCAACCTAAGCGGTGGAGATGGAAGAAAATTATTAAATCTTTTGGATCTTGTTGTTCAAACTGGTGCTACCATTATAACTGATGCAATTGTTTTAAAAGTGGCTCAGCAAAAAATTGCTTTGTACGATAAAAGTGGTGAGCAGCACTATGATATTGTTTCTGCATTTATCAAAAGCATGAGAGGATCCGATCCTAATGGAGCTGTGTATTGGTTGGCCAGAATGATTGAAGGAGGAGAAGATGTAAAATTTATTGCAAGAAGAATGCTCATCTTCGCAAGTGAAGACATAGGTAATGCTAATCCCAATGCATTGCTTTTAGCGAATGGAACTTTTGATGCGGTTTCAAAAATTGGTTATCCTGAAAGTAGAATAATACTTGCTCAATGTGCTACTTATTTAGCTTCTTCACCCAAAAGCAATGCCGCTTATGAAGCAATAGCAAAAGCCCAACAAGCCGTTGCACAACATGGAGATTTATCGGTTCCCTTGCATTTAAGGAATGCACCAACCAAACTAATGAAGCAAATGGATTATGGTAAAAATTACCAGTATTCACATTTGGGAGAGAATAATTTTATTGAACAAGAATACCTTCCCGACCAACTAAGGAACACGCCATTTTATCTACCTGGCAACAATGCCAGAGAAAATGAAATAAAGAAATTTTTAAACGAACGCTGGAAAGGCAAATACGGATACTAAGGATTCAATTTTTGAGGAACCAACCTTTCTGCTACTTTCTCTACCTCTGCACCTCTTTCACCACCTTCATGGTATTCAGCATCTTCATTAACATCCCATAAATCATACACTTCTTTACCAGCTACAATATTTTTAGCAGCTAGCATTGCAGTCATCATACTATGATCTTGGTTATTGTATTTGTGCATACCATTTCTACCTACTAAATAAAGTCCTGGATATTGCTTTAATGCTTCTCGAACATCATTTACCCTTTCCTTATACATATGATCATACACTGGGTAGGCTTTGGGTTGTCTAACCACATATCCATCCACCACTGCACTTGGCTTTGTCAATCCAATTTGTGCAATTTCTTTTTTAGCCAATTCAATTAAATCAACATCGGAACTGGTCCATAATCCATCACCTTCAAAACAAAAATACTCCAGCCCATAACAAGCCATTTCAGGATCTGGCACCATATAAGGACTCCAAGATTTAAAGTTTTGTATGCGTCCAACTTTCACACTTGGGTCATGAATATAAATCCAGTTGTCGTTAAATGCATCTTCGTCTTTACAAATTAAAACAACGGTTAAAAAATCTCTATAACCTAAATTAGCTGCACCTTCAAATGCTTTTGATGGAAATGCAGGACTTACTGCTTGAATCAATTCTCGCATTGGAGCAGAAGAAAGTACATAATCAAAATCAGTAAAGCTTCTACCATCATGGGTGTGTACCGTCCATTTACCATCTGCCGTAGCAATATCTTTAACACCGCAATTCATTTCAACCTGCACACCCATGGCTATGCATTTTTCCGTACAACGTTCCCACATCAAACCAGGTCCTTGCTTAGGATATCTGAATGAGTCTATTAAGGTTTTAATTACATCCCCTTTAGAAGAAGGCTTTGGCTTAAAAAGCGCATTCCATATTGCACTACTTAATGAAAGTCCTTTTATTCTTTGTGCTGCCCAATCAGCAGAAATTTCTTTACATGGAATACCCCATACTTTTTCTGTATAGGTTCTAAAGAAAATATTAAAAAGTCTTTGCCCAAATTGATTCACCACCCAATCTTCAAAATTAGTTGGATTTTTAACTGGAAAAATTTTGGCTTTCAAATAACTCAAAACGCAAAGTGCACTTTCAATAATTCCTAATTTCTTCAATGCTTCCATTGCTACCAATGGATAAGAAAAAAACTTCTTATTATAATATATTCTTGAACTTCTTGGTCTTTCAAGCATTTCATCTCCCAAAATTTCAGTCCAAAAATCTTCTACTTCCTTAGACTTAGAAAAGAAACGGTGACCGCCAATATCAAAATGATAGCCTTTGTAACTTTCTGTTCTAGATATTCCACCAACATAAGTAGGGTCTTTTTCAAAAACCATTACTTTTTGTTTTTCTTTACCCAACAAATAGGCTGCAGTTAATCCTGCTGGGCCTGCTCCTATGATTGCAACTCTTTTTGACATGTTTATCGCTGGTATGCTTATTTTTACAGCATTGCAAAGATGCGGGATTATTTGCAAATCAGTTAAATGAACTCTATGAATACGGACAACAGTTATTTTTCTTTAAAACCATTTGAATTACTTACCCCATTTGAATTGTATGCTGTACTTCAATTAAGAAACGAAGTCTTTGTGGTTGAACAAAACTGTGTGTTTCAGGATGCGGATAATAAAGATCAAAATAGTCTTCATTTAATGTATTGGAATAATAATGATTTGGTTGCTTACTGCAGGTTACTGCCTCCAGGTTTAGCGTATCATGAAATGAGTATTGGTAGGGTAGTAAGTTCTCCTAAGTATCGAAAAACAGGTGCAGGCAAATTCTTAATTCAAGAAGCTATTCAACAAATTCATCAATCATTTGGAGATGGTCCTATAAGAATTGGTGCACAATGCTATCTTATCCAATTTTACGGATCATTTGGCTTTATTGAAGAAGGAGAAATGTATTTAGAAGATGGAATTGAGCATATTGAAATGGTTAAGCCTTAATTGGTAGTTTCACAATAAAGGAAGAACCTTGCCCCTCTTTGCTTTCAACGTGAATAAAGCCTTCATGAACTTCTACAATTTTTTTACAAATGGCTAAACCTAATCCATAGCTTTTCTCTCCTGCAGTTCCTTTACGTTTTGCAGTGGTAAATAAATCAAAAATCTTACCCTGTAAATATTCTGGTATACCAATACCGTTGTCTTTAACAATTATTTCTGCGAACTCGCCATTTAAATGTAAAGAGACATGAATCATTGATCCTTGCTTACTAAACTTAATGGCATTAGTTACCAAGTTAGATATGACCCGATCAATCTTATCC
>JACCDH011355674.1_pt1 | contig 15099 bp, 14 predicted proteins | sample 7442481 | NCBI WGS metagenome assembly JACCDH01 (sample SAMN15323433, study PRJNA562643) | freshwater metagenome | isolation source: river surface water | place: USA:Blue River Watershed | collected 2017-08-15
CTGCCAGCCGATGGACTCGGCTTTGATTTGGGCCAGTTCGGCCCAGAAGTCTGACTCGATGGAGGGCATCAGCTGAATTTAAGCGTTTCGCCAACAGGCGTTATAGGCAGGGCAGCTTGCAGGGCTTTGGAGTAGGCGATTCGTGCTGTTTGGATGGCAGCGGCTTGGGCTTGCAGGCGGGCCAGTTCTTGGTCACAGAATTGGAGGCTGGTCAGTTGGGCATGGCCTTTGTGGAGAGGCTGTTGAGTTCGTAGCTTTTGTCGTCGATGGTGATGGTGGACATGTTGGTTTGCTTTCATGAAAAAACCCCTGCAACCGAAGTCACAGGGGTCTAGGTCACCTCAAGCACCTACCCGAGGGCGGGTGCTTGTCTCCGGGGGAGATTAGGCGATGAAGATGTCGCCAGTACCAGCAGATGCGTTGGTAGTGATGAGAGAGTCAGCACCTGTGATACCAACCAACAAGACCAGATCATCAGCAACACCGGCCGCCGAACCTTGGTGGAACACCATGGTGGCATCAGCCGTACCAGAGGCATCGCTGTCATAAGCGAAGGCCACAGTGCCGTTGGCAGCTACGTTGGCATTCAAGTAGCCGACAACATCAGCCAAGTTAGTGGTGTTGATCACCAAAGCCGTCGAGTAATCAGCGACATCGTCGAAAGTCACGATACCAGCTGTGACACTGTGCGACTTGATGGTGCCGAAGTCTTCGGTGGCTGTGAAAGCAGAAACTGCAGCAGTACCTTCGAAGTTCAAACCATCGGCGAAGGTCGTGGCAGTTGCCATGTCGAAGCCTGTGATGCTATCCCAAGCAGTCGTGCTGGAATCGCCAGCAGCGAAGATGAAATGCGCAACACCAGTAGCCGCATCGGCGTTAGTGCCCACTTTAGTGATCGAGTCCTGACCTGCGCCAGCGGTGATGCTGATAGCTTGGCCAGTGGTCGTGCCGTCCGAAACCAAAGTACCGACGGTGACGCTAATCGTGTCATTACCGGCACGCGTGTCAATCACCAAAGTACCTTGTGCAGCACCTGCAACACCAACCCAGTCAGTGTCGGTGTAAGTCACAGTATCGCCAGCAGAGCCGGTGGTGATGCTGTTGGTTTCAGTTGCAGCACCCGTCTGGCTCGTAGCGGCGATGCTCACTGTCGTGGCAACAGTGGAGAGACCTGCTGCGATAGTGATGTCCTGCCCAGCTGCAATCACACCAGAAGTGATGGTCACACCAGTAGCAAAAGCGGCGTTGAAAGCGGCACCCGTGGTGATGGATGTATCAGCTGCACCCGTGTTGGTGAGCGTCAGTGCTTCGAAACCGTGCACGTTCGTGAATTGGTTGTCCGTAATCGTGTTGCCAGTTGTGTTGGTGAGCGTCAGGGTATCTGTACCAGCATCGCCATTCAGAACGAGGTCGGTAGAGCCATCAGAGGTCAGCAGAGCAACGGTTGCCGAGAAAGCATCGTTACCAGCACCACCGTTGTAGGTGGAGCCTTCTGCGCCAACAGTGAATGAGTCACGCAGATCGGAACCGGTGATTACAGAGCCAGCCACAGCAGAACCAGCAACTGTCAGAGCTTGAGCGCCGGTGGTAGCGCCGTTACCAGTCAGAGCGGAACCGTCGATGTTTACTGCAACTGTTGTTGCAATGTTAGACAGAGTCACAGCGCGACCGGACAGGTTGATGTCGTTCAGCGTAGCGCCAGTGAAGGCGGCTACGATGGCAGTACGGTCAGCACCAGCAGCAGCAGTTGCACCACCGTTTTCGATGATGTTCAGCGTCTCGAAACCAGTCACGGTCATGCCGGTAACGATATCTGTAGCAGCGCTGGTAGTCAGGCCAGTACCCATGGTCAGGGTCAAGACGTCAGAAGTGCCAGTGGCAGTCTTGAGCGCAAAGGTAGGGCTGGTTTCGTCGCCACGTACTTGAATGGCCGCAGCTTGAGTTGCTGTCAGGTCGGTATACGACTGGCTCGTTGCACCTGTCAATTGCAGAGCAGTGATGCCAGCAACGAAATCGCCGTCGTAGCTTTCGCTGACGCGGACAGTTTCAAAGTTTGTATAGCGAGCGCCATCAGCGGTAGAGCTGACGTCAGCAGCTTCGGTAATCACCAGAATGTCAGTACCGTCACCACCATTCACGGCCAACGCATCAGCAGTCGCGATGGTATCGGTCGTGGAAGCAGTGATTACGTCATTGCCAGAACCAGCTGTCAGCACGGTGTCGACGTTTGCGCCGATGGCAGCAGTCAGGGCGCCAGTGCCAGTAGACGTCACGGTGTTGATGTCTGCGTCCAGAGCGCCGATGTTCACTGCGCCAGCCCCAGAGATCGACAGAGTAGCCGTACCGGTAGTAGCCAACACGGTCGTCAGGTTGCCTGCAGCGTTGATAGCAATAGAAGTTGCGCCAGCAGCATCGAGGTTATCGAATGCGCTGGCAGAATTCACATTGACCGTCAAGGAAGTCAGAGCAGCGCCGTTGACTTCGATGTTTTCGTCAGCAGCAGCAGCAGCGCTGGTGATACCCGACAGGTTCAAAGTTGCAGAAGTACGAGCAGCGCCGAAGTTCAGAACAACATCATTTGTTGTACCAGCAACACCAGCAACCACGATATCAGTCAAACCGATCGTATCGACATTCGCGCCGACAGTAACAGTAGCACCGTCACCACGAGTCAGGTTAAGGGCAGTCACGCTGCTCCAAGAAGAAGCAGAAACGTCGATGTCTGCGTCCTGGTCATAAATGTTGACGGTTTCAATGCTAGTCAGAGCAGGCATTGCGCCAGCAGCGCCGTCAGAGTAAACGTTCAGAGTGTCGGTACCAGCACCACCGTTCAGAACGTCAGCGGTAGAGCTTGTGTCAGTACCGGTGTTGTCAGCAGTGAAGGTGTCGTTGCCAGAGCCGCCGGTGAAGTTATCCACACCAGTAGTGAGCGTTAGAGTTTTGTGTCTCTGCTAACCAGTTGGAATTGTTGAAAATTCCAGTAAATTCGCGTCTAAAAATCGCCCCATGACACTGCGTATGTGCAAATTCACAACACGGCATTTCAGCGAATTTCAGTCGTGCAAACGCTGCACTTGATCAACAGCAGCGCCAAGTTTTTTCATCTAGTTCAGGCAACGCCTGACACTGCTGTGTGCTGTGGTGCGGCAGATTTTTCTTGCGAATTCATGCATACGAAAACACACTGAACTTTTGAAATCAGTGGTGTGTATGAAAATCAATTTCACTAAACGCAACATCTCCAAACTAGTCTGCACAGGCATGCAAGGTCGTGTTTTCGTACGCGATACGGAATGCAGGGGATTGGGTATTGAGGTGCGATCCACAGGGGGCATGACCTACTACTTGAGCTACCGTGATGCACGTGGTGCACAGCGACTGCACAAGTTGGCAAACGCAGCGGATGTGTCACCCCAGCAGGCTCGTGTGCTGTGTGAGCGTGCGAGAAACACAATCGCCATGGGCACTGATCCGGCAGAGCAGCGTTTACAGATGAGAACGGCTGTCACCGTGGCTGAATTTTTCAACGACAGCTACCTGCCCTACATCAAGAGCTACAAGCGCAGCTGGGACACGGATGTCAGCGTGTTCCGTAATCACATCCTGCCCGTGATTGGCGCGGACTACATGGATGCGGTGACCGCTGAGCGTGTAGCTGTTGTGATCTCCCGTGCCAATTTGCGGCTCAGTGCAGCCACTGTGAACAGGCTTTTGGTGCTGCTGCGCTACATGTTCAATCTGGCTATACGTTGGCACACTGCTGGCGTTGTGGCAAATCCCACAGCTAGTCACAAATTGAAACGGCTCAGCAATCACAGAGAGCGATTTTTATCTGCTGCAGAAACCCAACAGCTGATTGTGGCAGTCAATGCCAGTCCCAATCCTATGCTGCGCTACATCATTCCTTTTTTGCTGCTGACTGGGGCACGCAAGCGGGAAGTGCTGGATGCACAGTGGCGGGATGTGGACAGGCAGCGAAGCTTTTGGCGCATTCCCAAGACCAAGTCAGGACGTGAGCGCAACGTGCCCCTGAGCGCAGCAGCCATCGCACTGCTGGACACGGTGCCCCGTAAGCGTCATTGCGACTGGATATTTGCCAACCCCAAGACACTGAAACCCTATGTCAGCATCTTCTCCAGCTGGAACACAGCGCGAACTGCTGCGGGACTGGCGGAAGTGCGGGTTCACGACCTACGGCATTCATTTGCCAGCTTTCTGGTCAATGCGGGCTGTAGCCTGTATGAGGTACAAAAAATACTGGGGCACAGCAGCGTGATCATGACTCAGCGTTACAGCCACTTGAGTCAGGACAGTCTGCTGCGGGCGGCTAGCCATGCGGGAGCAGTCGTTATGGCGCAAACTCAAGCGTAAATTAAATTGACGCTGCCATTGAAGCATCAGTTCAGAGAACTGCCTCCAAGCCTTTGCGCTCCAACAAGCTCAGCAGCTTCAGTGATGGGCCGCTGGGTTTTTTGTCGCCCAATTCCCACTTTTGAATGGTTGAAATGCTGGTGTTGAGAATGGCAGCAAATACAGCCTGACTCACGTGCTCTTTTTCCCGCAGCTGACGAATTTGGATGGGTGAAATGGGTTTGACTTCCAGATTGCACAGCGCATCAAATTCAGCCATGCGTCTTTTACTGATCAGTCCAGCATTGTTGAGACCCATAGCGGTCTCATGAACCTCAGCGAGAATTCTACTTTTGCGTTTGGTTGACATTACTCGTCTCCTTGCAATTGAAACAACTGACCAGCGTTTATTGCCACTTCAATAGCCTGTTGATCTAGGTCCAATAGCGAAGCGGCCAATTCCTGCAGCACTTTGAGTTCACTGGCGTCGATATTGGATCGCTCGTTCTTCTCGAACCCGAATAAGAACACCCAACGTTGCTCAAATTTGGTGGCAACAATAGTCCGTGCACCCGCGCTTTTTCCACGACCGCGCAGCGCCACACGTTTTTTGACCAAGTGACCGCCTAAATTGGCGTCGATCAACCCCTGAACCATTTCCTGTGCTGCACCCACAATGTCTGCATCGGTGACATGGCTCTTTCGCATCCAGCGTGCGAAAGTCTTTGTGACTAGGATTTGGATCAAATCTGACATTGTCAAATTGTTGCACTAAGTGCAATGTTTGTCAAATGTATTTTTCTCTCCAGTATCCTTATTGCGGCTGCGTTCTGCCAGCCATGCGGGCACCAGCACTGTGCCCGCATGTACCTGATTAAAACTGCTCACGCAATGCCTGGGCGGCTGCGTCAATCGCTGTGTCGAGTTCCCCTGCCAAAACTGCTGCTTTAATGATTTCCAGTGTGGGCACAAGCTCCTTTTCGCTGGCAAGCTCCACCGAGTATTTGCCCTTTGCCAGTTCCAGCAGCCTTGAGCCATAACGAACATTGAGTGCCAGCTTGCCGCTTTCGGTTGTAAACCACCACTGCTTCATGCGCTTGCTCACTTCGACCTGACGGCGTAAGCCTGTCTCAGCATCAACGATGGAGCGGTGCCGCGTGGTTGAGAACTGTGTGCCAGCTAGCTGGGCTTTTGCCATTTCCGCCTGTTCCCACAAGCGTTTTGCAAGTTTGTTCCGTCGCACTTGCACTGTGGGCATATGTGTGGGTTTGATGGCTGTGCTCAGCTTGAGGCTTGTAAGGTTTGCCATGTGCTTTTCCTTTCAAAATTGTTAAAGCACAGACAAGTCTGTTGTCGGTCGCTGTGGCAGAGCAACCGATATCCGTTCAAATAGGGCGGTTATTGGTGCGGTCTCCACAGTTACCATTTTCAGCGTCGTTTTTCGCGACGCTTCGCATCAGCAACCTCTCGTCTATCAACTATTTAAACCAACGAGCCACTTCGTAGCTGATGTCATATTCATCTCGGCTATCAACATCCATTTCATCAGCTTGATCGTCTGTATAAGTGACCACCGGCGCCTTGCCCACACGGTTGTTCTTTGCGTCGAGCTTGTAGCCCTCAAGGTCAATTTTTAGACGGCTGCCATCGGCATCAACAATCAAATAGTCGGGAGTAAAGCCTTCAGCCTGATAGTAAGTTGCACCCATCTCGCCGTAGTCATATTCTTCGTAATCGCCATCATCATCCCCATCAATTTGAATGACGTTCTTTTCAATGCGGAATTTTGAACGGCGTGACCACTTGATCTCAAGCCCATCGTCATCCGAAATTATTTCCAGCCAGTCAGGAATAAATTCATCCAGGTTGCCACGCATGACGAAAATAAGTTCACCAGAGCTGGGATCGTCACAGCGGAACGTGACGTCATACACGCGCCCCTGCTTAACTTCCATGACCTTGTAATCCTTGTTCTTCTTGGGTGGCTTGTCCGGCTTATGCATAGGTTCGTAACCCACCGTATTCATGTGAGCATAGTGAATTTCGAACGGCAAATTCAGGTAGTCAGGCGTGGGCTTCTTGCTTGCCATGGCAGTCTCCAAAGTCAGTACTTCCCCAGATATTAGCTGTACCCCATGCCACGCAGCTGAGCCATGGCTTTTTGTGTACGCTGCAGGCGCTTGCGCTGACGCTCCACCTTGAGCCTGGCGTCGGCAGCATCAGCCTGTGCCTTTGCATGTGATGCCTGAAGTTCTGCAGGAGACTTGGGCTTCATTGGTTTAGTGAATGGGATAGGGGAAATGATTTCATTGATCTTCATGGCACATCACCCAATCACGATCGGTGGTGCCGAATATTCCCTGCCATCAGCCATGTAGGTTTGTGCAATAGCACGGATCACCATGCTGCGAACCGCCATGTTCTGTGTCTCCAGCGAATGGATGCGCCGTGCTACTTCTTGGGCAATCATCAACTGCAGTTCAGTGATGTGTTTGTTGGGGCTCTCAGCTTTTTTGTGCTCCAGTACCTCAGATAGGTACAGCAGGCTGTGGGTTGAGATGGGCAAGTTTTGTGCACTGATGCTTCCGTAGTAGCCCTCGCTTTTGCCGCAGTACCTGCTGAATGTTCGGGTTGTGATGTCTGGCAGCGCCATGGATGCCATGTCAAATATCTGTTTTGTAAAACTCATATCGTTGTCTCCTGTATAAAGTATTTATATGGGTTAGCTGAAGCTAACCGCGATACAGATTTCTCTTCGAGCAAATCCGCATCGCTTTGTTTTTTCGAACTGACATGATCGGTTTGATGTAGAACAAAATTCAGATGTCATTCACTAGGAAGCCATATGCCACGCCTTTCGGCGCGGCGACATTCACTGAGGTTTTCTCCTACTGCATATGCACAACCAGACTGAACTGGAAAGGCAGGTTTTGCGATCTCCTTTTATGTGCGTGTCCTTACGCAGGCAACGAACGGCTTATGCAGCAGCCATTGTTCGTGCCTTGTGGGGTACTCTTTCGAGCGTGGCGTCCCACTCACTTTTGATTGAGCCCATATGGCTCATTCCTACCTATCCAAGTTATTGCAAACGTTATTTCAGCCTTGAAGTCGTTTGATGCAGCCTGCCATCAGCAGGTTAGTGCAATACCCCAGCGCAACAAGCTACGCCTTCTTTACCGTCTCACATCAGAACGGGTTTAGCAGCTCAATTCAATCGGCGAGCAACCTTCATCTTGTTTGTATAAGTTATTTATGCCCGCATTCATTTTTAAAGCGTCTTACGCCAATTTTTTCGAGGAACTGAAGGGCTGAGTAGCTGGAGCACCAAATAAACGCTTGTAGGGCTTGTCGTGCTCATGAGCTCTGGGACGCTGTTCTGCTTCACTTAAGAAAATCACAGTTAAGTTTACCGGCGTTGATTTCATTGAAGAAATTCACACCTGAATTTCGGTTGTCCAGAACTGAATAAGACCACACACTTATTGCATGTTTTTATTTGGTCTGGAGATTTCGATGGGACAAGCTAAAACTTTTACAGCCGAGGAACTTGATGCGGTGCTGGCATTTGTCGCCGCACGCAGATATGCACTTCGCAACCGCATTTTGATCTTGATGAGCTTTTGGACTGGCATGCGAGTTGGTGAAATTGCCAGCCTTCGCATCAGCGATGTTGTCGATGCCCGTGGCAAGGTCAAAGCAGAAATAAGGCTTGATGCATCCCAGACCAAAGGCAAGCACGCTCGCACAGTTTTTGTGCCCGTCAAGCTGCGCGATGAACTGCAAGTCTATGTTGATCCGCGCACACAACTGGATCGCTCATTGCCCTTGTTCATGACTGCTGGTGGCAAGCCGTTTAGTGCCAATGGACTGACGCAGCACTTTTTCTGGCTTTACCGCAAAGTTGGCATCGATGGTGCCAGCAGTCATAGCGGCAGACGCAGTTTCATCACCAACCTTGCCAGCAAAGGCATTGGCGTTCGCGTACTTGCTTCACTGGCTGGACATCGCAGCATTGCGGTCACGCAAAAATACATCGACGTCAACGATGACATGAAGCGCAATGCCGTTGAACTTATCTGATGTGCCAAGCGTCGCTAAAAACGACGCTCAGGCGTCTCGAATGATGACCTGCCGCTGACTGGGATCGCGGATCAGGTCCACTTGCCTTGTGCGTTCTGGTTCTACATATTGGATGCCATTGACGCCCGCCAACTTGTCCGTGCTCAGTTCTGAAATTAAATTCAGTTTCCACCATTGTGCTTCCAGCTCTTGATGCTGTACCAGCTGCCTTGCCGTAAATCTTGGCGCTGTCAGCTCCACAGGCTTGTAGCTGGGAAAGGTGCCTACCTCCACATTGGCAATCAATAATTCACTGCGCTTGAGCAACCTGCTAACAGCCACACGCATACGGTTAAGTCTTGCCCGCACCTCGTTTGGCTCCCCCCTCAATGACTCATTGCTGGGGCTTATGCGCAGTAGCTTGCCTATTCGAAACAGGTCAGCCCTTGTCTCGCTATCAACCTTGTCAGGCTGGTTTTGCCGCAACCATTTGGGCTTGTCGATCAGTTCGCGGTGCAGGGCATGCACTTCATGAACCTTCTTGAGTGTGTTTGTTCCGAATTGAGCAGGATTGATCTTGAAGTCCGCCGTACTCAACAATAAACGCCGCTCAAGACGAATACTTTCATATTCATCCAGTAGTTTGCCCAGCTGTTTCTGGATGGTGCGACGACTCAATTTCAGCGGCACTTCCACCCAGATCTTGTCCTCTGCTGGCGCTTGACGTTTCCGCTCACTGGGACGGCGCTGCACCTCCACAACTTTGGGGAACTTCTCCTGCTCAGTGAATAAACGGTAGCCACGCTCCAGCCACCACTCATCGAATGTGCAGTTGTAAATGTCACCAAAGCCGCGATAGACACGCCTTAGTTGCTGATCGTCTGTTTTGACGGAGCCTCTTTCCGACGTCTGACAGACGAGCCAATAGTCTTTGCTCAGCCGCAGGTACTCCCACCACCAGCGGTAAACGCTGTTTTTTGCCTCCTGCAAGGAGGTATCTGGCTTCGTATGTCTTTGTTGCCTGCGTGGCAACCCTTTCAAAAACAGCTCATCGTCGCCAACTAGCAAGTCATCATCAATCATTATTAGCCACCTATATGCACACTGTGACATTGTATGGCTAAGTATCTCTAATACAAACATCGACAGCGCAGACACACAGCAGTTAGGCAGTAGGGATGTGCAGTCGATGGCAACCAAGCATCAGGCGGTGCCGTTGTCCCAATCAACGCATTTACTTATAGGAGATACAAATGCAAAACGCCGCTACTCAAACCACTTCCGTCAACACCGCTGATTTCGTTCAAAACGAAACCTTCACCGCTGCAAACGTCACCGTTCGCACTCAAAGCGGTACAACGGTCAGCGCAGCCAACACCGTCGCAAAAAACGACGCTACACAGCAGTCACTGTCCGCAGACACGGTCCTTGTCCGTGCCGACGCCTTGTTCAAGGAACGTGAACGCTTTGAAGGTGCTGAATTGGCTCGCAGCAACAAGGCACTGTACAAGCTGCTGATGCAGGTCTATGAGCTGTTCGAAGCAGCCCGCGAAGATGTCAAGTGTTTGAAGGCTGCCGTTAAAACGATGAGCGACAAGCTCAAAGAGCGCGGCGTCAAGATCCAAAGTAACACGCCTGCATTAACCGTGTTTGTGCGCTATGTGTTCAACAGCGACCGCAAGCGTGCCTATGCCTACACGCAGACGCTGATGGCTGCTATTCAGCAGGAAGTCAAACCTGCAGGTCTGGCTACATTCATCGAAAGCCAAAACGGCGTCGAAGAGTGCCGCAAGCAACTCATCAAAAAAGATGAGACCGTTACGAAAGAAGCGGAACTCAAAGCCGCCGGTGCCGACGTCAGCGACGAGCTCAAATCAATGCGTGCCGTGACCACCGTGTCCCTGCCTGCAGCGAGCGTCTCGTTTTGCGACGGTGCAGAGTTTGCCTTCATCGTTGCTCGCAGTTTGGGCAACGGCGAATTCGAACTACTGCGCGCTGTGCCTCGCAGCACAAAAGCCATGCACACGTCTGCAGTCAAAGAGCTGGCTAAGGATTTGATTGTGCAACGTGCCGCTGCAGACGAAAAAGCCAAAGCTGAGGCTGCCGACCAAAGCGTCAAGGATGCCGCGAAAGGTGCAAACCGCAAGGTCAAGGCTACTGCCACGCTGAAGGAACTGCAAACCGCTTGAAGTCCTGGGTGCGGGCTAAGTGCCCGCACCATTAACTACATACAAAAAAGGAAGCCGCCATGCCTATTTACATCGACACACAAAGAAAATACAGCCCCAAAAACCTGTCCGAATTCATCTTCCCAAATCACAAGGTTCGAGAAGTCGTTAGTGCTTACGTGAGCGGCAATATTCGGCGCCCACTATTACTCTCAGGTCCCAATGGCACAGGTAAATCGCTGCTGGCACAGTTGATCCCCTGTGCCATCGAAGGGCGAGACATTGAAGTCAAAAGATGGACCGCTGACGATCTCGAGAAGTCAGAGACTTTCTCCAAAGCATTCGCCTACAGCGCCCAATTTAATCAGCTTTTTGCGCCCCAACATCAGCGCATGTATTACCACTTCATCGACGAGATGAATTTCAGGATCCGTCACACCGACAGACTGAAGGTGATTCTCGATGCTGAAAGCGAATACGACCTGACGATCATCACCACCAATGCCGTGAACAACATTGACGTTGGAATTCGCAGCCGATGCGAAATCTTGACTGTTGAGCCTTGTGCGCCTGACCTGTTCTTGCCACACGCAATGAAGATCTTTGAAAAGGAAAGAATCTGCATTGATGAGGCTTTGGTCCTGCATGCCCTGACATGCGCTTACAACAAATGGCCCACCAATCGCGAGTACTACAAAGCGATTGATGCCATTTTTCGCGGCATTGCATAATCGCAAATGTCATCACCTTCCCAGTGAAGCGTCGCGAAAAAAGACGCTCCACAGCCCGCCCAGTGCGGGCTTTTTTACGTCTTTACCCGGGGACTGCGCTAGCAAAAAGTGCGGCTAGCGCAGTAGCCAGTTGGCTAAGCACCGTGCTCACAAGGTTGTACCTAATTGAACAACCTCACCCCACCAACAACACCGCCGCTCCCGCCTCGGGCACACCCACCACCAGCAAGTCAGCTTCGATGTAAGGCGGCATGATTGATCAGCTCAGCTTAACAGTATCACCAGAAGGCACAGCAGGCTTCACAGCTTCAGCCAGCGCACGTGCATAGGCGTTGCGGGCAGTCTGTGCAATGGCCAGTTGCGTTTGCAGGCGCTTGATTTCAGCATCCGTCACAGCCAGCATCTGTAGCTGCTGCTTGGCTGCATCAGGCAGGGTGTCGGTGTCGTAAGGTTGGTTGTTGATCTTGATTGTGGGCATGGGGTTCCTAAAGTGAAAAACCCCACCGTCTTGTGAACAGTGGGGTTCGGGTAGGTTTAAACCTAGAGCCCACACCTTGCGGTGCAGGCTTTGCTCCGTTGGGGGTGATTAGGCGATGAAACTGAAGTTAGCCGCAGTCAAGTCGGACACAGATACACCCGTCAGTTTGACCGTGTGCTCAGTGATACCAACAGTCGTGACAACCGCACCCGCAGTAACGTCAGTCAAGTCAACCAAAGCGAGGTATGCATCTGCACCGTCTGTGTAAATGACGAGCAAGTCATGGCCATCAGCAACGCCTGCATCCGTGGTCATATCGCCTTCGATGGCAGCTTCAACTGCATCTTCGTCAGCATATGTACCGGTCAACACCAGGATGTTGTCGGTTGCGCCCAGTGTGAACGCGGCGCCACCAACGGCAGACAACAGATCAACCACCAAAGCGGATGTCACAGCTGTCCCCGAACCGTTTTCCGCAGCAAATGTTGCAGTGGAAATTTGCAGAACGTCACCACCTGCACCAGCAGTGAAGTCATTGATTTCAGCTTCATCGTTGATATCGTTGAATTCAATTTCTTCAGTGCCTGCACCCAAGTTCAAAACTGCCGCGCCTGCTGTCACGATAATGGTGGCATCGCCGCCGGCCATGTTAACCACAGAAGCACCAGCGGTCAGCGTCAAGTCCAAATCGCCTGTTCCTGCGTTGACGGTATCGCCGTTGTCAGAGGTTGTGACAGTCGCAGCACCCGCACCCAGCGTGATTTCGGTTGCAGCAGCCAAATCGGTCACGCTGATGACCACGCCATCAGCAGCTGCTGCGGATGCATCAATGGCGGTGATAGTCAGGTCGTTGTCAGAAGCAGTGAAGCTGACCACGCCTTCATCGCTGGACACCAGTACAACGGAATCCAGCGTTGTTGCTGCAGCAGCAGAGACATTGGCCAGAGTCACCGAACTGTCTGCACCGGCAGCATTGAGCGTGACCGTGACGTCGATGTCGTCGCCAGCAGCGTCTTCACCCAAGATGACCAAGTCGTCCGTGATGCTGATGGCAGCGCCATCGGTGGCGGTCAAAGCAACATTTGTGGCGTGATCAACGTCCAGGGTGTCCACAGTGATGTCATTGCCTGCGCCATCGGCATTGAAGGCCACGGCCACATCTGCGTCAGACACGATGGAGCCTGCAGCGTTGTCGACCAGGATCGAGCCGTCCACGGCGTTCAAAGTGATGGATTCAGCGGCAGTCAAAGTGACGGCCAAAGCACCGCTCACGTCGAAATCAGCACCCCCTGTTGTCACCGTAAAGGCAGTGGCATCTGTGGCGCTGAAAGCCGTGGTGACTTCCAAATCCAGTTCTGTGCTGATGGCTACCGAGGTGGCGGCGTTTGCAGCAAAAGATGCGATGCTGTTGCCTGTGAAGCCCACAGAGGTCAGTGACAAGGCACCGGTGTTGCGTGTCACGGACAAGGTGGCCACGTCCACATCGGCAGCTTCGTCTTCGTCACCAATCACAACGGCGTGTGCGGCGGAAGTACCTGTTACGTAAGTGATGGTTGCGTTGTCTGCTGCAAAAGCGGTGGCCGAGATGTTGATCGTTGCTACTTCTGACTTTAAGTTCGTCATGTTGGCTGCTTCATCGGAGGCGCCCACAACGGTCACAGCGGTTGCGCCAGTCACGTTGATGCCAGAGAAAGTAGAACCTGCATTGGCGAAATCCAGTTCAATGGTTTCTGCGTTGGCAATCGTCGCTGCGGTCACAGAGGACGCAGCCAATTGTGCGGCAACAGTGTCATCGCCATCACCGCCGTCTGCGCTGTCAGCACTGGTCAGTGCGGCGTTGAAATCGATGGTGTCATCGCCAGAGCCAGTTGTGATATCGGTAGTAGCTGTACCCAGTTCAAAAACCAAGGCGCCAGTAGCAGCTGATGCGTCAATTTCTGCAACAGTTATTGCAACACCACCACCAATTGTCGCATCAGCATCACCAGTAATTACCAAAGTATCTGCGGCAACGGAAACGTCATCAACCAAAATGTCTGATGCGCTAGCAATATCTGCTCCCTGATTGAGTACGAGATTCAAAGTCTCGATACCACCACCAGTCGAAGCAATGTCGTCAACAGTGAACGCAGTAGTTGCGTCATTGTTGGTCACATTAATCGTTAATGTGTCAGCTTCACCGGTGGCATCTGCCAACGACACGTCAATGAGGTCGATTGCATTGTTGGCGGATTCAACGATGTTAAGCGTTTCGTCCGTGTATTCAGTCAAGGTGTAGGTATCTGTAGCATCACTAGTATCAATGATTACCGTCTCGAATGAAACGATGCTCAGATCGACTGTGATGGCGTCTGCGTTTGCCTCATCCGCCGCCTCAATTCTGAGAGTTTCAACATTGGCGATCTGTGCATCTGCTGGTATTGCAGTTAAGTTAGCGGAGGCACTGTTCAGAACCAGTGTGTCAGCACCATCGCCACCGTCGATCACGTCGTCAGAAGTCAGTGTCGCCCCCATAGAGAACGTATCGTCGCCTGTGCTACCAGTCAATGTCAGGTCAGCAGCGCCATTGGCGTTCACTGTCAGAGCGCCTGTGCCAGTGGAGGTCACAGCGCTGTCAGTCGTGGCTGCGAGGGTAATGGTCACATCAGCAGCGCCAGAAACGTTCACATCAGCAGCATCATCAACTGCCAGTGTCAAATCGGCATCAGCAGTAACGTTCACTGTTTCCATACCGGCACCGGACAGATCCAGCACGTTGGCTGCGTCGGCGGGGGCATTGGTGGAAGTCAGATTAACAACTTCGACACCGTCCAGATCTGCTTCTGCGTCGGTGGTGCGGTTAACGGTCAGGTTAACGGAGTCAGCATCGCCAGCGACAACAGATGCTTCATAGTCAACGTCCAAGATCGCAGTTGTTGACTGATTAGCAATAACCAGATCAGTTGCCAGATCGGTAGCATCGGTCAGGGTCAAAGTAGAACCTAGACGGTTTGCTGTAAATGTCTCGATACCGGAAGCATCGCCCATCAGCAACTCAACACCACCAGCGCCAGAAACGCGGACGGTCATGTTCTCAATGCCAGACATTGTCACGGCAGCGCCGTCATCGTCAGCGTTGGTAACAGTAGCTGTAAGGCTGTCAACACCAGAGGTGCCTGCGTAAACAACGCCATCCAACGAACCTGCAGTGAGCGTAATAGCCAGCTACTCTGCAATCCCTTTGTAAGTCAAAGACTTACGCGCGTTTTGAAGCCCTCGAAGCACCCACTTCCGACCACTTACCTACCGCAAAAGGCATATTTTCAGTCTGATC
>JACCDH011371115.1_pt1 | contig 15099 bp, 13 predicted proteins | sample 7442481 | NCBI WGS metagenome assembly JACCDH01 (sample SAMN15323433, study PRJNA562643) | freshwater metagenome | isolation source: river surface water | place: USA:Blue River Watershed | collected 2017-08-15
GCATGCAAGACCAATAAGAAGCCATCAGCGTTTATATCAAAACGGCCTTAACAATGAACAAGAGATAGAAATCATTAGACAAGCATCCCTTGACATAGTTCAAAAGCCTGAAAATAAAAACAAGTTCAATGATAGCTTTAAGAGGCTCGTATTAAAAGAAGGAAATAAGTTTTTAATAGAATCAGAAATCAACTTAAATAAACTGAAAAACTCAATTAAGAATTTAGTGATTCAATTGAAAGAGTTTTCACATTATTAACGAATTACAGCACATGAAAATAAATAACATATTTGAGCCAGCTATAAAGGGCGTTAAAGTCATCCATTTTGAAAGGTTCATGGATAAAAGAGGTTATTTTTCTGAAACATTCAGAGATACTGATTTTTTACAAAATAAACTTGGTGTTTTTCCTAATGGTATATTACAAACCAACGAAAGTTATTCAAGAAGGAATGTATTAAGAGGATTACACTTTCAATGGAACAATCCAATGGGTAAATTAGTGAGAACAATTTCAGGTCATATGATTGATTTAATTTTGGATTTAAGAATTGGCTCACCAACCCAAGGACAGATCATGGCATTTAATATGCCTATAGCAGCGCATCAAAATGAGAGTAGTTGGATTTGGGTACCAGAGGGTTGCGCACATGGTAACTTTTTTTTAGAAGATTCTTATATTGAATATTACTGCTCAGCATCCTATAATGGTGATTGTGAAGCAGGAATTTCTCCATTTGCGACCGATATAGATTGGAGTATTTGTGACCCAAAATTAAAAAATCTATTTTTTGACTTAAAGGATAGTTTTATAACTACTTCTAAAGATGTAAATGGGCACAGTCTTTCAAGTTGGTTAAAGACTCCAGATGCGGCAAACTTTAAAATATAGCCATGAGTCAAATTTTAATTACAGGGGGTACTGGAAAATTAGGATCAGCCTTATTAAAGGTGATTGACAATGCTATATGTGGAACAAGAGAAAATTTTGATTTTACAAACTTAAAAATGGTTACAGAATTTTTAAGTTTGAATCCATCAATTCATACAATTGTACATTGTGGTGCAATGGTTTCTCCACCTAAAGTAAATGAGCAAATTGACAAAGCCATTCATGACAATATTCTTGGAACTGCTTTATTAAGTTCGATTTGTTTTCAAAGAAATATTCGATTGATTTATATATCTACAGATTATGTTTTTTCTGGTGAGAAGGGAAATTATAATGAACAAGATGAACTCATGCCTCAAAATAAATATGCATGGTCAAAATTAGGGGGAGAGTGTGCCGTTCAAATGTTAAATGATTTTGTAATTATTAGAATGTCATTTGGTCCAGATGTATTTCCTTACAAGGCTGCTTTTATAGATCAATTCACATCAAGAGAACCAGCATCAGAGATTGCAAAAAAAATTAAGAATATTGTATTATCCACATTTAAAGGAGTCATTCACATTGGTAGCTCAAGAAAAAGTGTCTATGATTATGCATTGAGTTTAGGGGCAGAAAATATCGATGCAATAAGTATAAATGACATGAATGTGAAAATGCCTAAGGATACTTCATTAGATACAGGCGTTTATAAAAACACTTTTAAATAGATGAAAAATATATTACTAGCGGGTGGTGCTGGATACATTGGCACTGAATTATGTAAAAGATTGTTAAGATTAGATTATCAAATTACTGTCATAGATGACTTGTGGTTTGGCAATAACTTAGATCCTGCAATAAAATTAATTCAAAAAGATATTTTTAACGTTAACTACAAGGATTTAGAGGGGTTTGATATTGTCATTTTTTTGGCTGGTGTTTCTAATGACCCAATGGCGGAATTTAGTCCATCCGAAAATTTCATTCAAAATGCAGCATGTCCTGCTTATTTATCTTATGAAAGTAAACGTGCTGGTGTCAAGCGTTTTATTTATGCTTCTTCATGTTCGGTATATGGTTATACGGTGGATGAATTGTATGATGAAAGCTCGCCAACAACATGTGCTTATCCTTATGGCATATCAAAGTTGCAAGGCGAAAACGGTGTAATGCAATTAGCGGATGAACAATTTTCTGTAATTTCTTTAAGACAAGGCACTGTTTGTGGTTATAGTGATAGAATGAGGTTTGACTTAGTCGTTAATACGATGTTCAAAAATGCTTTAATGCATGGAGAAATTACAGTGAACAACCCTTCTATATGGCGTCCAATTTTTCATATTCAAGATGCATGTTCGGCATATATCAGGGCTATTCAAGCACCTGATAATATATCTGGCGTTTTTAATGTGGCATCGGATAATTATACATTGGGTCAAATTGGCGATATAGTGAGTGTAGAAATGTCAAAGCTGTTAAACAAAGAAATAAAAGTACATATCAATGATGTTAAAGACTTTAGAAATTATAAAGTGTCTATTCAACATGCCAAGTTAACACTTGGATTCACCCCGATATATACCGTGAAGGACATCATCCATGATTTATTTCAGAAAACAGCAAATTTGACAAATCTAGAAGATGAAAAATTTTATAATATCAAAGTTTTTAAAAGCTTAGGTAAAATTTAAATTAATGAAAAAAACAGTTCAATTTATATTTTTTTGCATATTTAGTTTGCAATTATTTGCTCAAAATGATACGATAAAAATTGGACAGCTTTTAATTAGCAAGCCTGAGTTAAAAAGTAATATAAGCTGGCAAGAACTAATTAAAAATAAAGAGCTAAATGGGCTTAAAGTAAATTATAAAAAAAGTACTAAAGCCAACTTCAAGCAATTAGAAACAAGTTGGTTTGCTTTTGATATAGCGCTAGTTAATTATCTTGATGAAACAAAATACTTAGAGAATAAGCCACTAAGTACTCCAGCAATTGGTCAACCATTGTCAAAATTTAAAATGCAACTGAATAATGGTAAATCAACCAATATTAACATTTGGGTAGTACAACAAAAATATAGATTTAAAAATCCGTCCTTTTATTTAAAGTATGGCTTAGGCCTTGAGATGTTTAATTTTAGATATGAATATGGCATCAACTTTAGAAAAAATGAACCTATGTTTATTTATTTAAGTGATGAAAGCTATGAAAAAAACAAGTTGTTTACTAGTTATCTTTCTGCGCCTGTGCAATTTGGATATGATTTTAAATTAAAAAACGATAAGTTGATAGGTATAAGTGGAGGATTGGTTACGGGTTATTTATTTAAGTCTTATAATAAACAAATTAACAGAGAGCTTGGAAAAGAAAAATACAAGAGTAACTTCAGTTTAAGAGACATGAGGTTAGCTGGAATATTTGAAATTAGAATTGATAAATTGAAATTCTTTGGAACAGCATCTTTACAAAATATGTTAGACAAAATGAATACAAATCAATCTTTATATCCATATAGTTTTGGATTCAGGTTTAGCAAATTCTAAATTGGTTAACCCAATTGTAAATAAAAATAGAATAATGATTTTTTGGAATAGATTTTTTTTACTGCTACTTAGTGTGCTTGTTTTAGAAAAAGCATTCACTCAGTCTATTCCAGTTGGTACTGTTGGAGATGATTATTTTAGAATCCTACAATTACAAGGCAAAGTTGACCCGAAATATTCTTTTTCAAGCAGACCTAATTTTTTAACTAACAAATTTCCTATTGATAGTTTTTATCATTTATTAGATTCTAATTTAAATACAAATATTGCCTTAAAAAGTAAATTTGTAGAATTTAGACCTATGTTAATTCAGCTAAGATCTCAATATAATTCACTACATCCTTATGGTTGGAATGATGAAGGTATGATTAAAGCTAAGGGTATTCAGACAATGGCTAGGATTGGAGTATATTCTAGAGTTGGACCTTTACATATTCAGTTTATGCCAGAACATGTAAATGCCGAAAATGCGCCATATGAAATTAGCAATGAGTTTGGCACCATTACAAAAGAAAGGTTTCAACAAAATTTTCTTGGACAGTCAAGTGTGAGACTAAATCTAAACGCAGTATCAATTGGTTTTTCTAACGAAAACATTTATTGGGGACCTGGTCAATTTGGTGCTTTGATTTTGAGTAATAACGCCCCCGGATTCGCACACTATACCTTTAATACGATTAGGCCAATCAAAACATTTTTAGGAAGTTTTGAATTTCAATTGGTAACTGGAAGGCTTGAACAAGACCCAACTGCTCCATTTGAAATTTTATCACTAAAAAATAATCCAGTCTGGAAAGAACCTAGGATTTTTAATGGATTGAATATTGTCTTTCAACCAAAGCATTTCCCCAACTTATTTGTAGGCATTAATCGTGCATATCAATATTCTGAAGTTAATTTAGAAAAACAAGGCAATGGTTTTGTAGACAAGTTTTTACCTGTGTTTTCAAAAATATTTAAATCAACAGTAGGAGGAACTGATGAGGATAAAATTGAACGAGACCAACAATTAAGTCTTTTTACTAGGTGGTTGTTTCCAAAGTCGCATGCCGAAATGTATTTTGAATATGGTTGGAATGACCACAAAGATAATTTTAGAGATTTTTGGATCGATCCAGAACATGCAGCTAGTTACCTAATTGGTTTTAAAAAGTTACAACCATTAACTCAAAATCGATGGTTAGAGTTGAATGCAGAATTGATTCAAACTGCGCAAACAACAGATTATTTAGTCAGAACTGCAGGGGATTGGTATATCTATCCTAATGGAGGTTACAATCATTTCAACCAAATATTAGGAGCTGGATCTGGACGTGGAAATAACGTACAAACCTTGAACATAAATATACTTAGAGGGCTATCTAAAATTGGGATGAAAATACAACGTGTTCAACACCAGCCAACAGCTGCAAACGGTTCTTATGCATTTGAATCGCTGGGATTAAGGTTTTTAAGGTGGACAGATATTGGCATAGGCTTTAATGCACAAAAGTATTGGAAAAATTTAATTATTGCACCCGAAGTGAATTTTATTAATTCAATGAATTACGCCTGGACATTTAGGTCAGATTTTAATTTATTTGCACAGCTAAATCTAACCTATCTATGGTAAATAAATTTACAATTTGTATACTACGATTTTTATTTTTACTCGCTCCCTTTATGTGGAGTCAAGTACAAGCACAACAAGTTGATCTAAATAATATTGCATTAATGGATGCTAATAGATTACAAGCATTACTTGATACTTCGTTTAATTCAAATTCATATACCATTCGAAATAGCTCAGTTCCATTTAATACTAATTTAAAAAGCTGGAAAAAAGTATTTGTAAATCATTTGTCTGCAATGCGTGTTTTACAAGAAAATTCAAACCTACCTCTCGGCTTCAATGATGGAGCAATGATTCCGTCTGTAGGGAAACAGAATTATTATAATTTTCAAGTAGGCATACAGTGGGGAAATTTTACATTACAATTTGCACCTGAAAAAGTGACAGCAGAAAATTTTGCAGTTCAAGGTCTAGGGAATGATTTTGATGGGACTGCAAATGGGAATCCTGGAAATTTTTGGAGAAGGTATTATGAGATTTCAGAAAACATTATTGAAGCGCCCAATGTTCATTTTAAGACCAACAGCGATCAAAATTTTATAGGCCAAACAAGCTTAAAATACCATACTAAAAATATTAATGTAGGTGTTTCAACCGAAAACCTTTGGTGGGGTCCTGGAATACACTACTCTTTAGTTTTAACGAATAATGCTCCTGGTTTCTTACATTATACTATTCAGACAAATAAGCCTATCCAAACATTTTTAGGAGCTGTTGAGGCACAATTCATAGGTGGAAGTTTACAAAATGGATTTTTAAAGCCATCTGAAAACGACAATCCATATGCAGCACAATGGTATATTCCTAAAGATTCAGGTGAACGTTATGTCGCAGGTATGGTCTTAACGCTAAATCCAAAATGGACAAAAAACTTATATATTGGCCTAAGCAATATGGCGTATATCTATCAAAAAGATATGAATGGGCTAGAAGATGCAACTGCATTAAGTAATTTTTCTAAACATACAAGTTTAAAGAAAAGGCCAGCAATGGGTGCTGTATTTTTAAGGTATGCCTTGCCAAAAGACCATGCAGAAGTCTACTTCGAATATGGAAGAAATGATAGAGGCGCTACTCCCATTAACATACTATATGATAGTGTTGCAATAGGATATGTAGCTGGTATTAGAAAGCTATTTCCTTTGTCAAGCAACTCAAAATATGGGGCCATATCATTGAATATTGAGGTTGTACAACTTAAATTACCACAAGCCAATTTAATTTGGAATGCTAATCTTGGATCTAAACAATCAAGTTGGTACACAAACAGTCAGGTAAGACAAGGCTATACCAATAAGGGTCAAATTCTTGGATCTTATATTGGCCCGGGAGGAAGTGGTCAGACAATGCAGCTTGCTTGGGTAAAAGGAATGAATAAACTGGGAATAGGAGTAGAAAGAGTCAGTCATAACAAGGATTTTTATTATTATAATTACTTTAATGGGCTTACCTATCAGGGGCCAAATTTTAAATATTGGTCGGATTTTATATATTCATTCTATATGAGGGTTAAAGTTGGTAACTTTATCTTGTCATCAGAAGTAAAAAAAGCGGAATCATATAATTATTTATGGACTAAGATAGGTGATGGAGGATTGTATGGACCCTCAGAAACAGACAGAACCAATACACAATTTAATATTGCCTTGAGGTATCTTTTTAATAGAAAATTTTAAATATGGATCAAAATAATGCTTTAAAATTATCGGATGTTTTTTCGATCATCCAACAATTTATACATTTTTATAAATCATTTAAAAAGCGCAATTATTTTATCATTTTTGGCTTTACGGTTATTTGCATATTGTATTATAACATTGAAAAACCAAAATTTGAGGCAAGCGCCTCTTTTGTATTGATGGAGGGGTCTGGATCCAAAGCAGGAGGATTGGCAAGCCTTGGTTCACAATTTGGGATTGATATTGGGTCATTAGGGGGGCAATCAAATAGTATTTTTTCAGGAGATAATATATTTGACATTTTTAGGACAAAAACAATTATAGAAAAAGTATTATTAAGTGATTTTAAAGATGGAACAGTTGGTGCTAAAAAGCAAACATTAGCTGATGCTTATATGACAATGTATCCATCATTTGTAAAAACTGTTCTTTTAGGTAAGAAATCACCCATCGAAACTTTTTATGGGTATGATAATAACCTTGGTGCCGATAGAATAAAAGATAGTGTTTTGAATAAAATTTTTGAAAAAGTGGTAAAAAATCATTTGCTTGTTGAAAAGTCAAATAAAAAAGGTTCTATAATTCAAGTTAAAATAACAACAAACAATGAACTATTTTCTAAACAGTTTAACGAGAAGCTAATTGAGACTGTAAAAACCTTCTATTTAAATATCAACAATACTAATACGCAGATAGTTTTATCTGGTTTACAAAAAAAGGCTGATTCACTTCAGGGATTGCTATATCAAAAATCATTTAAATCAAGCAGTTTATTTAATATGAATAGCGGACTTAAAGCCTATTCTGCAACTGAAGAACTTTCTCAAAGGGACAAAACAGTTGCATATGCGCTTTATTCTGAAGTTATCAAAAATATAGAACTTACAAAGATGTCTCAGGCGCAACAAACTCCAATCTTTCAGATTCTTGAGACACCAAGGTTGCCATTAGAAAATAAAAAACTAGAACTGTATGAACTTATATTCATTGGATTATTTGGCGGTATTGCGTTAAGTTTTTTGAATGCAATTTTTAAATATATTTTCATTTAATGTACATCTTAGCACTTAGGAGTTACGGTGATTATGTCATCATGTTGAATTCAATAAAACATGCAGGCATAAAGAAAAACATTACAATAATTGTTTCAAAACATCTGGAGCCTTTACATGATTCATTAAACACTCAATTTTCAAATAATTTTAAATTTATTTTTAAAGATTTTGGAATAAAAAAAGGGCTTCTGAGTTTTTTTACGAATAGGTATTTATTTACTTTGAATACTTTTAGAGAGTTATTTAATATTTCCAAAATAATACATCAATTGAATACAATTGATGTATCGATCTATTTAGAGCATAAGGCAAGAAAAACCCTCACAAGTATTTTAATTCGTAATCAACTACATTATATTTATTCAAATGGTAATGTATATGATGCATTTGGACATTTTTTTAATATAGATTCGACTCAATCAACTTTTACCTTACCCGATGTAAATAAAATTCGTAAAGTATTAATTTTTCCTGATTCTAGAAAAAAGCATAAAATCATTGATAACAATACAGTCAATAAATTAACCTCTGGGTTGATTGAGTATAAAATTGATTTTAAGATTGCTCATTTTAACGATATTAAATCAACTGATAACGATCCAAATAGACAAGTTGTCTATAAAAACTTTAATGATTTAAATTTACTGATAAAAGAATGCGATTTAATATTTACAAGTGATAGTGTTCCGGCTCATATTGCTGAATTTTTAGAAAAACCACATATTATTTTATATAATGAATCGGTGAATAATGACTGGTTAACACCATTTGCTAAAAAGTATAATATGTATACTACATTTAGTGAAGCAACCCCTTTTTTAAACCAATACTTTAACAGCAAATGTTAACCTATTTAGTAACATCAAAGGATGAAATAGAACGACATGAGCATGTTGCTTCTTTGAAAATACTTTTTCCAAAATTAATAGCTATTGAAGCTGTTTATCCAAGTAAAATACATGTACCCTTTCATAATCAAATTAAAGCAATTACAAAAGACAGAACAGGAAAGGTATTATCTAATGGCGCTTTAGGTTGTTTGTTATCTCATAGGGTCATCTGGAGAAGATTTCTGAACCAACAAACGCATGATTTTTGTTTAATTTTGGAATCCGATAGTAAAATAGACAATATAGCTATCATTCAAGCCCATCAAAAAAGAATAAGTACTCAATATGACTTATTTTTTTGGGGTGCATTTGATAATAGGATGAAATTACTGAAATCAACTAAAGTAAATCTAGTTGATCAATATCAAATTGGCAATCCTTTAATCAATTCCTTATATTGTACCTATGGGTATTCCATCAATAAAGCTGCAGCAAAATTTTTACTTGATAATACTAAAAGATTTAATTTTCCTGTAGATTATTGGAAATTACGACTAAAGAATGCTCCGCTTAGGGTAGGAGGTATTTTACCTAATATAGTAACAACCGTATCTTCATTTCAAAGCACAATAAACCATTCCAAATCTACATTATCTGCCATTATTTTTGGTAGTGTTATTGATTTTAAAAACAACCTCATTTCATTTTTTAAGTGAATAAGATAATACAACTATATAAAACAATTTTTATTTGCATTCTTGCAATTTACATATACCTTGGAAAAGGTATAGCCTATGGCTATTTTGCAGAAATTTTATTATTAATTGGCATTTTATTATTAATTAAGCAACGAAAATCAGTCAATTTAATCAAAGGAAAGCTAGCATATATCTTATATTTTTTTTTAGTTATTAATTTAATTTACATCACTAAGGGCATATTGAAGTTTGGAATGCTTGATACCATTAGAGACAGTTTTATCCTTAATTATATTTATTTTGTTTTTATTATTTTACTTTTTCAAGATAGCATTCAGAATATTTTAAAGTCCATATTTACTATTTATAAATACTACCCTGTTATTCTATTTATTTTGTACCTTATTTCTTTAAATGATTTTATAGGAACCATTAGTATTTTCGGAGATGTACACCTATTATTCTTTAAGTTTGGAGATATTGGTGTTCATTTATTCATTGCTTTTATTTTACAATTAACGAACTTGAATCAATATAAAAAACCTTTTGATTTAATTAATTATGTATTAATCTTTATATTATTTTCAGTTGCGTCTTCCTATAGTAGAAGTGGCATGCTTTCTTTTATCATTGCTTTTATTTTCTTTTATTATTTTTTAAACGACAAATTGATAAAAACGCAATTAAAATCATTTGTTAAGTATATACCTATTGTTTTTGCTTTATCATTACTATTTTTGTCAAAATTTAAAGTAGCAGATAATTTTCAAGGAAGAACGGTGGGTGTTGAGCAAGTTGCTTTAAACTTTACAAGTATATTTTCAACTTCAGACGAAGGGGGGCTCAACGATAACAAGATATGGAGATTACTTTGGTGGGGTCAAATCATAGATTATACATTCAATGGGCCCTATTTTATCGCAGGAAAAGGACTTGGTATTAATTTAGCAGAGGATGATCAAATTTTAACGACCGACCTAGAAGGAGAATTAAGATCACCCCATAATTTCAGCTTGTCTATACTAGCGCGTTATGGCGTTTTAATTTTTTGTATTTGGTTGTATTGGATTTATCAACAACTTAAAAATATTAAATCACCAAATTTATCTAAACTCCAATTAGTATTTATCTGCATACAAATTGCTTTTTTATTTAATGCTAATTTTGATGTTTTTTTAGAAGGTCCGATGGGTGCTTTTCCATTTTGGGTATTTGTTGGAGTAGATTTAATTTTCAACTATTTTAAACTATACAATACAAGATTAGAAAAGGATTTGTTTAATATTGCTATAGAGAATCATGATTAATTTAAAAACAACGATATTAAATAATAAACGATATTTATTAAATGTTGGAGCTACATTTTTTTCACAATTTTCGAATGCAGTAACATTAATTATATTAACGCCTTTGCTTTCTAATTATTTAGGATTAGATAATTTTGGAACCTATGGTGTTATTATAAATGTAATTGCATTTTCGGTAATTTTAGACTTTGGTCTAAATATTGGTTTAGTAAGGTCATTTATACACCAATTTTCGAATTTAAAAGAACTTTCAAATAGTATTTTTATCTTTTTCTCTTCACTATTATTTATATTATTCCCAATTTTTTTAGTTTTTTATTTTAATTATTTTCAAAGTAAAAATATAGCGTTATTTCAAATTACAGGTTTGACAACAGTTATTGTAGTTCAAAATATTTTAGTTGGATATTTTGATGCGTTGATTCAAGCACAAAATAAAATTTTTGTAAGTAAAATTATTAGAGCAACTAAGTTGTTATTAGAGCTTATTATTATCTTAATTTTTATAAAAAGTATTCATCTTATTGGTTTATTGATGATCATGTTGATTGTAAATGTAGCCTATCTGCTAAGCTTATATCTTTATCTAAAAAAATCAATTAATTATACAATTAGCTACCAGGAATTTAAATTGTCAATATTATTGGCACATTTTAAATATAGTTTTTGGTATTTTGTATCGTCTTTAGCTACTGTATTGGTTTTTAACACACAAGTATTGATATTAAACTTTTTTAATGGACCAGTTATTGCAGCAAAGTATTTAGTAGTTGTACGTTTTTTTGATATTATCAGAATAGCAGCTACTAATTTCACTCAAGTTTTATTTCCTAAAATTATACAAGTGGAGTTTTCGGGTGACTGGAAATTATTAAAATTTATGTTATTTACTATCTATAAAAAGATCTCAATTCTAATTATTTTTATTTTTGTTTTTTTATATTTCTTTGGATTTGAATTATTTGCTTATTGGAGTAAATTAAACGACCCAACTTTGTCCCTTTTGTTTAACCTTTATTTAATGTTTACAGCTTTAATTATTTTTGATAATGTTTCAGTAGTTTTCTTATCAGCTTTAAAATTAAATAAAGTCCCAACAGCGGTGTCCATAGGCCAGGGATTATTTGGTATTTTACTATCTATTTTGTTATTACACCATCTTGGTTACATTGGATTATTAGCTGGTTTTCTTATTTCCTTTATTTTAACGAATTTATTTTTCAATCCATACTATCTGCTAAGGCATATAAATAAGAAATTAGAATAAAATTGCATTTGAAGTAATTTTATTACTTTTGAATTAAAATATTATTCTGTTTTGATTCAGCTAAAAAAGAAATATTATTATTTATTAAGGTTATTATTTGATTTATTAGGTATAACTGCTGCCTATTTTGAAGCATTATTACTTACGACCTATTTTCTAAAATACAGTCATTCATTTAGTTCTATACAACCTGTATACTTTGCTAGTTTGTTAATATGGTACATTTCTAGTAAAGTCTTTTATTTATATAATGATATCACACTTGTATCTTTTTCACAAGAAATTGTAAATCTTATTAAGGTTGCAATTTTTCATATTTTGTTACTTGTTTTCTTATTATTCATATTTAATTTACAAGATATTTTCAGGGGTTTTATAATCATTTATGGCATTTTGCTATTCTCTATCATCTCTATAGAAAAATATTTATATCGAATTGCTTATGCTAAGACAAGAAGAAATAATGAAAATATCAAAGCTACATTGGTTGTAGGAAACAAGAATATTGGCAATTTTTTAAATGGCTCAAATCTTTCAAACAATAATTTAAATCTTAATATTATAGGTGTTTTAAATGATGATGATGATAGGAAAAATGGATATAAATTGCTAGGTTCAATCCAGTCTATTCCACAAGTATTAAAAGAATTCACCGTTGATCAAGTTTTAGTCTGTTTGCCTATAGACGAGGAAGAAAAAATTGATTATGTAGTTTCGGCTTGTGAACAAGCAGGTGTTTTAGTAAGTATATTAACATCACCAACCAATCAATTTGGAATTGGAACTAAAAGGGTTATGAATTATGCTAACATCCCAATTCTATTTTTTAAAAATTATCCATTAGATGATTTCGAAAACCAATTATTTAAAAGAATTTTTGATATTATATTTTCCATTTTAGTTATCCTATTTATTTTTTCATGGTTATTCCCAATTGTATATGTTTTAATAAAAATCAGTTCTAAAGGACCTGTTTTTTTTAACCAATATAGATGGGGAATCAATAACCAAAAAATAAAATGTTATAAGTTTAGGACCATGTACATAGGTAGCAATGAGGTTTCTAACGATGGTAGTTATATGCCTGCAAAAAAAGACGACCATCGAATAACAACTATTGGAAAATTTTTACGAAAAACTAGTATCGATGAAATGCCTCAGTTTTTTAATGTGCTTATTGGGAGTATGTCTGTGGTTGGTCCAAGACCGCACCCAATACCTCTAAATATTGAATCTAAAGAGCATATTCATAATTATTTATTACGACATTTAGTCAAACCTGGTATCACTGGATGGGCGCAAGTGAATGGCAATAGAGGAGAAGTCAAAATTATGTCAGAAATGCAGGATCGTGTAAATTTTGATATATGGTATATTGAAAATTGGACTTTATGGTTAGATATCCAAATTATTTTTCAAACTGTCATTAACTTAATTAAAGGAGACGAAAAAGCATTTTAATTTAAAATTTTATTGTGAAAAAAACGATTATTGCTTTATTGCTTCTTTCTTTATTGAATACCTTACAAGCGCAACTGGTATATGAAAGAAACACTTTAGAAGTGCATCAATTCCTCGCTACGATGTCTCAAAAAGGTTATATTGAATGGAATGATTTAATTTTTCCAATTACTAAAGAAAGAATACAAAAAGCTTTAAACAAATTACAGTATAATGATTCATTGAACCATTTAGAGCAATTAGAATTGACTTTTTATTTAAAGGAATATAATAACGAAAGAAAGAAAGTTTATTTTAAATCTGATAGTAATTTTTCTTTACATATTGATCCAATTTTAACTGGTAGTATAGTTAGTGGAAGTATCAAAAATTATACCGAAAGAAGTGTTGGTGTTTCTGCTTGGGGTAATATCGGAAAAAAATTTGGATATCAATTTTCGTTTCATGATATCAATCAAGTTGGATCACAATTTGATACAGGAAAGAATTCTATATTTCAAGAAGGTAACAGAGGTATTGTAACATTGAACGATCCAAACGTAAAAAGACAAGTTAATTTTACTGACCTAAGAGCTAGCTTAATGTATGCATTTAAAAATGGTACAATCAGTGTTGGCCAAGATGCATTGACATGGGGTTATGGAGAGAATGGACAATTAGTTTTATCAAACAGGGCACCTTATTATCCATACATAAGATTGGATTATAAACCTTTTGATTGGTTCAGTTTCAATTATACACATGCTTTTCTTCAATCTGATATCATTGACTCTGCCAATATTTATCCAATTCCTAGTAGAGTATTTCCGGCATCAAGAGAGGTTTTTATAAAAAAATATATGGCTTCTCACAGCATAGACATTCGATTAAAAAAAGGGATACATTTAAGTTTTGGTGAGTCAATTATTTATAACGATCAATTACAATTAGGTTATTTATTACCTATTATGTTTTTTAAGGCTTATGATAATATAATCAACAAAGGAATTATTCAAGCTGGATCCAATGGACAATTTTTTGGACAGTTGAATACAAAAAATATAATTTTAAAAAAATCTCAATTCTACGCTACGTTATTCATTGATGAAATCAGAATGGCTTCAATCCTAAACCCTGAAAAATCAAGAAACCAAGTAGGATTCAACATAGGTCTCATCAAGCAAGACTTCTTGGTGCCTAATTTAATTGCAGGTATTGAATACACAAGACTCAACCCATTTTTATACCGTAATTTCCTTTCAGCACAAAATTACACGAGTAACAGCTATACTCTAGGAGAATGGATTGGTCAAAATAGCGATAAAGTCCTTTTTTACTTGAAATACAGTCCCTTGCCTAGGCTTAAAACTTATATCAGATATCAAAAACTAAGAAATGGACCAGATGGTTCCATGCAAGACCAATATTTTGGCAGACCGCAAATGCGATTTATGGAAAATGTAATTTTAACCCAAAATACATTGCTATTTAGAGCAAGTTATGAGTACAAAAATAGGCTATTGTTTAATTTCAGTTTCAATGATTATGGCGTGGCTAAAAAACAATATTCAATGGGGTTAAGTTATGGGCTCTAAATTAGTGAAAATTAGTTCATTATTTAACTTTGTTAAATCACTTTTATACTTATCTTCGTTCCAAATTCCCCCATATTTTTAAGGCCAAATTACAGTCAAAAATAAACCGCAGATTACCAGCAATTTTACACGTAATTTGAACTGTTATTTTTATATTTGTAATAATTAATTATCTTAAGTCTATACTGTGACTTAGA
>JACCDH010796237.1_pt1 | contig 15094 bp, 12 predicted proteins | sample 7442481 | NCBI WGS metagenome assembly JACCDH01 (sample SAMN15323433, study PRJNA562643) | freshwater metagenome | isolation source: river surface water | place: USA:Blue River Watershed | collected 2017-08-15
CGCGCCTGGGCCTAGGCCGCACAGCGGTCTTTCTCAACCTGCTGCCGGTGTCCACCCTGGCCACTGCCGTGACCTTCCTCGGCGAAGAGGTACGGCCCACGCACATCGTGGGTTTACTGCTCGTGCTCGCGGGCACCTGGATGGCTCTGAACGCGCGGCGATCCGACACGCGCGTTTCCTCGGCTTCCTGAATCACTGAACGGAGAACCATGAACCTACATCTTTCGATTCCAGTCTCCTCCGTGCTGCCCGACGACGGGTATGGCGGCACGTTGGTCGGGCGCGTCTGGCTGGATGAAGTCGCCGGGCCGGCCGTTGTTGCGATCCGCGAGGGTGGCGTGTACGACCTGAGCGAACATGCGGCCACGATGGCTTCGCTGCTCGAAGCCGACGATCCCGCTGCGGCCGTGCGTAGCATGGCGGGGTGGCGCATCGGAACGCTCGAGGAAATGCTGCCACGGCTGCTGGCGCCGTGCGACCTGCAGGTGATCAAGGCCGCTGGCGTCACGTTTGCCGCCAGCCTGCTGGAACGCGTCATCGAGGAACGTGCCGGCGGCGACCCGGCCAGGGCCCAGGCCATCCGCGAGCAGGTGGAGCAGACCATCGGCACTGACCTGAAGGCGATCAAGCCGGGCTCGCCCGAAGCGCTGGAATTGAAGGGGCTGCTGGTCAAGCAGGGCATGTGGTCCCAGTACCTTGAGGTAGGCATCGGTACCGACGCGGAAGTATTCACGAAGGCGCCGGTGCTGTCGTCGGTGGGCCATGGCGCCGAAATCGGCATCCATCCCGTTTCGGCCTGGAACAACCCCGAGCCCGAAGTGGTCCTGGCAGTCGATAGCCGCGGCCGGATCGTCGGTGCATCGCTCGGCAACGACGTGAACCTGCGCGATGTGGAAGGACGCAGTGCACTGCTGCTGGGCAAGGCCAAGGACAACAACGCCTCCTGTGCGATCGGTCCCTTCATCCGTTTATTCGACGCCTCTTTCACGCTGGACGACCTGCGTCGCGAGGACATCGAGCTCATCGTCGAGGGCGAGGACGGCTTCGTGCTGCGCGGGGCCAGCACCATGCGCGAGATCAGCCGCGACCCGCTGCAGCTGGTGGCGCAAACCATCGGAGCCAACCATCAATACCCCGATGGCTTCATGCTGTTTCTGGGCACCTTGTTCGCGCCGGTGCAGGACCGCGACGTGCCCGGCCGCGGCTTCACCCACTCGGTAGGCGACCGCGTCACCATCCGCAGCCCGCACCTGGGCGCACTCGCCAACCGGGTGAACACCTGCGACCGCATCACGCCGTGGACCTTCGGTCTGCGCGCGCTGTTCAGCAATCTCGCGGCACGCGGGCTGCTGAAGACCCCCCTTTGACCTTAGACCGGAGATCCACCATGAACCATCCCATCGTTGCCTCCGCGCAGCAACGCGACATCTTCTCGCGCACACTCGGTCGCATCGCCCAGAAGGTGGCGGACGACGAGCACGCGATTGGCGTGCACTTCCCGCAGCTCACGGCTCCCGATGGCAGTTGGGTGCTGCTCCCTGCCTCGCTGTCGGCCGGCTACCAGGGACAGGCGTGGAGCCATGGCAACTGGTTCTGCGGCTTCTGGGTAGGACTGCTGTGCGCCTCGTACCTGCGCACCGGGGACAAGAAGTACCTCGGCTGGATGCGCGAGCGCATGCAGCTGGTGGCGCCGCGCGCCGATGACCCCAACACGCACGACATCGGCTTCATCTTCGACAGCAGCGCCATTCCGGCCTTCCATGTGACCGGCGACGAGTGGTACGCGAAGCTCGCACTGAGGGCGGCAGAGCGCCTGCGTGCGCGCCTCGTCAACACGCGCAGCGGCAGCTACATCGCGTCGTGGGGGCCGATGTCGGACGCACGCGCGCGTTGCAGTTCGGCGATCGACACCATGGCCAACCTGCCGCTACTTTACTGGGCTGCGCGCTACAGCGGCGACGGCAGCTTCCGACTGGCCGCCGAAGCGCATGCGCAGATGACGGCCAAGGGCTTCATCCGTCCGGACTGGTCAACTTACCACGCGGTGGAGTACGACACGCGCACGGGCGAGCGGGTGCGCGGTTATACGTTCCAGGGGTTCGCGGACGAGTCCGCGTGGTCGCGCGGGCAGGGTTGGGCCATCTATGGCTACGTCACCTCGTACCGCGAGACAGGCAAGGCCGAATACCTGCAGCTGGCCGAGAAGCTAGCCGACTACTACCTGCGCCGTCTGGACGGCCGCCGCATTCCGCCCAATGACTTCGACGCGACCGGCGAAGATGCACAAGTGCTGGACACCGCCGCCGGTGCCGTCGTGGCGTCGGCGCTGATCGAACTGGGCCGAATCCATCCCGATGCTGGAGCCGCCAGGAAATGGAGCATCTGCGGTTGCGACATGCTGCAGGCGCTCTGCGAGGATGCCTTCGCCGAAGAGGACACGCACCGCGGTGCGCTGAAGCACTCGTGCTACTCGCGACCGCACAACGAAGGCGTGGATAGCGCGACGATGTTCGGCGACTTTTTCTTCGTCGAGGCGCTCTGCCGAGTGGCGCTGCCAGGCGGTCTTCGGCCCGAGCTCTCGGAGGGCGCGTGATGCAGTACCGCGATACGCAACTGTTCATCGGAGGCCGCTGGTGCGACGCTGCGGATGGCCGCACGCTGGCCGTCGTCAATCCGGCCACCGGTGCCGAAATCGGGCGGGTGGCTCACGCCGGCCGCGCGGACCTCGATGCCGCGCTGGCCTCGGCGCAGAAAGGCTTCGAGACCTGGCGCGACACCACCCCGGTGGAGCGCGCGAAGATCATGCGCAAGGCCGCCGCACTGGTGCGCAGCCGCGCCGCCGAGATCGCGCCGCTGCTCACGCTCGAGCAGGGCAAGCCGCTCGCCGAAGCCAAGGGCGAGGCACTGGCCGCGGCCGACATCATCGAGTGGTTTGCCGATGAAGGGCAGCGCGTCTATGGACGCATCGTGGCGCCGCGCAGCAACTGGGCGATCCGTCAGATGGTGCTGAAGGACCCGGTGGGGCCGGTGGCGGCGTTCACGCCATGGAACTTCCCGATCAACCAGGTGGTGCGAAAGATGGGTGCCGCGCTGGCCGCGGGCTGCTCGATCCTGGTGAAGGCCCCGGAGGAGACGCCGGCCGCTCCTGCCGCGCTGGCGCAAGCATTCGCCGATGCGGGGATCCCGGAAGGGGTGGTCGGTCTCGTTTACGGCGATCCAGCGGAGATCTCGAGTTACCTCATTCCACACCCGATCATCCGTAAGATCACCTTTACTGGCTCCACGCCGGTGGGCAAGCAGCTGGCTGCACTGGCAGGCCAGCACATGAAGCGCGTGACGATGGAACTCGGTGGCCACGCCCCCGTGATCGTCTGTGACGACGCCGACGTGGCGTTGGCGGCGAAGACCGCGTCGGCCGCGAAGTTCCGCAACGCGGGGCAAGTGTGCATCTCGCCCACGCGCTTCCTGGTGCACGAGAGTGTCCGCGAGGAATTTGCGGCGGCGCTGGCGCAGCATGCCCGCGACCTGAGGGTTGGCGACGGCTTGGCAGAGGGTACGCAGATGGGTCCGCTCGCGAATCCGCGCCGCCTGACCGCCATGGGCGAAATCACGCGAGATGCCCTGCAAGCCGGTGCGAAGCTGCTGGCAGGCGGCGAGCGCATGGGCGAGACCGGCAACTTCTGGCAACCGACGGTGCTGGCCGACGTGCCGCTTTCGGCCAAGGTGTTCAACGACGAGCCCTTCGGCCCTGTGGCGGCGATCCGTGCCTTCACGCATCTCGAAGAAGCCATCGCCGAGGCCAACCGGCTGCCGTTCGGCTTGGCGGGCTACGCGTTCACGAAGTCGCTCAAGAACGCCGACCTGATCACGCGGCGCGTGGAGGTGGGGATGCTGTGGGTGAACATGCCCGCCATGCCATCGGCCGAGATGCCCTTCGGTGGTCTGAAGGACTCGGGTTATGGGTCCGAAGGCGGTGTCGAGGCGCTGGAGGCGTATCTCAATGTGCGCTCAGTCGCAGTCATGAACGTTTGAATCAGGAAAGTCCGAAGTCATGAGCACGATTCAATGGCGCGGTTTGTTCCCCGCCGTCACTACCAAGCTGAACCCCGACCACACCCTGGACCTGCCGGCCATCCGCGAGGGGCTGGAACGCCTGATCGCCAATGGCGTGTCAGGTGTGGTGATGATGGGCATGGTTGGAGAGAATGCGCAGCTGTCCGGGGACGAGAAACTCACTGTGCTGAAGACGGCGGTGGAGACGGTACGTGGCCGGGTGCCCGTATTGTCCGGCTTGGGCGAGACCAGCACGGAGCGTGCGATGGCATACGCAACGGCTGCAGAGCAGGCCGGCGTTCAGGGCCTGATGGTGTTCCCAGGTCTCACGTACAAGTCCGACCCGCGGGAGACGGTGGAGTTCTACCGCAGCGTGGCGCGCGCCAGTTCCCTCGACGTGCTGCTGTACAACAACCCCCGTGGTTATGGCGTCGACCTCACGCCGGACATCGTGGAGCAACTCCTGCTGGAGCCCACCATCGTCGCGCTGAAGGAGGAGTCGTACGACACCACGCGCGTCACAGACCTGATCACCCGCTTCGGCTCGCGACTGAATGTGGTCTGCGGCGTGGATGACCTGATTCTGGAAAGCGTCGCCCTCGGCGCGACCGCCTGGGTGTCAGGCATGGCCAACGCGGTGCCCCGAGCATCGGTTGCCCTGCTGGATCTGGCGCTGGCCGGCGACTTCGCGAAAGCGCGCGAGCTGTACCGAGTCCTCACGCCGCTCTACCACCTGGACACGGTCGTTAAGCTGGTACAGCACATCAAACTGGCCGAGCACATGATTGTCGGCAGCTCTGAGGTCGTAAAGCCGCCACGGCTGCCGCTGGTGGGCAATGAGCGTGAAGCAACAATTCAGGTTACAAAGACAACGCTCAATGGACTGATGACACTGGGGTACTGAACGCGCGTCTGACTCAGTAGCAGCCGAACATCATCGGGGGCAAATCAGTCGAATAGCGAACGGTGGCGGGTGTGTCGCAATAGCAGTGGACAGTCGTGTTGAGTTGACCGCTGCCCTCAACTTCAAATAGCTGTCGTTGCCGGTCTCAAGGATAGCGGTAGGCGCTGGGGCTCATGCCAATGACGCGCAGTGCACGCCGCTCGCTCAAACCCTTGTCGATCATGTAGCGCACCAGATCACGCCGCGATGGTGCGCTCACCACTTTTTTCTCAAGGCCTCTTTGGTGACCTCGTTTTCCAGCAGGGACTCGGCCAGCAGGCGCTTGAGCCTGGCGTTCTCGACCTCCAGCTCTTTGAGCCGCTTGGCGTCCGAGACGTTCATGCCGCCAAACTTGCTGCGCCAGAGGTAATAGCTGGCCTCCGAGAAGCCGTGTCGGCGGCACAGCTCGCCAACCGCCAAGCCCGCCTCGGCTTCGCGCAGGAAGCTAATAATCTGTTCTTCTTTAAATCTCTTCTTCACGTCCAATCTCCTGTCATGTGGGATTGGACTCCATAGTCAACTGCTACTCAAATGCGGGGGGACGTCGCTGCTGCATGGCGCAATTGTAAGAAGCGGCGGTTCAGGGCGCCGCTGGGGCCTCTTCGGCAACGGCACGCAAGGCTAACAGCGAATCGATCAGCAGCGTCAGCGCCGGATGGCGGTGCGCGTTGCGCCGCGCGATGAGTTCGTACGGCTCGCTGCGCGACTTGAGCCGCAGCGGCAGGCGGGCGACCATGCCGTGCTGGCAGACGTAGTCGGCCACGTCGTCCGACACCAGGGCCACCAGATTGGGGTTGTGGCTCAGCAGCGAAAGCGTGGCCAGCGCGGATGTGGTCTCGATCAGATGCGTCGGAAATGACAGGATCTCTTCGAAGAATTCGCGCTCCAGCGTGCGGCGCATTGGCATGTGCGCGCGGTACACCACCCAGCGGCTGGCAGACAGATCTTGCAGCGTGATCGATGCCAGGCCCGCCGCCGGATGCGCCTGGTGCGCGATGACGGCGAGAGACTCATCCTTGACCACGACAGTGTCGTACAGGTGGGGTTTGGGACTGACCGACGAGCGGCAGATGGCCGCGTCCAGCCGCCCCTGGTCGATGAGCGCGAGCAGACTTTCGCTGGTGTCCTCGACGATCTCCACCGAGATGTCCGGCTGCTGGTCCATCAGCTGCGTGAGCGCCCGCGTCAGGAGCGGCACTGCGCCCATGATGGTGCCTACGGCAATGCGGCCACCTGCGCCACTGGCGATGGCGCTCAGCTCCTGCTGCAAGTGGCTGATGTCGGACTGGATCAGCCGCGCGAAGCGCACCGCGCAGGTTCCCGCTTCCGTAGGCACAAGCCCGCGGTTGGTGCGCATGAAGAGCGGCGCGTTGAGCGTGGACTCCAGCTCCTTCAACGCCTTGCTAGCCCCGGGTTGCGTCAGCCCCACGCGGTCCGCCGCCGCCAGCAGCGAGCCCTGCTCCGCCACCGCGATCAGCAACCGCAGCTGCCTGGCATGCAGACGCGACATCACAGAGTTGAGGTTGTAAGGGCTCTGCATTGACTTGGAGTTATAGCCATATCGATAACGGTTAGTTTACTCGACGTCGCCTCACTCATAGACTTCCGCGATTGACGGATGAATATGAAAATTCTTGATATCAGGAGATAAACGATGGCGATGATCAACTACGTGACGGAAATCCGCTTCGGCGCGGGCAGTGCCGCTGAGCTGGCACAGGTGTGCCAGGCACTCGGCTTCAAAAAACCGCTCTTCATCACAGACAAGGGCGTGGTTGCGGCGGGGTTGATCGAGCGCATCCTTGCCGTGAACGACCTGCCGCACTTTCACGTGTTTGACGGCACGCCCTCCAACCCCACCGAGGCGGCGGCGCGCGAAGCGGTGGCAAGCTTCCATGAAGCAGGCTGCGACGGCATCATCGCCGTGGGTGGCGGCTCGTCCATCGACCTCGCCAAGGCCGTGGCAGTGTCGGCCCGCCATCCGGGGCCGCTGCGCCAGTTCGCGCTGATCGAGGGCGGGCTTGCCCGCATCACGGCGGCCACGGTGCCGGTGGTGGCCATTCCCACTACGGCGGGCACGGGCAGCGAGGTCGGGCGCGGCGCGATCATCATCCTGGACGATGGCCGCAAGGTGGGCATCATCTCGCCCTACGTCATCCCCAAGGTGGCGCTGTGCGACCCGACGCTGACCGTGGGCCTGCCGCCGGGCCTGACGGCCGCCACCGGCATGGACGCCGTGGCGCACTGCATCGAGACCTTCCTCGCGCCCAGCTTCAACCCGCCCGCCGAAGGCATCGCCCTGGACGGCCTGCGCCGCGCCTGGAAGAACATCGAAACCGCCTTCCACGAGCCAAGCGACATCGAGGCCCGCACCAACATGATGAGCGCGTCGCTGCAGGGTGCGCTGGCCTTTCAGAAAGGCCTGGGCTGTGTGCACAGCCTCAGCCATTCGCTGGGCGGTATCGACCCGCGCCTGCACCACGGCACCCTCAATGCGGTGCTGCTGCCGGCGGTGGTGCGCTTCAACCGCGCGGCGGAGACGGTGGTGCGCGACGAGAAGATCGACCGCCTGGCGCAGGCCATGGGCCTGCCGGCGCATGCGTCGGTGGAGGACGCGATCCAGGACATGTCCCTCAGGCTCCGGCTCCCGGCCGGCCTGGGCGCGATGGGCGTGACGGCCGACCTGACGCCGCGCATCGTCACCGGCGCGCTGGCCGACCACAGCCACAAGACCAACCCGCGCGAAGCGAGCGCGGACGACTACGCCCGCCTGATCGAAGCAGCGATGTGAGCGCTTCTGCCCGCCCAGGGTGCGGGCGGCGATACCGCCACCGGCGCTCCCGGTGGTTGTCCCGTTTTCTTTTTCACAACGAGTCCGCCATGACCATGACCACGACCCTCACGGGCAAGATGCTGATCGGCGCCGCTGCGGTCGCCGGCACCGACGGAGGCCAATGCGCCTTCAACCCCGCCACGAACGCTGACATCGCCGAGCCCCGCTTCGGTTTCGGCACCGCAGCCGACGTGGACCGCGCCGCCACCCTGGCCGCGGCAGCGTTCGACGAATACCGCGCGCTGCCGCTGGCACGCCGTGCGGCCTTCCTGGAGGCCATCGCCGACAACATCATGGCGCTGGGCGACGCCCTGCTGGAGCGCGCCCATGCCGAAACCGGCCTGCCGCTGGCGCGCCTGACGGGCGAGCGCGGCCGCACCGTCGGCCAACTGCGTCTGTTCGCCAGCGTGGTGCGCGACGGCCATTTCCTGCATGCCACCATCGACCCCGCCCAGCCGCAGCGCCAGCCAATGCCGCGCGCGGACCTGCGGCTTGCCAAGGTGCCGCTCGGCCCCGTGGCGGTGTTCGGCGCCAGCAACTTCCCGCTCGCGTTCTCGGTGGCCGGGGGCGATACGGCCTCGGCCCTCGCCGCCGGCGCGCCCGTGGTGGTGAAGGCGCACGGCGCCCACCTGGGCACGTCCGAGCTGGTGGGCCGTGCCATCCAGAACGCGGTGCGCGAGCAGGGCCTGCCCGAAGGCGTGTTCTCGCTGCTGATCGGCGCCGGCCGCAGCATCGGCGAGGCGCTGGTGGCCCATCCCGCCATCAAGGCCGTGGGCTTTACCGGCTCGCGCCAAGGCGGCCTGGCCCTGGTGGCCATCGCCAACCGCCGGCCCGAGCCGATTCCCGTCTATGCCGAGATGAGCGCCATCAACCCGGTCTTTCTGCTGCCCGCCGCCCTGGCGCAGCGCGCTGACGCCATCGGACAGGCTTTTGCCGACTCGCTCGCCATGGGCGCCGGCCAGTTCTGCACCAACCCCGGCCTGGTGCTGGGCATAGACGGACCGGATCTGGACCGATTCGTGCAATCCGCGGCTGAGGCCCTGGAACGCAAGAGCGCGCAGACCATGCTGACCGCTGGCATCCATGGCGCCTACCGCAGTGGCGTGGAGACGATGGCCGCCACGCCAGGCGTGCAGCGGGTGGCCGAGGGCCAGACTGCGAGCACCTTACACAACGCCGCGCAGGCCGCGCTGTTCATCACCGACGCCCGTACCTTGATGGAGCAGCCTGCGCTGTCGTCCGAGGTTTTCGGCCCCGCATCGCTGGTGGTGCGAGCGAAGGACGCGGATGAGCTGATCGCCGTGGCCGAGCAGCTGGAAGGCCAGCTCACTGCCACCCTGCATCTTGAAGACGCGGACCATCCGCTGGCCCGCCGCCTGCTGCCGGTGCTAGAGCGCAGGGCCGGCCGGTTGCTGGTCAACGGCTTCCCGACGGGCGTGGAGGTGTGCCATGCCATGGTGCACGGTGGGCCGTATCCGTCGACTTCCAACGCAATGTTCACCTCGGTGGGCGCCAGTGCCATTGACCGCTTCCTGCGACCCGTGTGCTACCAGGACCTGCCCGACGCCCTGCTGCCCGAGGCGCTGCAGCAGGCCAACCCGCTGGGCCTCTGGCGGCTGGTCGACGGCGCGCCCGTCCGCGCATGACGGCCATGCCACCGGCAGCCGCCCTCGCACCCTCCGACCTGCTGGCCCGCCTCAAGGAGATCGTCGGCGGCGGCCATGTGCTGACGGGCGATGCGTCCACGCGCCGCTACCGCAGCGGCTTTCGCTACGGCGGCGGCGACGTGCTGGCCGTGGTGCGCCCCGGCAGCCTGACGCAGCTGTGGCACACGCTGAAGGCCTGCCACGCCGCCGGCACCATCATCCTCTGCCAGGCCGCCAACACAGGCCTCACGGGCGGCTCCACACCGATGGAGGGCGGCTACGACCGCCCGGTAGTGCTCATCAACATGCTGCGGCTCAAGCAGCTGGACCTGCTGCAGCGCGGCGAGCAGGTGCTGGCCCAGCCCGGCGTCACGCTCGAACAGCTCGAACGCAGGCTCAAGCCGCTGGGCCGCGAGCCGCATTCCGTGATCGGGTCGAGTTGCATCGGCGCCTCGGTGACAGGCGGCATCTGCAACAACTCCGGGGGCTCGCTCATCCGGCGCGGTCCTGCCTTCACGCAGTTCTCGCTCTTCGCTTGCATCGACGAGGACGGCCAACTGCGGCTCGTCAACCACCTGGGCATGGCACTCGGCGACGATCCCGAGCAGATCCTCGCCAACCTGGAGAGTGGCCGTTTCGCTCGCGACGACCTGCCGGCCGAACCCGGCCGCATGGCCTCTGACCGCGAGTACTCGCAGCATGTGCGCGACATCGATTCCAGCGAGCCAGCACGCTACAACGCCGACCCGCGCCGCCTCTACGAGGCCTCGGGCTCCGCCGGCAAGATCGCCGTCTTCGCGGTGCGCCTGGACACCTTCGCGGCGGATACGGACACCCGCGTGTTCTACATCGGCACCAACCAGCCGCGCGACCTCGCGGACCTGCGCCGCCACATGCTGGCCCGCTTCGCTTCCCTGCCCGTGGCGGCCGAGTACATGCACCGCTCGGCCTACGATCTGAGCCGCACCTACGGCAAGGACCTGTTCGTCTACATCCGCAAACTGGGCACCGCGCGCGTGCCGCTGGCCTTCGCGCTCAAGAGCCGTTTCGACGCGCTCGCCGAGCGCTGCGGGCTGGGGCGGAACCTGGCCGACCGCCTGCTGCAGCGGCTCGCCAACCGGATGCCCGAACACCTGCCTGCGCGCATGAACGCTTTTCGCGACCGCTACGCGCACCACCTGCTCTTGAAGGTAAGCGACGCGGGCATCGAGGAAACGCGTGCCTATCTGCAGACCTTCATGGCCGAACGCCCGGAGGCAGGCTTCTTCGAATGCAATGAGGAGGAGGCCGGCGCGGCCTTCCTGAACCGCTTTGCCGTCGGCAACGCCACCAACCGCTACCGGGCGGTGCATGCCGACACGGTGGAAGACGTGGTGGCGCTGGACATCGCGCTGCCGCGCAATGCGCTGGACTGGTTCGAGATCCTGCCGCCGGAGCTGGCTGCGCAGGTCGAGCAGCCCATGTACTGCGGACATTTCTTCTGCCACGTGATGCACCAGGAATACCTGGTGAAGAAGGGCGTGGACTGCGCGCAGTTCAAGGAGCGCGTGCTGGCGCTTCTGGACGCGCGCGGCGCGAAGTACCCGGCCGAACACAACGTCGGTCACATCTACCGCGCCGACCCGGTGCTCGAGGGCTTCTACCGCAGCCTGGACCCGACCAACACCTTCAATCCCGGCATCGGCCAGACCTCGACGCGGCATCGCTGGCGGGCGGTGTGCTGCGACGAGCATCGCGAGCCGCCCGGCCGGTGATACTGCGGTCCTTCGGGCCGGGCCCTGGCGGTCCGGCCCTTTTTTTGCGTCCGGCCCGCGCCCGTTCCGACCCGAGCGCCAACCAAGAAGAAACGGCCTGAAGACCTCTTGCGAGTCTTCAGGCCGTGAGCCCGGCGTCAGCCGTCACCCATGGAACCAGCGCGCAGGCCCCGTGACCAGGATCGGGAAGAAGATCATCAGGAACATGACCGCGAACTCGGCCGCCATGAAGGGCAGCACGCCGCGCGTGACATCGTCCATGCGCATCTTGCCCACGCCGGCCACCACGTTCAGCACCACGCCCACGGGCGGCGTGATCAGGCCGATGGAGTTGTTGATGATGAACATCACGCCGAAATACACCGGATCGATGCCCGCCGCGTTGACCACCGGCATCAGGATGGGCGTGAGGATCAGGATGGTGGGTGTCATGTCCATCGCCGTGCCGACGACCATCACCAGCACCATGATGGCGGCCATCAGCAGAATCTTGTTGCCCATGAAGGGCTCCAGCAGGCCCACCACCTTGGAGGGCAGGTCGGCCACGGTGATGAGCCAGGCGCTCACCATGGCGGCGGCGATCAGGAACATCACGATGGCGCTGGTCTTGGCAGCACCCACGAAGACGCGGTAAAGCTGGCGCAGCGTGAGTTCGCGGTACACGAAGGTCGCCACCACGAAGGCATAGACTGCGGCCACCACGGCGGCTTCCGTCGGCGTGAACACGCCCATGCGCAGGCCGACGAGGATGATGATCGGCAGCAGCAGCGCCCAGCTGGCCTCGCGCGCAGCGGCCAGGACTTCGCGCATGGACTTGCGCGGCGGTGGCTGGATCTTTTCACGCCGCACCAGCCAGGCCCAGGTCACCCACAAAGCACCGCCGATCAGCAGGCCCGGCACGATGGCCGCCATGAACAGCTTGGAGATGGACACGTTGGCCGCTACGCCGAAGATGACGAGCCCGATGCTCGGCGGGATGACCGGGCCGATGACGCCTGTGGCTGCAATCAGGCCGCCAGCCTGGGCCTTGTCGTGCCCGGCCTTCACCATCATGGGGAGCAGCAGTGCCGTGAGCGCCGCCGCGTCAGCCACGGCCGAACCGGACAGCGCGGACAGCAGACAACCGGCCATGATGGTCACGTAGCCCAGGCCGCCGCGCACGTGGCCGACAAGCGACAGCGCCAGGTTGACGATGCGTTTGGACAGCCCGCCCACATTCATGATTTCGCCGGCCAGCATGAAGAAAGGCACGGCCAGCAGCGGAAAACTGTCGGCCCCGCCGATCAGGTTCTGGATGAGGATCTGCGCATCGAACAGGTCCAACTGCCACATGAGGGCCACGCCGCTGGCCAACAACGCGAAGGAAATAGGCATGCCGATGGCCATCGCCAGCAGCAGCGACACAAGAAAAACCGCGATGATCATGATCAGGAACGTGTGGAGTGTTGGGAGCCACCAGCGGGGGCGGCGGGAGAGGTGCCGAGCGCGCCTAGCGACCCGTGCGGACCGAGCGCCTGGGCCAGGGCACCGGCTTCTTCGGACTCCTGGATGGCCACCAGCTCGTCCACCGACATCCGGCCTGTCAGCAGCCGGACGCCATCCGTCAGCAAGATGAGGGCAGCACACACGGCGAAGACCGCCCCGGCGGCATACACGATGGCCATGGAGGCGCCGGTGACGGGCGCTTCGGTGTCCCAGTTGATGCGCACCTGCGCCAGACTGCCTTCATACAACAGCCACAGGATGTAGAGCATGCAGGCGTAGCTGGCCGCCAGGCAGAGCTTTTTGCCCGCCACGGGGAGCCGCGACACCAGCATGTCCACGCCCAGGTGCGCCCGTTCTCGCAGGGCCACCACGGCGCCCAGGAAGGTGATCCAGATGAAGAGCCAGCGGGCCACTTCTTCGGAGATCGCGATGCCGGAGTTGAAGCCGTAGCGCAGCACCACGTTGCCGAAGACCAGGATCACCATCAGCGCCAGCATGAGCGCGATCAGGAATTCGAAGATGCCGCAATAGATGTCGATGATTTTTCGCACGAGATCGTCCCCTGAGCGAAGGTCGCTGTGTTGTTATGGTTTTTAAGAAAGGCCGAAGCCACCGGCCAGTGCGCACATCCGTGCACGCGCACAGACCGGCCGAAGCGCGCTTGCACGCCGCGACCGGGCACGCCTGTTGGTTATTTCTGCTTGATCTTCTGCAGTTCGGCGAAGAAGCCGCGCGTGATCGCCGGGTCGTACGTGGCGGCGAACTTGTCGGTGACGGGGCGTACCACGGCCTCCATGCGCTGCAACTCGGCGGGGCTTACGTCGTTGATCTTCATGCCCTTGGCCTTCACTTCCGCCATCGCCGAGGTGGTCGCCCGGCGGCTGAGCGCGCGCTGGTAGGCCTGCGCCTCTTTGAAGGCGGCCTGCAGGATCTGCCGTTCGCTGTCGGAGAGCTTGTCCCAGAAAGGCTTGCCGGCCAGCACGATCAGCGGGCTGTAGACGTGGTTGGTGTTGCTGGCGAACTTCTGCACCTCATAGAACTTCGAGGTGTCGATCAGCACGTAGGGGTTCTCCTGGCCGTCCACGGCCCGCGATTCGAGCGCGCCGTACAGCTCGCCGAAGGCCAGCGGCGTCGGGTTGGCGCCCAGGGCCTTGAAGGCTTCGATGAACACGGGGTTGGGGATCACCCGCAGCTTGAGCCCTGCGAAATCCTCTGGCTTCTGGATGGGCCGAGCGCTGTTGGTGACGTTGCGAAAGCCGTTCTCCCAGTACCCCAGGCCGATGAGACCCTTGGCGGGCAACCGCTCGAGCAGCGCGGCGCCAGCAGGCCCGTCAAGCAGCGCTTCGGCCTGCGCCGTCGTGGAGACAAGGAAGGGGAAGTCCAGCAGGCCGAATTCCTTGATCACGGACGCGAGCGAAGTGGTGGTAGGAATGAAGAGTTCCTGCGTGCCGCCGCGCAGCGCGCCCAGCTGCTGGGCTTCGTTGCCCAGCTGCGAGGCGGGGAATTCCTTTACCTTCAGGCGCCCACCGCTCTTTTCGGCCACCAGTTCGGCGAACTTGCGTGCGGCTTGCGAGATGGGAGCATCCGGCTGGGCCTGGTGGCCCACGCGGATCGTGCGGTCGGCATAAGCCTGGGCGGCCGCGTGCAGCGACACGCCCGAAACGAGCAGGGCCACCGCGAGGCGGCGCAGCGAGGTGATTTTTTTCATGACAGTATCCTTCATTGTTTTGACGGGTAAGCAGCTGCGGGCTGCCATCCGCATGTGCGAATGCGCCTGCCGCCAGGCAGTTGCGCCGGCCCGTGGGGGGCCATGGCGTGACGGCCGGTATTAGCGCAAGTCAAGTCTAGGGGCCGCAATTTGCGAAATCAACTGACGACTGGGGATATGGATATAACTACAAGCAATACCAGGACGGGCCTTGGCAGCCATGCATGAGTCCGGGTCGATGGTGTGCACGGGCTGCGGAGCTATTGCACGCGAGGGCAGAGCGGCGGCGGAGCGCGCAATAGAGCTTCATCGCAGTGAGGGTCTGGCTGGCCGGCAGTGCGATATTTCAAGCCTTTTCGGCCCTTAGCGCTTATTCCATATGCGCCAGCTGCTATCAATTGGAGAGTTCATGTTTTGTCTTACATGGCGCATTTCGCTCCCGAGCAGCCGCCCAAGGCCGCTGCGGGTGATTCCCGTCCTACCGGGGATTCCGTGCTTTTAAAACCCCCAAGAATATGGGTCACCAACTACATTACAGATCGCAATATAACCACCTCAGTTGCAGTCACGTCTCCTGCCAAAGAAAAAAGCCGCTCGAAAGCGGCTTTGTAGATGCAGCTGAAAGATCAGTTGCGTGTATCGCGGTAACCGCTGCCATAGCCGGTGCTGGGC
>JACCDH010905554.1_pt1 | contig 15091 bp, 19 predicted proteins | sample 7442481 | NCBI WGS metagenome assembly JACCDH01 (sample SAMN15323433, study PRJNA562643) | freshwater metagenome | isolation source: river surface water | place: USA:Blue River Watershed | collected 2017-08-15
CAACCCGATTATAGAGTAACACCTTACATATCATCTTTATACACATCAACTCCCTACTCAATAGCATGGAGAGATACCTATCGTTTTTGGAGTGTAATGGATGAAAACTCATTCAATGGTGGATTAAACAAATCCATAGGAGATATTCGTTTAGGAGTTGGTTATTTGAAAAAATTGAGAAACTTTAAAGCAAGAATATTCAGATACGAATCAACTGATTTATTAAATGAAATCACAAACAACACCGATAGATATACTGCCGATTTTGATTTGGCAAATGGTTATGTGATGTATGAAAAAGAAATCAATAATCTAAAACTAAATACAGGTTTTAGAACGGAATACAACTTATTCAAAGTTCAAACATCCGATTTTAGTGGACAAAGGATTTCAGTAGATAGAGAGTATTTAGATTTACTCCCATCATTAAACGCAACATATTCAACATCGGAAAAAACAAAGGTTAGATTATCGGTAAGTAAAACATTAGCAAGACCGGAGTTTAGAGAGGTAGCCAATTTTGCATATTATGATTTTGTTAGAAATGCGCAACTATTGGGAAATCCAAACTTACAAAAAACGGATATATTAAATTCAGATATAAAGTTTGAGTTATATCCAAAATCAGGTGAGAACATATCAATTGGTTTCTTTGGTAAGAAGTTCTTTAATCCAATTGAGCAAGTTGTAGCAGATGGTTCAGTTCCATCTAATCTATTACTAACATATAAAAACCCAAATGAAGCATTGGTATATGGAGTTGAAATTGAACTTCGTAAAAAATTAAATGATTGGTTAGATTTATATTCAAACACATCATTTATCAATTCGGAAGTTGATATAAATGGAGTTAAGAGACAATTGCAAGGACAATCAAACTATGTACTAAATGGTGGATTGAACTTACATAAAAACAACAATACATTCAACATATCATACAATAGAGTTGGAGATAGAATATCGGCAGTGGGATTTCAAGGATACCCTGATATATTTGAAAACTCTCGTGATGTAGTTGATATTGTTATTCTTCGTAAAATTAAAAACGGAGAAATTAAATTAGCAGTATCGGATATATTCAGACAACCATTTGAATATTACCAAAAACCAAATCGTACCTTAATTAAAACAAACAACGAAACAACAGTTTCACTAACATTAAATTACAACCTATGAAAAAACTATTAGTATTGTTTGCAAGTTTAACAATCTTTGGATGTTCTAAAGATTTGGGTGGTGAAGTAGCACCAATTAACGTACCATCATCAACAACTTTGACTGGTAATATTACTGCAACTACAACTCTTACATCAGATAAAGAGTGGGTATTAAAAGGATATGTTTATGTAACCGATGGAGCTAAACTTATCATCCAACCTGGTACAATTATCAAATCGGATATAAGTGAGAAGGGTGCATTGTGTATTGAAAGAGGAGCACAAATTGTAGCAGAGGGAACTGCATTAAAACCAATTGTATTTACATCTGGTAGACCTGCTGGAGAAAGAACACCTGGTGATTGGGGTGGTATTGTAATATTGGGTAGAGCAAAAACCAATAGAACATCAGAGCCAACAATTGAAGGTGGTATTGGTAGACCTTATGGTGGAACAAATGATTTAGATAATAGCGGTATCTTAAAATATGTTCGTATTGAATATGCAGGTGTTGCTGCAATGCCAAACTCGGAAATTAACGCATTAACTTTAGGTGGAGTTGGTAGTGGAACAATTATTGAAAATGTTCAAACTATTTACGCTAACGATGATGCATTTGAGTTCTTTGGTGGAACTGTAAATGCAAAAAACTTATATGCTTACGCAACTGCAGATGATGATTTTGATTTTGATTTTGGGTATAGAGGAAAGGTATCTTTTTCAGTATCAAAGAGAGACCCACAATTTGTAGATAACGGAGATGCTGGAAATGGTGTAGAGTGTGATAACGATGGAACTGGTTCATCCGCAGAACCATTCACACATCCTATTTTAGATAATATAATTTTGGTTGGACCTAACGATGCAACATCTTTATCAAACCACAATTTAGCAATGAGATGGAGACGAGCAACACAATTTGAAGTTTACAATTCTACAATCATTGGATATATGAAAGGTGGATTCTCAATGGAAAGTAATGAAACTGCACAATTCTACAAAGATGGTGTAAGTAAGTTTCAGAACAACAAAATTGGTTCATTTAATTCATTAAACTTTATCAGTAAGGCAACTACTATTATAACATCTGATTTGGTTAAAACGAAAGCATTAAGTGAAGGTAATACTGAAATAACTTTAACACCAACCGAAATAGAAACTTTATCTAAACCAAATTGGACAAATGGTTGGACAAGATTTCCAACAAAAGGAAATTAAATGATATTTATATAGGTAGCAAATATCATAATGATTGAAAAAGTTAAGAATACTATTAAGTGTATTATTTATATTTTGTCTAGCTTCCAAAGCTAACGGACAAACATTTACACAAACATTTGTAGATAAGTGTAGTGGTGAGGTAAAAATCGCCACTACTACTTATGTCAACGGAAACGCATTTGTATCCTTTTATGACCAAATGAGAGTATTCACACCAGATGAAGTTTCAAGTGGTGCAATGAAAATATGGTTACAAATGGTTTATACTGCATATTCATCCAAAGGATGTGAAACAAATGTAGTAGTTCAACAAACAGTTCAACAAACAGTAAATCAAGCAGTACAGCAAGCAGCAGCTCAAGCGGCAACACAAGCAGCATCGGCAGCAGCAGCTCAAGCAGCTAGTTCAGCAGCATCACAAGCTGCAAGTAATGCCGCAAGTTCAGCCGCTAGTAATGCGGCATCATCTGCTGCAAGTAGTGCGGCGAGTTCAGCTGCGAGTTCGGCTGCATCAACTGCTGCAAGTGGAGCAGCAAGTGGAGCCGCTTCATCTGCTGCAAGTGGTGCAGCAAGTTCAGCGGCATCAGCAGCAGTTCCGCCTCCACCACCAACTCCAACTACATCGGCACCAACTCCAGCACCTGCCCCATCTTCATCCGCACCTGCTTCATCGGCACCTGCAAGTAGTGGTTCATCATCTTCATCAAGTGGGGGTAGTAGTAGTTCATCATCCAATAGTTCATCTTCATCTTCGGAAAGTAAGACGGAAACTAAAACCGAAACCAAATCAGAAACAAAGTCTGAAACTAAATCCGAGTCTAAATCCGAATCTAAAGAGGAATCAAAATCGGAAAGCAAGAGTGAGGAAAAGAAAGAAGAATCTAAATCGGAATCTAAAAAGGAAGAGAAGAAAGAGGAATCTAAAAAGGAAGAGAAGAAAGAGGAAAAAAAGGAAGATAAGAAACAAAAGGCACAAAACATAAATCCATTACTAATTGCATCAGATTTAACGGTAGCAGAAGGTTCACCAGGTGACTTTGCAGTTATACTAACTAATGGTATATCTCGTTCATCAGCAGCTGGTAATGTAACCTATTCTCTAAACTCTATGGTGTGGTCTACATTGAAGCAATTTGCTTTGAGTGGTGGTATTACAAAAATGAATATGAAAGGTGGTAAGATGGTTTCCATGAACTCTTATTCACTAACAGGTGCATATTTAACGGGTAACTATATGGCATTAGCTGGTTATACACACATCATACCAAATCCAAAATATGGTGTATATGGTTACAATTTAGGTTTGGTAAATTTATTTATTGGAAGTGATTATAGTATGAGTAGTTCAGCAGTTGTATTTTGGACTAAACCATATCAGAAATCAAAAAAGATTACAGTATCACCACAAGTATTCGTAATGACGCCTGGTGCAAGTTTTAATGCTGGAAAGGGTGAGGTTACTTACTCTACTAATGTTGGATTCCTATTAGGAACATCGGTAGATTATAAAATTACTCGTAAGTTTGGATTAAGTTTTAACTATAAGATAAACACATCAACTGCTGCGGGAGCACCGATATTGAGTAATTTCTTAATAGGTTCTAGATTGATGCTTTAAATTCCTAAAACATCATCCATTTCTTCAATGACTTCTTTGGTAATATCAGTTTGACCAGCAAGATTCAATCCTGCCATAGTCATACTGAATATAGCAGCTGAAACAACTAATGTTCCAATTGAATAAACTAATACTTTTGTAAATGATGTTTGCATATAACCTCCGGATGTATATATAAATATATTAAAAAAATATTTTCAAAAAGACTTGACATTTTGCGCAAAATTGCGTACCTTTACTATGTAATAAAAGTTAAACATAAATAATAAAAGATATGAGAAACGGATTAGATATTTCAACATTGAAAAAGATTGAAGAAGAGTTGGGTGATTTTGAAATCAAACAAACTTTTGGTGGTACTTATGACGTGTTTTTACGATTTGGTTATTGGGGACGCGTTGATGTGGATAAATTAAACTCTATACTTGGTGGTATGAATGCGGTTGTTGAAGAGGATTTTTACGATGATGATTGTGGCTGGTTGTATAAATATTCCCTACAATAATTGAAAAATATTTTAAAAATGTCTTGACATTTTACTAAATTTTGCGTATCTTTACTACGTGATTAGAGTTAAACATTAAAATATAAAAGTTATGGGTTATATTAAATTTGATAGACATGCCAATATGAGTGTGGAAACGCTACGAGAGATTGGTGATATTATTGGGGAGGTTGATTTCAATACTGGTTTTGACCTTATGAATATGTTGTACGGATTATATGATGGCTTCCTTTATGATGATTTACTTGAAGTGGCTAGAGGTGCAAAAATAAATAAGGCACTTTATAATAGAATAAAAAATGTAGTTTCAGTTATTAAAAATTATAAACTTTAAAATATAAAATTATGGGATTAGACATGTATTTAGACAAACGCACTTATGTTCAGTATTGGGAGCACAATGGTGATGAAAATTATGAAGTAGAGGTAACCAAAGGTGGTGAACCTACAAAGATTGACCGTAAAAAGGTTAAGTACATTATTGAGGAAGCTGGTTATTGGCGTAAAGCTAATCAAATCCACCAATGGTTCGTTGATAATGTGCAGGGTGGTGAAGATAACTGCGCCGAATACTATGTTGGTTCGGATAAGTTAGCAGAGTTGCTTGACTTATGTAAGAAAGTTCAAGCAGATAATTCATTGGCGGAGGTATTGTTACCAACTGTGAGTGGTTTCTTCTTTGGTGGAACTCAATATGATGAGTGGTATTTCAAAGATATTGATAATACAATTCAGATTTTGGAAGAAGCTTTGGCTGATAAGGGTGGTGATTTTTACTATTCATCTTCTTGGTAATATGAAAAAGATATTAGCAATTTATATAATATTCATAGCATTGGGTGTTATAATTTTTGGAGCTTGTACAAACGAACCAATATCTTCTGAAAGGGTTGGTAAGGATAGTGAAATTAAAGTAGATTATCTATTTCAGAAAGATGGTGTAAAAGTCTATCGTTTTATTGATGGTGGACGGGTTCATTATTTCACAACGAATGGTGAAACTATTTCTACACAAACGGAAGGTAAACAAAGTTATCAAGAAAACATAAAGAATTACTAGTATGGAACTATCATTGGGAGATTTACAACAAATTGAATTGATTTGTGTAGAGGCATCTGCGTGGGGATTACGAGATGAAGTGGTAGATGCAGCGGAAACGCTTATTAAAGAAGGATATGAGCCGGTGGTGGCTTATGAGATTGCATTTGAAGAATGGGTTAAATAAAACATAAACTATGAGCAACTTACAAATCAATATATTGAAGGAAAATTTAAAGCAAATGGCTCCAAGACCATTTGGTGAAAAATTTGGTGAATGGTTAATTGGTAAAATTGAATCAAATATCAAAGCAAGAAAAGATGGTTCACATGATGGTATATTAGATGGGAAAAAATGTGAAATTAAAATTTCAAGAGCAATTGAAAAGGCACTAAATAAATTATCTTTTTCCGAAAAGTTATTATCAGAATCTTCTACTAAATTTGCAGACTCAACATCAGATATTAAATTTGATTGTAATATTCAACAGGTTAAACCAAAATGTTTTGATGTAATTATATATGGTGTATTTTTTGAAGATATTATCTATCTTTTCAAAACTACAAATGATATTATAGTGAACGATAAAAACATTGGTTATGTGGATAAGCAACATAGGGGAAATGTTGGAGAAGGTCAATTTCATATAAAGAGAAATAATTTACAATATCATATTGATAACTTCTTATATAAGAAGCTTGATTGGAATGAATTACTTGAAATTATAAAATCAAATTATTAGGAAATCTTAAATTTTATTTGTATATTTAAATTATAAACTATAAACATTAAATTATGAACAATAGACTAGCAAAAATTGTTAAAAATCCACGATTTATTTATTATTCGGAATTTCCATTAAGCCACACAAAAAATGAACCATTTGTTAATTCATTAGTTAAATGGTGTATGGAAAGAATAAAATCATCAGCACCCCCATATCACGAAAAGCATATCGGAGTTAAAGATAACGGCGCCAAAGGTAAAGAAATTACAATAACCGATTTAGATTTAAAAGAGATTATAATTAAATCTAACGGAATATCACCAAATGGACAAAAAATATATTTAGAATCAATTGATGCGCTTCGAAAACCTGGCCTTTATCAAGAAGCCGGTTTATTAACATCCGAACAACGAAGTAGATTTCCATCAATTGATAGAATAGATTCATCAAAAGGATATGTTAAGGGAAACATTCAATTAACTACAAAGAATTATAATCTTGGAAAATCCAACAATACAATTTTGTTAAAGGAAGAAACGGAGAAAGGTAATGTTACCTTTAATTTTAAAGGAATTGATGTTAATTTAAATGAAGTTACTTCATCTTTTTTAATAACTACATTGCAAGGATTGAGTAATTAGTTAAATATTCAAAAATAACACTTAAAAGACTTGGTAATTCCAAGTCTTTTTTGTATATTTGTACTTAAAGAAAATGTTATGGCAAGAGTAAGTTATTCAAGATATTCAATGTGGACAACCTGTCCACAACAATACAAGTTCAATTATATAGATAAGTTGGGTGTTTACTCTGGTAGTATTCATACAATCTTTGGTACTGCATTTCACGAAACCTTACAACACTATTTAGATATATTCTACAATAAGACAAAGAAAGAGGCAAATCAAATAGATTTACCACAATTACTCAAAGAAAGGCTTGTAGAAACTTTTAAGAAGGAGCACGAAGGATTTGAGGAAGGTAAGTTCGTATGCTCCAAAGAAGAGCTTATGGAGTTCTATGAGGATGGTGTGATTTGTTTGGAGTGGTTCAAAAAGCATGGCGATGATTTCTTCACAAAAAAAGGTTGGGAGTTGGTAGGTATTGAGTTACCACTAAATGTTCAGTTAAAACCTAATGTAAGTATGTTGGGGTATTTAGACGTAGTAATCCGCCACAAAGAGTTCAACCTATTAAAGATTATTGATTTCAAAACATCAACACGCGGTTGGAGTAAAGAACAAAAAGCAGATAAAACAAAACTAAATCAATTACTATTATATAAACATTACTACGCAGAGCAGTACAATCATCCGATAGATAGAATACAGGTAGAGTTCCAAATCATTAAACGAAAAATTAGTGAGAATACGGAATACACCATCCCACGTATTTCTAAATTAGTTCCTGCTAATGGTGGTCCATCGGTGGCTCGTGCGGTTAAAGATTTTATGAGATTCGTAGATTCGGTATTCAACGAAGATGGTACGGATAACTTAAACGCAGATTATTCACCAAACCCAGGTGAGAAAGGTAAGAACTGCCGGTTTTGTGAGTTTAAGGATAGATGTCCAGCATTTCAAAAATAATTTAATTTTTTTGTATGATTTTTTATTTTTTGTATATTTATATATACAAATATATGGAGAGTTATATGAAAAAGGCAGAAACTAAACTGACTTCGGTAAAGATAATCTCCGATTTATACCAAACATTTAGGGTTTCGTCAATAAGTGAAAACGGAATAACATTACAAAAGTTAGTAAATCGGAGTATAAACCTTTATCTGAATGATGAAGATTACAAAAACAAATTAAATAATTACAATCAGTTACAAATAAGCGGTTCAGCATTTTAACAAGTTATGGCAAAAAAGAAAATATTGTTACTATCAGATGACCTACGAATGGCAAGTGGTATTGCAACAATGTCAAAGCAATTCGTATTGGGTACATTAAAAGATTTTGATTGGGTACAAATTGGAGCAGCAGTAAAACATCCCGAAGAAGGTAAGATTATGGATTTATGTGAGGATGTCCGTAAGAGAACGGGTATTGAAGATGCATTTCTGAAAATCTATCCATCATCGGGATATGGTAATCCAGATATGTTACGGCAAATCATAAATATGGAAAACCCAGATGCAATCTTACATTTTACAGACCCTAGATATTGGATTTGGTTATACCAAATTGAGCATGAGATTCGTCAAAACATTCCAATTTTATTTTATCACATTTGGGATGATTTACCAGACCCAAAATACAACAGAGATTATTTAGAAAGTTGTGATTGGATTGGTACTATCTCAAAACAAACATATGGTATTGCTCGTAGAGTATGGGGTTCAACTGATAAATCACGTTGGAAGCAACCTGCCGATTGGCAAGTAAAATATGTACCACACGGTATCAATAATGTAGATTACAAACCAACACAAATTGATGATAAACTCTACAAAGAAGTTTTAGGTGATAAAAAATATGATTTTGTAGCATATTGGTCTAACCGAAACATTCGTAGAAAGCAAGCAATTGATGTTATTGTTTCATTCAAAGAGTTTGTTGAGGGATTACCAAAAGAAAAGCAAGATGGTTGCGTATTACTAATGCATACACAAAAAGTGGATGATAATGGTACGGATTTACCAAAAGTAGTACAAGATTTATGTCCACATATCAATGTAGTATTTGATGATAGAAAGTGGAATGAACCACAATTAAATCAACTATACAATATTGCAGATGTTACCCTAAATATTTCATCAGCAGAAGGATTTGGTTTGGCTAGTGCTGAAAGTATTGTGGCTGGAACACCGATTATTGTAAATGTAACAGGTGGATTGCAAGACCAATGTGGTTTCCGATGGAAAGATAGTGGTAAACAATTAACCGAAGAAGATTATGTAGAGATTGGTTCATTGCACGATTGGAGAAAGTTTGAAGATAAATTAACTTGGGGAGATTGGGTAATTCCAGTATGGAGTAGAGCTCGTTCTTATACAGGTTCACCTCCAACGCCATATATTATGGAAGACCATGTGGATAACTATGAGGTAGCATCGGCATTGCGTGAGTTCTATGATATGGGTAGAGAAGAAAGAAAAGCATTGGGATTGAAAGGTAGAGAATGGGCTTTGGGTGAAGGTGGATTATCATTGGATAATATGTGTAAAACTATGACAGATGGTATCAACGACGCATTGGAAAACTTTACACCAAGAAAGAAACACGAGATTTTTACATTAGATATTAAATAAGTTATGGCAGAAGTAAGCAAACCATTATTAGTATTTCAAGGACCCGTAGCCACAAGAAGTGGTTATGGGGACCATGCAAGGGATTTAGTTCGTTCCCTGATTCAATTAGATAAGTACGATGTTCGTATCATTTCAACTCGTTGGGGAGCAACTCCAATGACAGCACTAACTGCCGATGATAGTGAAATTATACAAAGAATTGTTACGGGTGTTGATAGAAAGCCAGATGTATATATCCAAGTTACAGTACCAAATGAGTTCCAACCTATGGGTAATTACAACATTGGTATTACTGCTGGAATTGAAACTACTGCTTGTTCTGTTGAATTTATTCATGGATGCAATCGTATGGATTTGGTTATAGTTCCATCTGAATTTTCAAAAGAGGTATTGATTAAGACTGTATATAATGAAAATGATAGAGCAACCGGAAATGTAATCAAACAACATAAATTAGAAAAACCAGTTGAAGTTTTGTTTGAAGGATATAATGAAAAGTTCTTTGGTAAGAAGGCAGAGGTTACATTATCCGAATTAGATAAAGTAAAGGAAGATTTTGCATTCTTATTCGTAGGACATTGGTTAAAGGGTGAATTAGGACACGATAGAAAAGATGTGGGTATGATGATTAAATCATTCTGTCACGCATTTCGTGGACAAAAGAACGCACCTGCACTTATCCTAAAAACATCATCAGCAGGTTTCTCTGTAATGGATAGAGAAGCAACTATGGGTAAATTGGAAGAAGTTACGGCAGAGTTTGGTAAAAACATTCCATCAATCTATTTACTACATGGTGAGTTAAGTGATGAAGAAATGAACGCATTATACCAACATCCAAAAGTAAAAGCTATGGTTTCATTTACACATGGTGAAGGATTCGGTAGACCTTTATTGGAGTTCAGTTTAACCGGTAAACCAGTAATTGCATCTAATTGGAGTGGGCATTTGGATTTCTTAAAAAGTGGAGCAGTATTGTTGGATGGTGAGTTAAAAGATGTACATCCATCCGCACAAGACCAATTCATTTTGGAAGGAACTAAATGGTTTTATGTAAGTTATACTGGGGCAATTAAAACATTTACTGATATTTATAAGGGATACGATAAGTATAAAACTGCATCGTTTCAATTAGGAAAACAAAACCAACAAAATTTTAGTTTGGAAAAAATGACCAAATTGTTTGATGGTATTTTGACTAAATATGTTCCAACAATAAAGCAATTTATTCCATTGAATATTCCAAAGCTAACAAAGGTAGATGAATAACCTATATTATTATATTCCATATTTCTATGTAGAAAAAAATACTACAAAAGCATCAATAAAAAATGGTGGATTTTATAGATTATATGGGTATGATTATGTAGATGGTACGGCTAAATCATATGGGGGTTCAAAGACTCCACTCTTATTGGTATTGGGATTTAACAGACGTGATAAGTTAATGCATTGCATAAAGTTAAACGAAATACCTTTAAGAGTATTTAGTCAATTGATGAAGAAAATACAGGACCCCCTATATGTAGTTTCATTATTGCAGGATATACAAGATAGTAATACATTGATTTCAGAAAAAAACGAGTATGATAAAAATGCAAAGGCAATAAAGATAGATACAACTGGACGAGCTTTTTATCAAAAACAAGTTAAAAATAATACATTACTTAAAACATATGATTGTTATAGAACTTATAAAATAAATGGACTAAAAAGAATAAGTGAAGTATATTTCAATGTTGAAAAATTAGGTAATAAAATTGGTTTAAAAATAAGACCGGTAGGTGGATAATAAAATATATTATGAAAATTAGTTACGCAGTTACAGTATCCAACGAATTAGTTGAGATACAAAATCTTATAGGAAGATTATCTACTCACAAACGTGAGGAAGATGAAATCGTAGTTCAGTTCGATTCGCCAAAAGCAACTATTTTAGTTGTTGAATATTTAAATAAATCTGTAATTGATGGTTCAATTCAGAAATTAGTATCATATCCATTAAATGGTGATTTCGGGCAATTCAAACAACATCTAAATCAAAATTGTAGTGGTGATTGGATTTTTCAATTAGATGCGGATGAAGATTTGGAACCCGATTTGATTGCAAATTTACATACTATTTTAGAGGGAAACCCACAAATAGATATGTTTTGGTTACCACGTATCAACATTGTAAATGGTTTAACACCCGATGATATTATAAAGTGGGGATGGAATATCAATGAGCAAGGTTGGGTAAATTATCCAGATGTACAAGGTAGATTGTACCGAAACAAACAAGGAATATTTTGGGCAGGTAAAGTGCATGAAAAAGTACAAGGATATGAAAGTTATTCTATTTTCCCACCAGAAGAAGTATATTCAATCAAACACATTAAAGATATAGAACGTCAAAGAAAACAAAACGATTTCTATGAGCAACTATAAAGAAGTTTCAGTTGTAGTTACATCGTGCAACAGACCAGATTTGTTAGAGAAAACTTTGGATAGTTTCCATAAGTTTAACACATATCCAATCAAAAAGTTTATAGTGATTGACGATAGTGGTGTAGTTGGGTGCAACAATGAACTAATCAAGAAGTATCCACTAATAAAGTTTATAGATAACCCACAAAACATAGGGCAAGTTCGTAGTATAGATAAAGCATATTCTATGGTTACAACTGATTATGTATTCCATATGGAAGAAGATTGGGAGTTCTATAAAGAAGGTTTCATTGAAGCATGTTTGGATGTAATTGATTTGGATGAAAAGATTGTGTGTGTATGGACAAGAGACCCCAACGATACGCCGCATCCATCCATAGACCCAACATACAATGTGAATGGTAGAGGAGTTCGTAGATTGATTTGGGGATTTGATGGTCATTGGCATGGATTCACATTCAATCCATCATTACGAAAGATGAAAGATTATCCAAAGGATGGATACACACCTATTGGTAGAGAGTTAGAAATAAGTAAATACTATTACGAAAGAGAATACTTTGCTATGATATTCACAAAAGGATATTGTAAGCACATAGGTTGGGATAGACACGTGGTAGACGTAGGAGAATAATGGAAACAATAGAAATAATACCAGATTTTACATTTTGTATCACCAGTAAGAATAACTTACGATACTTAAAACATGCGGTTCAATACATTAGAGAGAACTGCTATAACAAAGAGCATAAGATATTAGTATTCATAGATGCTGATAACGATGGTACAGAAGATTGGTGTAAGGAGAATGGTGTAGATTATCATAAGAACCCACATACTGAATTGTATGGTATTGGTAGTGCATATAACTTATTGGTAGAGAAAGCAACTACGGAGTTTGTAGTAATATATCATGCAGATATGTTAGCTGGTAAAGATATGGATTTAAATCTATATAAAAATTGGCATAAAGGTATGGTAGTATCTGCTACAAGAATTGAACCACCACTACACCCATCAGACCCAGCAAAGATAGTTGAGAACTTTGGGTTATGGCCAGAGGAAGATGTGAAGGATGGGTTTATGAAACAAAGGTTTAATGATTTTGTAGAACATAATTTAGATAACGATAGAACAACCAAAGGTGTATTTGCACCTTGGTTAATCCATAGAGATGATTTCTTATCGGTAGGTGGGCATGACCCAATTATGAAATCGCATAGTGAGGATAGGGATTTGTTTAATCGTTTCTTATTGAATGGTTATGATTTCATCCAACCTTGGAATGCATTAGTTTATCATTTAACTTGTAGAGGTGGACAATTTGAACATGCGAATCAAACGGATGATTTACAAAAGAAAAGTGATGATTGGAATCATCTTGCTATGAGGCAGACTAGAGAGTTTATTCGCAAATGGGGAACAACTCCATTGTATAATGAATACCAATACCCAACAATCATTCCAAAATATGATATTGGTTTGGTTTTGGAAAATGCAAGAGAAGATGTTATTGGATATTTAGAACCATACTTTTCAACAATTCATTGTGATACTGAAATAGCAGTTGATTATTTATCCAGCGAATTACGATTTACTAACATTGATATAAATAAAAAGTTTAAACCATTAGATACAGCAACCTATAATGATGTAGTAGTTAAGTGTAATTGTGATGATTTACTTACGGACCACAATCGTTTTCAATTCCTAACTATGTTACCTATGGTTATTACTGATAACAATTCATTGGGAAAATTTAGGTATGATGTATTTGATATATCGGTAAATAAACTAACGGAGTATCAAAATTCATTAGTTAAAGTTTAAATTTATATATTTATATTGGTAAAACTATATATAAAAAGATATGCCAGCACAATCAAAAGCACAACAACGATTTATGGGAATGGTTCACGCCGCTCAAAAGGGTGATTTAGAGAACCCATCACCCGAAGTTGAGAAAGCAGCAGATTCAATGACTGATAAAGCAGCAAGGGATTTCGCATCTACAAAACACAAAGGTTTACCAAACCACGTTAAGAAAGAAAACAAAGTAGATTTGGAAGACGAGGATTTACCATCAGCAGCAATATCAGGCGTTAGTGCGGAAAACACTATGAAAGGATATGATGCAAGTTGTGGGTGTTTTAGAAGTGAATCGGTAAACGAACTAACTTATAACGAAAAGCAAATTAAAACCGGAAAGCCAGAAAACATATATTATGCTTTTTATAAAGGACAATTTGCCGCAGATTATAGTGCAATGGGTCCACACCCAGTACAGCTATATTACAAAGATAAATTCAAAGTGAGAAAACCAAAAGGTTCTCAATTTAATTTTAATCCTGATTTTAAAGTTATTTCTAAAAAAGAATACGATAAATACCCAAATCATTATGCGGAATTAAAACCATATGTAGATAAGTTTTGGGATAAATTACAAAACGAATCGGCTGATGTAAATCAAAATGCTACTATGGCATCAATTGAAGATTTACCAAACAACAGAACTCAAAAGAATTTCCCACTACCAACAAATAGAGTTTTATGGAACGCAACTGGTAAGGTATGTGAAGGAAGACCTGTTGTTGAACGCATCAAAATGTATGAGAAGAAAGGTGGTGCTTGGAGAGAAGGAGTAAAAGGTGATGAGCAAGTATTCAACTCACTAAAAGAATTATACTACGAAAGAAAAAAAGTAAAAGAAATCAAAGAAAGTGTTAGAGCTATTTTAAAAAAAAAAGTTCAAACCGAATCTAAACTAAACGAAGATATATCGGATGTTGTAATGAATGGATTGCAAATGATTGGTATAGCAGCAGGTGGTTTCTTTTTAAGATTTTTAATTAGATATATGATTGGTGAGTTCTTAAAATCATCAAAAGATACAACGATGAATGGTATAAAGAGTATTATTCAGGGTGTTAAAAATGCTTGGAGTTCATTAAAGAATATGAGTAGAATACACCAATTAGAAAAAGAATTAGAAAAAGATGAAGATATTAAGCACGCGGTATCACATCCAAGAACAGTAGATTTTGCAAAGGTTTTGAAGAAAAAATTAGACCCAAAAGATTACGATTTAATTAGCAAGATAACAAGAAACAATTTTAGATAATGGAAAATAAAGA
>JACCDH010055431.1_pt1 | contig 15083 bp, 12 predicted proteins | sample 7442481 | NCBI WGS metagenome assembly JACCDH01 (sample SAMN15323433, study PRJNA562643) | freshwater metagenome | isolation source: river surface water | place: USA:Blue River Watershed | collected 2017-08-15
ACCGCTCGCACTCGGAATTCTTTGCAAAGAACTCTGAATTATCTGTAAACCCTTAAAAGGAAAAACAAATGGCTATCTCTACAAACGGTACAGTTCTGACGCGCTTGGCTGGTGCTCTGTACAACACACAAATGAGCAACGCGACTTACGATGAAGTCAAAACGCTCGACCCAGCTTCATTGGCTGATGCCCTGTATGCACGTGACTTCTCTTCTTCTACAGACTTGGCAGTTGCTACAACTTTGGTGACTAACCTTGGTTTGGCATCTGTAACTGGTTTGGACAACTGGGTTGCTGCTCAATTGACCGCTGCTGGCGCGCACAAAGGTGCAAAGATTGTTGACATGCTCAACGGTTTCGCACAGATGACTGCTGACGCTACATACGGCGCAGCTGCCACAGCTTTCAACACTAAAGTTGATGCTGCATTGGCTTTGTCACAAACAACTGGCAATGCTGGTGGTACTTTTGCTGATGCTGGAACGGTTATCGCCAATTCGTCATTTAGTTTGACTACAGGTGTTGACGCTTTCGTGGGTGGCGCTGGCAACGATTCTTTCGCTGCAACTGCTGCTACCCTGACTGCCTTGGATAGCATCAACGGCGGTGCTGGTACTGACAGCCTGACCATTACTGACGCTTCTAACGCCGCATTGGCGCTGGATACAACGCTGTACACAATCTCTAGCATCGAATCTCTCGTTGTCAGCCACACTGCTGATGGTGCTGCAGATACGATTACTCTTGATGTCAGTGCCCTTGCAGATCTAGATAGCATCGTGGTGTCGAACGTGGGTACCGCTATCTCGAACGCTGCTGGTGGTGTGAATATCGACACAAGTGCAAACGTTCAGTCTGTTACCATTTCGGGTGGTGCTACTGCACAAGATATCGATAACGTGGATATTGCAGACGCTGGCACAGCTACAACCGATGCTTTGGCGACAGTCTCATTAACTGGACTGATAAACGGCACCGTGACCACTAACGCAATTGCATCGGATGCACTTACAACTCTGAATCTGAATGCGGTTGTGGGTGTTGTTACCAACACAGACTCTGCGGCAACGGATTCTCGTGCTCTGACCATCAACTTCAACGGCGGCACCAACGGTGGCGTGACTGACGCGGGTGCAACTACTGCAAACGTTAATGTCAACGCTGCAACTGCCGCTCTGGGTACAGTTACTACTGCTGCTGCCACAACCCTGAACGTTGATGTCAACGCTGCTTTGACAGCCGGTACGATTGTCGCTGCTGCTGCGACTGACGTTAACGTTAACTTGGACGCTGCCGTCACTGCTACGACTTTGACTACTGCTGCCGCAACTACCGTTGATTTCACTGGTACTGCAAACGCCACTTTCACTCAAACCGCTGCTGCAGCGGCTGTGATTACAAACAGCGGCACAGGTAACCTTACATTGGCAACTGCCATCGCTGCAGGTCAAACTTATGTCGGTGGCGCCGGTGTTGATACAGTTTCCTTTGCCGCGACAGGGACAAAAGCTTCGTCCTTGGGTGCTGGTAACGACGTTGCAACATTTGCTGCAGTGGCTGGTACAGGCGGTATTGTTGATGGCGGTGATGGCGACGATACCGTCTCCCTAACTACTGCTCTCGGGGTTTCTTTGTCAGCTGCCACTACGTTTGAAGCAGACATTTCAAACTTTGAGCGATTGAGCTTAGGCCAAATTGCAGCAACATTTACTGTGGACTCAATCAGCCTTGCCAACTTAGATGACATTAACTACGTTACTTTAGCTGGCGCAGCGGATAACACTCAAGCTTCAGATGAAGTGCTGACTATTTCAGGCTTTACTTCAGGCGGCACATTTAAACAAACAGCAGCATTGTTAGGGGCAACGAACAAAAACGACGTTACGTTGACCGGATCCTTCACTGGAGCCTCAGATTCATTCAACCTAGCCGCCGCAGCTACCAACGGCTTCGCAAACGTCTCAGTTTTGACTCTCGCGTCCGTTGAGACAGTCAGCATCACATTGGATGACACTGACACCACGGCTGCTACGACAATGTTCGACTTGAACTTGGATGCTACTTCAGCAACCACTGTGACTGTATCTGGTGATGCTGGCATTACTTTCGCGAACGGCTCTTTGTCTGCCTTGCGTACCCTTGACGCAAGCGGCGTAACTGCAACTGGTGCTGCTGGTGTAGTGACTGCCACAGCAACTGCTGGTCTGGACACTACCATGATTGGCGGAGCAGGTAACGACTCTTTGACCGGTAATACTGCTGCTGATACCATCTCCGGCGGTGCTGGCAATGACACCCTTGGCGGCGCTGCTGGCGCTGACAGCATTACAGGCGGTGAAGGTGCAGACACAATCACTGGCGGCACTGGTTTGGATGCGATCAACCTGACGGAAACGACTTCTGCTGTCGACAATGTGATTCTGGTAGCTACCGCAACCGCTACTGCTGCTGATGCAGATACCATTACAGGCTTCACGTCTGGTAAAGATACTCTGACCGTCGCCGGCACTGCTGTGACTGCAACTATCGGCACTCAAATTGCTGCTGGTGCTGATGCCGCTACAACGATTGCTAACATCACTTTTGCAGCAAATACTGATGCCCCGGTGTACTACATCAACAACGCAAACGGCCTGACTCTGACTCAAATCGAGACGGCTGTAACTGCTGGTGCTGCAGCAACTGGTGAGACCTTCTTCTTGATTGACAACGGCGCCAATACACTCGTGTATTTTGATGCTGCTGCTCAAACTGATGCGGGCGCTGGCGCTGGCATGATCCTGTTGGCCACACTGGTTGGTGTGACAGGTACTGCTGCTCTGGCTACAGGTGACCTGCTGGTGATCTAAGTTCCCGAATCTCCTCGCCACGGAAGTGGTAGGGGACTTAGGTGAAAACCTACCAACCCCGCCCCTCACAAGGGGGTGGGGTTTTTTCATGAAAGGAACTCTATGCCCACCATCACCATCGACAACAAAAGCTACGACCTCGACAGCCTCTCAACGGAAGCTAAGGCGCAACTGTCCAGCCTCCAGTTTGTAGACTCTGAACTGACTCGCCTTCAAGCCAAAGCCGCAGCACTTCAAACTGCCAAAGCAGCTTATTTGCAAGCACTTAAAAACTCACTGCCCGTAGTTGGTGGAAGCGACACCATCAAGCTTTCATGAGCCAGCGGGGCTTCAAAGCCAGCCTTCTCCTAGCTGGCATGTTTCTGGTCTTTAGTACACTGGTCACAGCCATTTACTGGATGATTAAATGACTATTGAAGAAAGCTTCTGGTCTGAGCTAGCCCAAATCCAAGCAGAGTCCATCGGGTGGATTCCATGGGATGAAGGTGCTTACTTGCACGTAGGCTCAGAAGAAAATGTCATTCAAGTGGTGGGTATCGCCAAAGAAGAGATGACTGGCTCTAATTTGTTGTGGCTGACCTAGAAGCCTTCTCAACTCGGTTGACTGAGCAACTCAATGCCAACGGTCACCCCATCTCGGCTACCTACATAGCCCGTCAAATCCACGTTACGTTTCACGCTGCTAGGCTGTGGCTTTCTGGCGTGAACATTCTCAAAGAACAGAACATGCAAGCCTTGGCCAAGTGGCTCAAGGTTGACCCACGGTGGCTTCGGTATGGCGGTGTACTTGAGGACTCATTAATTAATGATGCCAAGTGCCGATTTAGCTGCAGCTACCTCTGCATCTGTTCCTGTAAAAACATACCCTTTTTCAACTAATCTGTGAGTGAAGTGCTTGTTATAGAAAAACGACCAAATTACGCCTGCAATCCACCACGTCAATACGTTTAATACAACGACTACCAAACCAATAACAATGTCGCCTCTGAACAAAGCGGGAAAACCGCCGAAGAAAAAAGTAGTCCAACTAAATCCATAAAAACCAGATTTGCTGATGCCAGTCACTGGATGATGCATTGTGATTTTGGTTGCCATACGCTTTGCGCCCTATTGGATATAAGTTCTATAACTTTACAGGAACTGAAAAGTTTTAACAAGATTGAACCATAGTGTTGTTGGAGGTATGGCTCAGTGAAGAGGACAAGGCTACTGTGAGGGCTGTGGTGGGGGTGTTTGGGCGGTGATGGCTATTGAGTCAATTCGAATCAATGACCAAAGGTTTTGACCTGCCCCCTCCCTGCCGTACCAAAGTGATGGAACAAAGTCCGCTAATTTCGGAGAATAGCGGCTATGAAACAATCCAGATTTACCGATGAACAAATCATCGGCTTCCTCAAACAGGCTGACGCGGGCATGTCCGTCTAGGTACTTAAAATATCTCTATGAGTTAGCCCCCTGAATGACAGTCCCGTTGGTATTCCTTAAACTAAAAACTAGGAGTACGATTATGGATATGACTATGTCATCGATAAGAACTAACCGGGTGTAAGCGGTCACCATTGTTTAGCGCCGCAGGCGCTGGACTCCGGAACAAAAGCTTAAAATTGGTAAACAGACCAATGAACCAGTAAGCACTGGGAATTACAAAAATCATGAGACTTTTCACCGCCATATTAATCATCACTTTAATGACCAGTTCCAATGCAGTTCTAAGCCAAGAAGCAATTCCATACACAATCACTCTGGGCAATCAACCCTCCAACGTAGGCAGATGCGCAGTCAACTTAAAAATTGATGGCATTGGTGACATTGACATCGTAGCTTCTGCCCCCAATTACGTTGTGAACTTTAGCGTCCCTGCAAATCAAAATAAGAATCATCTGGTAAAAGTGAAGGGGACAATTAAATGGGGAGTTCCACCCAACAACGCACCTGCGTGTGCAGTCAATGGCGAAATTCTCATTAATCAGCTAATCCTTGATGAATGGAAACCGATCAAAGAAAAAATTGCAGGTTCTGAATCTTTGCGGTGCATTAACTTTGGTTTTGCAAAAATGAATGCGACTTTTGATGGCCCTGCAACAGCAGAAAAAATATTTTTGCGTCCTAGCGATGGAATTACAAAAAAAATATTCGAAACATGCGATCAACTCCTGGTCGAGCCGCTTAAAAAAAATATTTCTTGTGACTTGGTAGACTCGAAAACAAAGAGTTTTTGTGATGAAGACTATTACTCAACGGTTAACCCCAATCGTAAGTTGAAGCTCCAAGAGGCATTGAATGCTGCGCTGGATGGGCAGCAAATCAAAAGAGGCTTATGGGAGACGACTTCGGCTCAAGCCTCTAGAGCCGAACAAAGAAGACAGCAAGAAGAAGAACAAATGAAGATAACAAAGCAACGTGAAGAACGTGAAGCTTGGTTGAAGACGGCTGAAGGCAGAAAATTTGTTGCCGATGAGGAAGCTAGACGCAAAAAGGCAGAAGAACAACAACTCAGAGCAGAAGCAGCAAAGAAAGCAGAATTAGAGAAGCAGCGAGCTGAAGAAAAAGCCAAGGAGGCCTTGCTCCGTCAGCAATGCGAAAAAATGAAGAATTGGGCTTCGGATTCAAGAGAGCTAATTGCAAAGGCGTTCAAAACATCTGTCTCTTCAATTTCACTAATTCGCTTTGAGATGGGAAGATACTCTTGCCTAGCAATTGTTGACACCCCCAAAGGCCCTGAAAAATGCTCAGTCCGTGGAATTTTGCAAGACAAGAAATCTGGCGAATACTATGCCGATATGGGCGGTCCATTTGCAATACAAGCTGTTTGCGGCGGATTGGCATTCTGAAAATTGCATTTTTGCACTCGCTTGTGCAGCAATAACAGTTTGCAAGAATACAGCAGGGGATTTAACTCACTAAGTTTAAATACCTTTAAATTATCCCTGTTGTGGCAGTCATTCAAGTTTTAGGCATTGCCCAGACCGATATGGCCAACAGCATGTACTCTGGCTCACATAAGAAACTTACTTAGTTTGCAAAGCCATGCTGATGGTCACATCAGCCAACGGCACATCTGCAATCCCATTCACTACCCCCGTGGGTTCTGCCGCAATGGCGTCCACCACATCCATGCCTTCCACCACTTTGCCAAACACGGCATAGCCTGGGTTGGTTGGATCTTTGTAATCTAAAAACAAGTTGTCCACCACGTTGATGAAGAACTCTGAAGTTGCAGAGTTGGCAACGTTGGTACGCGCCATGGCCAAGGTGCCGCGTACGTTGGATAAGCCTTTGTTGGACTCCAGCTCAATGGGGTTGTAAAGCGGGGTCTTTTTGACCAAGCCTGTGGTGTAGCCACCGCCTTGCACCATAAAGCCAGGAATCACTCGATGAAACAAAGTGCTGCCGTAAAAGCCTTTGCTCACGTAACTCAAAAAGTTGTTGGTAGAAATGGGCGCAGTGCCTGGGTCTAGCTCCAATGCAATGGTGCCTTTGCTGGTAAACAAGGTAACCTGAGGTTTAGGCACATTGACGGTGGTGGTGTAAACCACGGTACCGTCTTCCGCTTTGATGGTGAGCGGCACATCGCCCAAGGCCAACACGTTGCAGTTCAGCACCAGGGTGTCGGTGGTGCTGTTGGAGGCAAAGCTGGGGTTGCTACAACCCTTGGTGGACTCTACCGTCATGGAGGAGCGCAGGTCTTTACCGCCCAGGTAGATAGTGGCAGTATGGCCGTACATCAACGAGCCCACTTTAACGCCGGTGATGGTGGGCGGGAAGCCTGTGGAGCCGCCGCAGGCTGCTAGTAAAGAGGCTAGGCAGGTGGCTGAGATGAGTTTGAGAATTGACATGGAGTGCTGGCCTTTGAAAGCATCAAGGAGGCTACCCTTTGAAGGGAGAAAAGTTACTTAGGCAAAATTGTAGCCCTAAGCCAAATATCAAGGGCTAGCCCTCAGTTGCACACTTGTAGCAAATGCAAGCTTTGTTCTGAGAATGCGAAGGTACTAGAGAAAGCTTGTGCTTCTAGTTTAGCCAAAGCACATTGCTGGAAACCATCGCTGCTTTGGCAATGCCAACCACTTGAATAACGGACTCATCAGAGCCGATGTGAAGGTACGCACCTTCTTCTAATGGCAACCAACCGATGGACTCGGCTTGGATTTGAGCCAACTCTGCCCAGAAGTCTTCTTCGATGTTAGTCATTTGAATTTGTGGATTAGCTTACTGAAGAGACAAAATACGCTCAATCATTTTGGTAGTTGAATATCCTGTAACAAATGGAATTACAACTACCTCACCGCCAGCAGATTTGACTGCATCTGAGCCAGCGATTTGATCAACTGAATAGTCACCACCCTTAACTAGTAGGTCAGGTAATAATTCTGAATAAAGAAGTTCGGGGGTATCCTCGTCAAAAGGAACTACGCCATCAACGCACTGCAAAGCTGAGAGCATCAACATTCGATCCTTAAGCGTATTTATCGGTCTTGATGGTCCCTTTAATCTACGAACAGACTCATCACTATTCACGGCAACTAATAGCAAATCACCTTTAGACCGTGCTTGCTTCAAGTACTCAATATGGCCAACATGCAAAATATCGAAGCAGCCATTTGTCATAACGATTTTTTGTTTTATTCCTTTGGCTTTTAATATCAGGGATTTAACTTGAGTGCGGTCGAGAATGCCGCTGTGGGCAGATGGTCCACTAACTTTGCTTAAGGCAATTTCAAGTTCATGCCTAGTAACAACAGACGTACCAAGCTTACCTACAACAACACCAGCCGCAAAATTTGCAAGTTGAACACTGTCTTCTAGAGTTGCACCTGCGGCCAAAGCAGCAGCTAGAGTAGCGATTACTGTATCGCCAGCCCCAGTTACATCAAAGACTTCTTGCGCCTGTGATTGGATGTTGAAAGGTGGATTTTTGCTTGAAAATAGAGTCATCCCTTTTTCACTGCGGGTTAGCAACAAGTTCTCAATTTCAAGTTCCTGCATCAAACTAGTTGTCTTAGCAGTTAATTCGGCCTCAGACTGCCAGGAACCCACAACTGCCTCTAACTCAGTAACATTTGGAGTTAATAAATAAGCACCTTTGTACTTATTAAAAGTACTGCCCTTTGGATCCACTAAGACAAACTTTTTTTGCTTATTTGCAAGTTCAATTAATTGTGATGCGTTAATAAGAGTGCCTTTTGCATAGTCAGACAAGACAATAATGTCAGACTTAGGCAAATTTGTTACATATTGATCAAGCAATTGTGATTGCAAATGTGTAGGAAACTGGTCTTCGAAATCAAGTCTTAGCACTTGCTGCTGTCGTGCAATTACGCGAAGTTTATTGACTGTGGATGCTCCAGGAATTGGAAGTAAACAACTATCTACCTTTGAAGCATCTAAGATTTCATCAAGTCTATTTGCAAGATCATCTTTTCCTACAAAACCTATTAGGGATACTTGCGATCCTAAACTTGCTATGTTTATAGCTACGTTTGCTGCGCCACCTGCGCGTGACTCTGAAGTGTTAATTTTTACGATAGGTACTGGTGCTTCTGGGGAAATACGATTGGCAGGCCCATGCCAATATGTGTCCAACATTACATCCCCCACCACAAGGATTTTTCCAGTAGTAAAGTTAGGAAGATGATTCATTGCTTAAAGCCTACCAAGCCCAATTCACGTTCTAATGCTCCACATAGAATATGGCCAATTAGTATGTGAACTTCTTGTATTCTTGCTGTTGATGCGCTGGGAACTATGATGCTTAAATTGGCAAGATCAGCGATACATCCACCTTCAAAACCTACCAAACCAATCGTATTTATTCCACTGACATTAGCTGACTCAATTGCCTTAATGACATTTTTAGAATTTCCTGAAGTTGAAATCCCAATCAAGCAGTCACCTGACTTTCCAATGGCTTCAATTTGCCGACTAAATATTTCTTCATAAGAAAAATCATTAGCAATTGCCGTAATGGCTGATGTATCGGTACTCAAGGCTAGGCCTGGGATAGGTTTACGATTGGCTGAAAAGCGACCCGTTAACTCAGCAGCTATATGTTGACTGTCCGCAGCAGAACCGCCATTGCCGCACAACATTATTTTTCCACCTGTTTCAACAGTTTTCTTTAATAATTGGACTGCATCACATATGGATCTATTTAACACTGAAAGCATTAAAACTACATCTTGATGTTCAGAGATGCATTCACTTACATATAGATCAACCAACGATTTTTTCATCAACGTATTTTTCAAAAGTTGAATTCCATAAAATTTTCGAATTAACCTTGAACCACAATTTTTTTACTTAAATCGTTTTCCATTGGAATTGCTAACAAATTCATTCCAATCTCAAAGCTCACATAATTCCAAGAATCAAGAACAACTCGCATATGTTGCTCATTGGTCTTGATTTTCTCGATAAATAGTAATGGTCGAAACTTCTCTATAGATTCCTTGCAACCTCGAAGCACATCTAGCTCCATTCCCTCAACATCAATTTTGATTAAATCAATACGAGTTAGCGCTAGAGAATCAATTGAAACTAAGCGAACAGGCTCAGTCTTTGAGTAATCAATAGTCTGACCGATGTTTTCGTTCGAATTAGATTTTTGGAGTTCTAAGGAGCCAAAGCTTCCTGGTCTAAAGTAGTCAGGAACAGGAATGTTTATCTCACCATTTTTCTCCCCAACTGCAACATTGAAAGCTTTAGCGTTGTAGCAATTGTTTATTGCAATATTTCCTGCAAGCGCGTAGTAGACCCACTCTTGTGCCTCAAACGAATATACATGCCCCCAACCATGCATGTACTTTGCCCATTCAATAGTGTGGACTCCAATGTTTGAACCTATGTCAAGCGCAATAACTCCATTGCCTCTTGTTTGTTTTTGTTCATTCAATAATTGCAATAAAAGTTTTACATCTGTTTCATCGTATGCACCTTTTTCAAGAAGCTGCCAACCAACACCATATCCGTCAAGATTATTTAGATGAAAGTCATTACGGTTTGTAATCAATGTTCCATGACTAGTGGATGCAATGACATACGCAACTGGTCGTTTAATTAAGGGACTCATAATTTATTCAATCTGCAATTTTTTTGATAACTCTTTATTTAAACGATCAAATACTGATAACCAATCGCCTGGAGTTGGTTGTTTGTATAATTTAATTGTTGGATACCATGGAGAATCTTCCCTATGTAGTAACCATCTAAAATCAGAAGGGTTTGATAAAAGTAGCCAAGTTGGCTTCCCAATTGAAGCTGCAACATGTGCAACTGCTGTATCAACAGTGATAACTAAGTCAAGTTGCGCAATTAAATTTGCAGTTACCCCAAAATCGTTAAGATTCGAGCTTAAATCTTGTACTCTTAAGGCTTTTAATATTTCGATTTCGTCTTTTTTATATTCTTTCTGAATACTATAAAATGAAAATTTGTTATTCCATAATTTAATAAAGTTTTTAAATAAATTTAGTTCAATAGATCTATTGCTGTCATTTTTATGATTGCTACTCCCGCTCCATGCAACACCTATTTTAATATATCCATTATTTTCTATTGTTATATTATTATTGGAATTTAATACTGGAACTCGTAAATATGGATTTTTAAAAATTTCGCCCTCCGAATATATTTCCAAAATTTTAGGCAATGACATTAATGGCAAATGATAGTCATGCTCTGGAATTTCATCGTTAAATGATATAATATCCAAATTATTTGATATCGTTTTTATCAAAGGTATTAGTGTGTGATGACATTGAAAGGTTAGTTTTTTGCTTACATCTATTAAATTTAATAAGAATCTTGACATCTGTATGCAATCGCCAAAGCCTTGTTCTGAATATATAAATATATGTTTTCCACTACATGTGTTTTTTGAATCTAATCTTTTGGAGTTAAGTTCTTTTTTTTGAAATATGAATTCTTTCATTTTCCATCTAGATTCATATAAATTCCACCCTACTTTATATTCTCCCAAAGTTAAATGGAGAAGAGACATATTCCAATCTATTTCAGCTGCTACCTCGCGATCTATAATTTTAGCTTTTTGATACATTTGCAATGCATCAGATATTTTATTAATGCAACCATAGGTGTATCCTAAATTTATATATGCCTGAACAAATTTTTCATTAATTTTTAAACATTTTTCATAACATGCAATTGCACCATTATAATCATGTAAGGCATTATAAATTCTCCCTAAATTCAACCAAGCTGCTGTGTATTCTGGATCAATTTCAACTGCTTTTTCAGCATTTATTTTTGCTGATATAAAATCATTTAATTCAAATAATATATTGGCTTTATTCATCCATCCATCTTTATTTCTTTCATCGATTTCAATAGCAATATTACAGCTTTTCAATGCGTCCTGATATTTGTTCAACCCTATTAAAATGTTCGATCTATTAGAGTAGTTGGTTGAGATTTTATTATTCAGCTCAATTGCTCTATTTATGCACTCAAGAGCGTCATTTAAATTGCCAAATTCATTCAGGAGATTAGCTTTATTTGCCCAGGCTATGGAGTTTAATGGATTTATTTCTAAAATATCTATAATTGTTAAAAAGGCTTTGTTGTTTAATTTTAATTTAATTTCTAATAAAAATATCGCTTCTAATAACTCAACTGTTATTTCAGACTTGTCTTTAAGCTTCAAAAGCTCGTTATATCCTTCTTGGATTTTTCCAGCTTTATCTAATTTTTCAATAAGCGCATCAAACATAATTAAATTTAAACTGTAAATAAAAAACCCCACCCCCTTTTGAGGGGTGGGGTTATCGTTTGTTACTAACTCCTAAGCTTCCGCATTAGGTGCGAAAAGTAAATTAAGCAACAAATGCTGCAGCCAACAAGTCCAAGTCAAGTAGGCCAACAAACTTAACAACTGTATCGCCGTTCGACAAAGCAGTGTCTTGTGAGGATGAGTCAGCAAAGAAGTATGTATCGCCTCCGAATTGGAAAACAACTTTGTCATAGGTTGTACTTGCACCACCCAAAGCGGCAACTTGAGCAAGTACACCGTCTAAAGTAGTAGCCGTCAAACCAGTTGTAACTTTCACTACGCCAGAAACTTGAGCCAAGTCATCAGAGTAAGTTGAGTTCAATGTCAAGTCTGTATTACCAACTAAGCGGAAACCAATAATAGTATCCATCTTGTCATAGGTCGATTTGAAAGTCAGACTGTCTTGACCTGCGCCCAAGGTGACTGTTTCTGCAAGGTAAGTATTACCTGTGTAGGTCAATCCACCCAGAGGTTTGCCAACGTTAGCTGTGTCGTACGCACCTTTTGTACCACCCAATTGTGATGCATCAATAGTGACAAGCTTTGAGCCTGCGGCTGTGCCTGCTGTTGTTGGGTTAACAGGATTGTTGGTGTCATTTGCGTCACTGTTATTCAATGTCACAGAACCAACACCCGTAAGAACAACACTGCGTAGGTTACCCATCGCAGAGTAAGCAGATGCAAAACCAGTATCTGCGGGTGTCAAAGTTACAGATGAAATCACATCCAATGTAGGTGCTTTAGCGTAGTCTGTACCAGCAATCAGATTGATGGTTGCTGTTTTTGCATCACCAGTCAGAGTAATGGAAGAGGCAGCTACTGCGTTTGTACCAATAGTAGTTGAATCAGGAATATTTGAAACATTCAATGTTACTGAATCTGATTTTGTTGTAACTGTCTTTGATGAACCAGAAGCATTAACTGTCAAAGCACCGCCATATTGTGTAGCTGTCAAACCAGCAGCAACAGCTGCAGCAGAACCGCCAGCAATATAAGAGTTAGCTTGAGCTGTAATCGCTTCTACACCAGTAACTGCTTGATTATCTGCAAGCTTAGTTACAGATGCAGCAGAGTCAAAGCGCAATGTAGAGAAGCCAGCCAATTTGGATGCATCAATGCTGATGGTATCTGTAGCTGTAAGTGCCGTGCCCAGACCTTGAGCTTGAGCTGCCAAACGGATTGTTTCAAATCCGTTAGCTGCTTGAGCATTTGCTGTAGCGTATTCGGCATTAGTCAAAGTTTGTGCATTACTTGATACAGCAGTTGCACCTGCAAATCGCAGAGTGTCTGTGCCGTCGCCACCAGAAAGTGTCATAAGAGAAGTAATACCACTCAAACGTACATCAACAGTATCGTTTCCAACATCGCCAGCAATGCTGACAGGGCCGGTACCTGTAGCGACAGCGGCAGCAACTGTAATTGTGTCGTTACCAGCACCTGCATTAACTGTTGCAGATGTAAGGCCTGTTGTGCTGTTAGCGTCAGTAGTTACACCAATAGTCAAGTTATCTGCACCAGAGCCACCATTAACAGTTGCCACATCTGCACCAGTTGTAACTTTAATGTTGCCAGTAGATGTAGAAGCATCAAATGTACGAAGCTTAGACAAGCCTGAAATTGTCAAATCAGCGCCTGTGCCCGTAATTCCGACAGTTAAAGTAGTAGCTGCATCGTTAGCGCTGTTTGTTGTTTCATCAATTGTTAATGCGCCATTAGCAGCAATGGTGTGCAAGCCTGGTGTAGAAGCTTTTACTGTGCCTGTAACGTTAATCGTAGTCAGAGCAGTTGCAGGTGCAGTAGAACTGTTGTCTGTCAATGTAACTGTTCCAGTTGCCGCTTTCACCTCAATTTTTGCAGACGAAGCAGCTGCTGAATACTTCAGCGTATTCGCCATGGAAGTGCCAGACAATGTTACGGATTGAGTAGTCAAAGCTGACACTGTGGTTGCAGCACCATCAACTGAAATGCTTGATGCACCAGTGAACTGTGTGGCGGAAACAGATGCTGCTGTTGTTACGGTAGATGCTGTAGCACCGACTTTCACTGGAGCGGATGAAACAGTCAACGCTCCTTCTGCGGTCGAGCTAGAACCAATAATACCAATAGTTGGCAGAGCAGAACCATCAGCAGGACCAGTGATAACTACATTGGAGCCTGCAACTGCTGTTCCAGCACCTAACACTGCATTAATCGTTGCAGCAACAACTGCTGATGCAGATGTGGCATCAGCCGCCGCAGGCGTAGCTGTTGTGTATGTCACTCCATTAATTTTAACAGTGTATGTATCTGTAGTTGCAAAAGTTGCAGTTCCACCTGGATTACTTGGCGTAAATGTCAATACCTGGCGTGTAGGCGCAACACCCGTAGCCAGCACATTTGCTGCTGTATCAACTTTAGCTGGAATTGCAATACCGCCAGCTGCAGCAGTAAGTGTGTATGTTGGAAGCGCAACACCAGGTACGCGAGATGTAACTGTCAAATCTTGACTGGAGACTGCTACTGTTACGGGACTACCAAATGTACTACTACCAAACGCGTTAGTAAACGCTGATGTAATCGCAGTTAAAGCGTCTGCATTTGAAGTTGTTGATGCAGCACTTCCAGCATATGCAACACCATTTACAGTTACCGTGTAAACAGCAGCACTTGCAGCCGTTGCTGTAGCGAAAGTAAATGTATCAACTTCTGCAACACCAACTACTGTTGCAGGAGTACCGGTGCCAAGTGTTGCTAAGTTATCAGAACCAGCAATAACAATATTTTCAACGTTAGTAACAGTCAAACCAGACAGGCTGTTGTTGTTTACTGATGTAGCTGTGATAGTCAAAGTATCTGTACCAGCACCACCATCAACAGAGTCACCAGAGTTAACTGTAGTATTTGCTGTACCAGTAGAAGCAGATGTTGCAGCAGCAGTGATTGCGTCATCACCAGCGCCACCAACGATAGCGTCAATGCTTGTTGTCAATGCGAATGTGCCGTTCGCTGGAGCAGGAGCAACACCAGCAGCTGCAAAAGTACCACCAGCATTGCCTGTTGTTTGTGAAGCAGCCAATGCAGCATCAACCTTAGTGTTGAAAGCTGCAGCGTAAGCACCGTATGTTGTGTCAGCAGTCATCTGAGCGAAGCCGTTGAGCAACTCAACAATCTTTGCACCTTTGTGCGCGCCAGCAGCTGTCAATTGAGCAGCAACCCAGTTGTCCAAACCAGCAACAGAAGCCAAACCGAGGTTGGTCACCAATGTTGTAGCAACAGCTGCATCTGTAGAAGCGCTGAAGTCACGTGCATACAAGGCGTCAGCCAATGTAGCTGGGTCGAGCGCTTTGACTTCAGAGTAAGTCGCGTTGCTCATTTGTGTGTTGTACAGAGCACCAGCCAAGCGCGTCAGAACTGTACCGTTTGTAGAGATAGCCATTTGTTTTTCCTTTTAAGGGTTTACAGATAATTCA
>JACCDH011446251.1_pt1 | contig 15081 bp, 14 predicted proteins | sample 7442481 | NCBI WGS metagenome assembly JACCDH01 (sample SAMN15323433, study PRJNA562643) | freshwater metagenome | isolation source: river surface water | place: USA:Blue River Watershed | collected 2017-08-15
GGTAATGCTCAACGTGCCCTTCAAACGGACAAGATCGTCTCGTTACAAGACGCCCCCTCAGACCTATCAGATCCAACTTTGAGCGACTTTCCCTACGCCTTTGACTCACGTACACGCAAATCAGCAAAAACTCGCTTCAGCGTCTGCCCTGTAGCAAGTCAATGTTCATCTCTGAACTCAAGTTAGACGAGTAGAACTTTTCAATCATCTCAACACTAGTTCGTGCGTTACGAGCCAATGTGAGCAAGTCAATTGAGCGTCCATACAAAAGCCTGAATGTGATTGATGTGTGACGCAACGAGTACAAAGTCCTGTTCTTGCCATTTGACGCATTCGCTTCTATCTGAGCCTGTTCCTGTACAAACTTGAACTGCCAACCCAAGTAAATCAAGACAAACTTTCTGTCTGTGAGTTCAGGATAGAACAAGTAGTCAGTTGGTTTCGCTTGACCTCTCAATGAATGGAGCTCTCTCAACTTCTCATAGACAAACACTGCTGACTGCAATGTGACGATGGGTTTGTCATGCTTTTTTGATTCAGGCAAGTTCAAACGCAAATAAGTCTGTTTGCCACGAACAACTGAGACATGCTGATGCTGAAGGTTTTTGATGTCGCTTGGTCTCACAAACGAATTGACCATGAAACGAATCAACCACTGAAGTTCATCACTGACGAACATGTATTTCTCTGACTCTTTGCCCCTCTTCTTCTGATTGCTAGTGACTTTCTTACTGCGTGAGCCAATCAGTTGTTTCGCAGTTCTCACCAAACTCTTGTACTCACTGAGCGTAAAACTCCCACGAGACACTGAAGGCATCTTCAGACTAGGGAACTTGGGGATTTGCTGAATCACATCTGTTTCATACGCATAGTTCAAGACTTTGCGAACACAGACTAGGTACTGATGAATCGTGATGTTGGACTGATGCTCATTGCTCAACAACTGAACGAATCTAGAAATGTCTGAATACCCAACATCTTTGATACACCTGTCTTTGAAGAACGGAACGATCGTTTTGTACAAACGGTTTTCAAGCGTCTTGAGACTTGCCTTGCTGAACTCCCCACGACTAACTCTTGCTCGTTCTACAGCGAGTGTGGGTTCAACGAAATCACTGAACAACAGTTCTTTATTCAAACGCTTGGGCGTCAATTCAGTCAATGAAGAACCGTAAATCTCACTGACTGTGTGATGAAAAAACTCTTTAGCAGCGTTCTTTGCGACAGCACGACTCGTGGTTCTCAGACTCTTTGTGTAGGTCTTGTTTTTGAAATAGCACTTAACTTGCCAAAACGGACTCGCATTCGTCAGATAGATGCGAAGTTTTCTTGGGTAGTTCTCAATGGGGGTGACTGACTCAGGGATCTGACTCGTTTGATGGCGTTGGTGTTTGAATTCGTCTTCGTTGGCTGCTTCAAACAGACTGAAATCAAGCATCTGTTCAGAATACTAGTTGAACAGTCACTCATCAAATTTTTCTGACGAATGGGACTTTTGAGTCAGATAGATAGTTCCCCATCACTCGTCCACTACATGTCCTTTGAAATGACAACTTGCCATTAATTAAAAAAGGCTAAAACTGTGTGTTTTCTGTCATTGACTGTCTTGAACTGTTGAACACATGGAACCTGTCAACTTCTAGCTCAAAGTCATGGACAGAAAAAGAAAAAGCCCATCGTTCACACGACAGGCTTTTAAAGATGGTGGTGGTAGCGGGATTTGAACCTGCGACATCAGCATTATGAATGCTGCGCTCTAACCAACTGAGCTATACCACCGAACAGGGCAAGATTGTAAACCATTTTGACTGTTGTTTACTCCAGCACCTTGAACAAGAGGGCTGAAAAGAAGCCGCTCAGCGTGGCCAAACCCACCCAATTGGGCGGGGCCAAATGTGTGGCCTCGGGCAGCATGGCAGCACAAATCATGGTGAGCATGGCGCCTGCGGCCAAGCCTTCAATGAACACCATGCTGTTATGTGGCATCCAGTCACCGATCACAGCGCCCAGCGCAGCTGCTAAGCCCGTCATCAGCACCAAGGACAACCACATGATGAGGATGCGCTGCACGCTCATGCCCTGCATGCGCATTTGCGCAGAACTAGACAAAGCCTCAGGCAAGTTCGACAAAAACAAACCTGCCAGCAATGTGTAGGGCAACACATCCCAAAACACGATGGGTGTGCCTGCTTGCAAGCTAGCTGTGACGGTGGCCATGAGCACCGTGCCCACCACAAAGCTCTCGGGCAAGCCGTCAAGCAAGTTGCCCAGCCAAATGGCGACGGCGGCGTTGTCATGCGAGGCGTGTTTTTGTTCTAGCGCTTCACCTGTTGGCAAAGGTTGTGTGTGGTGCTGCGGCAGGTGCGCACGCTCATGCATGATTTTGGAAATAAGGTAAGCAGTTTTTCGCAAGTAGCCGCCATGCTCAATGAGCACCCAATCCAACAACACAAACACAATGCCGCCTAGGCATGCGCCAGCGACCAAGTGGAAAAAGTTACGCACTTCATGTGCGCGTACTTCAGCTGAACTGGCACGCATGAACGCATCGATGGATGGGGCCACGAGCTCAATGGCCAAGGCTGACAACAAAGCACCAGCACCAAAGGCGGCCATCAGCCCCACGACGCGCTGAGGAAGTTTGAAGTAAATGCCAATCAATGCCCCCATCAGCAACGAAACCGAGCACATCACCCCAAGAATGAATGCCCACGCCACGTACATCTCCATAGGGGTTTAGTCTTCCATCGGTGCGAGCACACCAAAGCTACGCTGCGCATAAGCTAGGCCGTGGCCTGCGTGCACGCCAAAGTCGAGCACTTCGCCAATCAAGATGTCGTGATCGCCCGCAGACACCACTTGGGCAATGCGGCAATCAAACCAAGCAATCACACCGTCAAGGCGTGGGTGTTGATGGATGCCACGCACCAATGGTTGGTCTGCAAAGCGTTCGGCTTGGGTGCCTTGTGCAAACTTGAGTGCCACGTCTTTTTGCTGAGCACCCAACACGTTGACCATGTAGCCACCTGCCGTCACAAACGCCTCGTGGCTGGCCGATGTTTTGCGCACGCTCCATAACACCATGGCTGGGTCCAGCGACACAGTGTTGAAGGAGTTGCAAGTCATGCCCCAGTCTTGGCCCTTGGTGTGAGCAGTCACCACGGTCACGCCAGTGGTGAAGCAACTCATCGCGTCTTTGATGTTCACGCCGTGCTTTCAGAATTGTTTTTATAGAAACGCCAGGGCGTCTTGTGCGGCCACACGGCCTTCGTCGGTGGGGACAACCCACACCTCAATGGCGCTATTGTCGGTGTGAATCGAAACCATGCTGTCGCCAGAGGCCTTTGCGTTACGCGTGACGTCGATGTGCAAGCCAAGGTAAGCCAGGGCATCACCAACTTGCTGACGAAGAATCGCATCATGCTCGCCAATGCCGCCGGTGAAGGCCAGTACATCGAGGCCGCCAATGCAGGCGCTGAGTGCACCCACTTCACGCACCACACGGTGCGCAAACAAATCAGTGGCAAAACGAGCGGTTTCAGAAGACGAAGCACGCAAAGTGCGCATGTCAGCGCTTTCGCCTGACACACCCAACAAACCGCTTTGTTTGTAAAGGAGCTTTTGAATTTGGTCGTGGCTCCAGCCCTGCTCCATTAAATACAGCAGCACACCTGGATCGAGCGCACCGCTGCGCGTACCCATCATCAACCCATCTAGAGCCGAGAAGCCCATGGTGGTGGCGCGACTTTGGTGGTCGGTCGTGGCACACACGCTAGCCCCGTTGCCCAAGTGGGCCATGACCACGCGGCCTGATGAGCGAGGCACGTCGCGCTTGAGCACTTGACTGACGTACTGGTATGACAGGCCATGAAAACCATAACGACGCACGCCTTGTTGTGTGAGCTTTTTATCAATGGCGAATGTAGTTTCAAGTGGGGAGAGCGTGCGATGAAACGCCGTGTCAAAACACGCCACTTGCGGCACATCGGGGAATGACTCTGCAAAGGCAGTGATGCCAGCCAAGTTGTGTGGCTGGTGCAGTGGCGCCAACGCGTTGAGTGTGGCGAGCTGAGTCATCACCTCTGGCGTGACGCACACGCTGCTGCTGTAGTACGCGCCGCCATGCACCACGCGGTGCGCAATAGCTTGCACTCGCAAATGTGCAAAACGTGAAGCCAGCAAAGCTTTAAGCGTGTTGAGCGCAGCATCAAACACATCTTGTGCAGGTTGCACGGCTACGTCGGCAGATTCTTTCGCTTGACCTGTGGCACAAAAGCTGATGCGTGGCTGACCCGAAGGCTCTAGGCCTTCGATGTTGCCCGTGACTTCTGCTTCACCAATACAAGCCTCCACGCCTGCATCTTGAATGGGGTATAGCGCAAATTTGAGACTGGACGACCCCGCGTTGACTGAGAGGATGCTCATGCGGGATGTGTGCGGTAGTGGTGAGCAATGAGCTTGGCCAACAAGGCCGAAGCGCTGCGCGTAGTGGCTGAATCAGCACGACTGGTCAGCGCAATCGGCACGCGCGCACCGAGCACCACGCCCGAACCAGCAGCCCCAGCCAAATACTCCAGCTGCTTGGCCATCATGTTGCCCGATTCCAAATCAGGGGCCACCAAGATATCAGCTTGGCCTGCCACGGCAGATTCAATGTGTTTGATCTCCGCAGCATGGCTAGACACCGCGTTGTCAAACGCGAGTGGGCCATCGAGCAAGCCGCCTTTGATTTGCCCACGGTCGGCCATCTTGCACAAGGCTGCTGCATCGAGCGTGGAAGGGATGTTGGGGTTGACGGTTTCGACCGCCGACAAAATGGCCACCTTCGGTGTGGCCACGCCCATGATTTGCGCAAACAAAATTGCGTTTTGCACGATGTCGGCTTTCTCGGCCAAGGTGGGTGCAATGTTCAGCGCGGCATCGGTGATGTACAGCGGCTTGGGATACATCGGCGCTTCAAAGCGAAACACGTGCGACATGCGTCGGCCTGTGCGCAGCCCTTTTTGCGACACCACGGCGTGAATCAACTCATCAGTGTGCAAACTGCCTTTCATCAAGGCTTCTAGCTTTTTGTCCGCGGCCATTTGCGCAGCCAAGTCAGCAGCCGCGTGGCTGTGCTCGACATGGATCACTTCGATGCCTGTCAAATCAATGCCAGCCTCGGCGGCAACCGCACGTAGCTTTTTCTCGGGGGCAATCAGCACCGCATGAATCAGGCCTGCCTGATGTGCGTCCATCGCACCTTGCAAGGAGTCGGCATCGCACGGGTGCACCACACCGCAACGCACGGGTTCTAGCTGTGCACCCAGCGCCAGCAAATTGGCATGACGTTGTTCAGGGTCAAACAAGCTGATGTGCGGCGCATGGATGCGCGGCATACGCAGCTTCTCAGTGGGGGCCATCACTTTGGCTACGCCGTAAAGCACACGGTCACCTTTTTGGTTGACCAACAAACAATCCAGCTCAACGGTTTTCTTGTCGTCTTGTTTGCTGATACACGTGACCGTCACATTGAGCGTGTCGCCAATTCGCACAGGGCGACTGAAGTGCAAATTCTGTTCAAGATATATCGTGCCGGGGCCTGGGAAGACTGTGCCCAACAAACTGCTGATGAGCGAGCCGCCCCACATGCCGTGTCCAATCACGCCATGAAACAACGTGGCATTGGCGTACTCAGGATCCAAATGCGCGGGGTTGGTGTCGCCTGACACAGCGGCGAAGGCTTGGATGTCAGCCAAAGTCAGTGTGCGCACCAATCGTGCGGCTTGGCCCACCACGATGCTGTCGTAGGGGTAGTTTTCCAACCACTCATTGTTGGGGTCGTTGGTGGTGTCAGTGATGTCGTTCATATTGCTCTTCAATTCACAGCGTGGCTGCCGGCGTCTACATAAATGGTTTGGCCCGTCATGCCACTGGCGGCATCGGTGCACAAGAAGGTGCTGAGGTTGGCAATTTCATCCAACGTCACCAAGCGGCCCAACGGCGCTTTGGCGATGTTGCTTTGCATGAGCGCATCAAAGGCTTCAATGCCCGATGCGGCGCGCGTCAGGATAGGACCAGGTGACACCGCATACACGCGCACGCCTTGGGGCCCGAGCTCTAGCGCCATATAGCGCACCAGAGATTCAAGCGCAGCTTTGACTGGCCCCATCAAACCATAGTGCGGCACGGCTTCGTCTGCACCTAAGTAAGACATGGTGACCATGCTGCCGCCGTGCGTCATGTGCGATGCACAAAATTTGGCAAGTGTGGCAAACGAATGGCACGACACTTCCATGGCACGCGCAAAGCCCTCGCTTGAACTATCAATCACGCGGCCATGCAAATCGGCCAAGGGGGCCCACGCGATGGAGTGAATGACAAAATCCAAACGGCCTAGTTTGGCCACTGCATACGCCACCAGATTTTCTAGCTCTTCAGGCGTTTCGATGTTGCAGGTTTGCAAGTCCATGCCCAGCGGCTGGGTGAGTGGCTCCACATAGGTGCGAGCCTTGTCGTTCAGACAAGAAACCACCACTTCTGCACCCATGGCCTGCGCCTGGCGTGCGCATCCCCAGGCAATGCTGTGTTCATTGGCAAGACCAAGGATCAAGCCCTTCTTGCCCTTGAGATCAAAGGCGGACATGGGGTTCATAAAAATTCCTCAAAACCAGTGGTGGGCTCAAAACGGCCCTCAACAGAACGTAATCGTGTCGGCCCAGGCATGGCGCGCTGCGCCACCGAATGGCGCGGATCGCCGGGGTAACACAAGGTACGAACCCCTGCATCGTCAAAAGCCTCGGGCAAAACCAAGGCTGGCGTTTGCTGTTGCGCCAAGTGCAACACGCTCTCGGTACAGCGGTGTGGCAACAAGGACACCAAGCTCATGATTTGTGGCGGCGCCAACGGCAAGTCACCTGCCCAGTAGCGGGTCAATGCATCCAACGGGGTCAGCCACACGCTGTCAATGGCCTCGATGTTGTCGTGAATAGGGTGCTGGCCATCAGGCAAGACCGCCACAAAAAAACGAGTGTCAAAACGTTTGTTGGTCACCGAGGGTTGTACCGGCGTGATCCAGCGCGACCAAGGCGCCAAGTGCTGCGTATCCACACGCAAACCTGCACTGTGTAATACCTCAGCAAAGCCTTGACCGCCATGCAGCGCTTGCTGCCACTGTTGGCGCTGCCCTGCGTCATGCGCCAAGACTTGGCTGTTGCTTGCGCGGGCGTAGAGAACACCGCACTCTTCCAGCACCTCACGCACAGCGGCCACGTACAGGCCAGCGGCGGTGTGCTCGGGTAAATCGGATTCACCCAAGGCGCGATACAGCGCTTGGGGTGACGTATCTAAATAGGCGTGCAGATCAGGCGAACAATCGGCCTCGTCTAATTTGCCACCCGGAAAAACAAAAGCGCCGCCCAGCACAGCCGAAGCTGTATGGCGGCGCAGCAAAAAAACCTGCAGGCCTTTTTGGGGCTCATCACGTAACAACACCACCGTGGCCGAAGCCCTCGGTGGTGTTGTGATGATCTCGCTGTTAAGTTGCATCAACCGCAGCGATGAAGCGAAGATTACTTGGCGCTGTAAGCCACATCTGCGCGACGATTTTGCGCCCAAGCAGCTTCGTCATGACCTTCAGCTTTTGGCTTTTCGCTCCCAAAGCTCACTGGCTCGGCTTGGCCGTCTTTCACGCCGTAAGCTTTCAAGCCACGCACAACAGCCTCAGCACGCTTTTGGCCCAAAGCCAAGTTGTATTCGCGGCCACCACGTTCGTCGGCATTGCCTTCCACGCGCACTTTCAAAGCGCCGTTAGCTGCCAAGTACTTACCTTGACGCTCAACCACGCCAGCTTGGTCAGCTTTGATGTCGAATTGATCGAAGCCAAAGTAAACGCTGCGCTCTTTAGAAATAGTACTGTTTGGGTTCAAGTGGTCAGCAAGCACAGAAGCCACAGAAGAAGATGCTTTGGCATCAGACACATTGTCGAGTTTGGTAGAGCTGCAAGCAGACAACAAGGCAACAGATGCGATAGACAAGAGAACGATGAGACGTTTAGACATGTGAGTTTCAGTTTGTAAAAAATAACCACAATATTTTAACGGATGGATCTGTGAGTACCTTTCAGCGGCAAAAGTGTTGTTTTTTTTGACACTTTGTTAAATTCTTTTATAAATCAATGACATAGGCAATCTTCTTAATTTTGTTTCTTTAAGCAAAACCAATTACATTAAAAGTATTCATATATGATGGAAAACGCATCTTTATGCACCGATTACTCGCTAAATAGCTGATTGCACAAGATCCGACACACAGGTAAATTCAATTCCCCGTTAGCAATTTCGGTAATTTACAACCATGCAGCACTGCCCCTGGGTGCGAGGAATAAAAAGATGTCAACATTCAAAATTTTGGTCACCAGTCAAAAAGGTGGCGTTGGTAAAAGTACTGTTTCTGCCAATTTGGCCGCTTATTTGCGTCGCCAAGGCCAAACCGTCACACTGATTGACTTTGACACCCATGGTTCCTCCAGCACTTGGTTGACACGTGCTCCCAACATTGGCGTGGTGGTGCAACACCACGTCTTGCCTCTTGACCAAGGGGGCAACCGCCCGATCTTGGATGCCCGCTTGCACCTGCGCCGCGCGGCCAGCAGCAGCGAAGTGGTGATTTGTGACTTGACTTGGACTGACTCCATCGCCGGCGAGCTGATGTTTGAATACGATTTGGTCATCGTTCCCACGTCGGTGTCTGAAATTGAAATGGCCGCCACTGCAGGCTTTTTGAGCCGCCATCGTTGGGTGTTTGACTCGGCCATCCACACACCGCCAACATTGCTGGTCTGCCCCACCCGTGTGCAACCTGAACAGCTGCAAAGCGATGTCTTCTCTAAGCAGCGCTTCCCCGTCAGCTTTATGCTCGCGCCGCCCGTGCTCGAAGCCCAATCGGCCCGTGAAATGTTTGAGCGTGGGTATTTGATGGACTTGCAAGATGCCTGCGGCGCGTCGTTTAACGAATTTGGCAAATCCGTCTGCGCGGCACGCGAAATGCGTGAATCCGCCCAAGGTATGCGCCAAACGACCAATACAAGGCTCAATATGCCAAGCAACCGCACAGCGGGTGTGCCCAACGTAGCTGCCGCCGGTGTGAAGCGCAGCAATTTGCTGGCAAACTCAGCTACGCTATCGAGTCAATACTCCATCTTGGGTCGCCATCGCATGCAAAAAACTCGCCCAGAAGACAACATAGGCAGCAAATCTGCACCGCACGCTAACGCACCACAAAGCACGCAGATTGCATCGATGGGGATTCCACAGTTTCTCAAACGCATGTCCATGGGTGTCATGAATAAATGAGTTCCGAACCACAATTTTTGTCCTTCAAAGGACTTAAGCAATACACGCCTGAGGATGGGTGGGGACAAGTCAATGCGATTTTGCAGTCCCATGCTCAGCAGGCTGTTGCTCAGCCGCAGCATGTGCCTCATCCTGCGCAACCGGCACAAGTGCATCAACCTCAGCAGCACTACCAAGCACAGCATCCTGCTGTGCCTGACAACGTCCCCACGTTGACAGAAATGCCTGATGCATCGCCAGAAGCCTCTGCCGTGTTTGACCCGCTCATCAACGAGTTGTTTGAGCAACTGCGCGTGCCCCCCAGCGATGACCTGACACAAACTTGGCGCACGATCGCCGCCGAAGTCAATCTGTTGACCGAGCGCATGGCTTTGCAGCGCGAGCTGCAAGAACGTCTACAAAAACTCGACCAAGAGTTGTTGAGCCTACGCGGCACCATCTTGTCGCACCTGTCTGATGTGCAACACGCTGCAGACCAACAACTGAGCTCAGCTCGGTTGCGTGCCGAAGTCTCGGCATTAGCTCAAACCAAACTGTCGGCAAAACTGACGAACAAGCGATAAACACAACCAAGCCAAGGAGCGCCGCGCATGCTGGACAAACTTAATCAGATTTATCCGGTGCGCTATACAGCGTTCATTGCATCGGTTGTTTTATTTGTGGCCTCGCTCTTAGGTGCTGGCGTGATGGGCCTCAGTGGCTTATGGCCGCTGATATTTATGGCGTTATGTGCAGTTGGCATTTATGACTTGCAGCAGTCACACCACGCGATTTTGCGCAACTACCCCATCATTGGGCACTTGCGATTCATGCTTGAAGCCATTCGGCCCGAGATTCGTCAGTATTTTCTAGAGTCCGAAACTGAAGCCTCGCCTTTCTCACGCGCACAACGCACCTTGGTGTACACGCGTGCCAAAGGCCAGTCTGACAAGCGCCCCTTCGGCACCCAACTCGATGTGCGCGCCATTGGCTATGAGTGGATCAACCACTCCATCGCCCCCACCAAACTGGCGGGCCATGACTTCCGCGTCAAAGTGGGCGGCAAAGACTGCACCCAGCCCTACGACATCAGCCTATTCAACGTGTCCGCCATGAGCTTTGGTGCGCTCAGCGCGAATGCCATCCAAGCCCTGAACTTAGGCGCCAAGATGGGTGGCTTTGCGCACGACACAGGTGAAGGCTCTATCTCGGGCCACCACCGCGCGCATGGCGGCGACTTGATTTGGGAAATTGGCTCTGGCTACTTTGGTTGCCGTGATGAGCAAGGTCACTTCAGCCCAGAACACTTCGTAGAGAACGTTCGTTCGCCTCAAGTGAAGATGGTGGAAATCAAACTCAGCCAAGGTGCCAAACCAGGCCACGGTGGTGTGCTGCCCGGCCCCAAAGTGACCGAAGAGATTGCCGAAGCACGCGGCGTGATGGTGGGCCAAGACTGCGTGTCGCCCGCCAGCCACAGTAGCTTTTCAACGCCATTGGAATTGATGGCTTTCATTCAACAACTGCGCACCTTGAGCGAAGGCAAGCCCGTAGGTTTCAAGCTGTGTATTGGCCACCCTTGGGAATGGTTTGCGATTGTCAAAGCCATGCTCGAGACCGGCATTCAGCCAGACTTCATCGTGGTGGACGGCGCTGAAGGCGGCACGGGTGCAGCACCCCTAGAGTTTTCAGACCACATGGGCATGCCCCTGCAAGAAGCCTTGCGGTTGGTACACAACACGCTGGTGGGCGCAGGTTTGCGCGACAGCATTCGCGTGGGAGCCAGCGGAAAAATTGTGAGCGCCTTCGATATGGCTCGCGCTTTGGCCCTAGGTGCCGACTGGTGCAACAGCGCACGCGGCTTTATGTTTGCGTTGGGCTGCATCCAGGCCCAAACTTGCCACAGCGGTAACTGCCCCACCGGTGTCACCACCCAAGACCCCACACGCCAACTGGCGCTGGTCGTACCTAGCAAAGCAGAGCGCGTACACAACTTTCACACGCACACACTCCAAGCATTGCAAGAACTCATGGAAGCATCGGGCCTACAAACCCCGCATGATTTCACACCACGCCACATCATGCGCCGTGTGAGCGAAACCCAAACCCTGCATTTGTCTGACTTGGTAGAAACTATTCAAGCGGATGCATTGCTCAAAGACGATGTCAGCACTTTGCCTGCCGTGTTCAGCGATTGGCCCCTCACCAGCGCGAAGAGCTTTGCGATTCAAGCAAGCTAACGCAAGACTCAAGCAAAGCAAGTAACCCCAAATAAAAAAGCGACCCATTAGGTCGCTTTTTTACGTCTCATGACTCACCCTTCACTCAGGTACGCGTGGGTACTGAATGGGTTTCTCACGAACCACTGGTTGCGGCGCGGCAGCGGCAGCTGCACGGGCTTTCTCTGCTGCAATGCGTTCGGCTGCTGCAGCTTTCTCGGTCGCTGCTTTTTCCGCCGCAGCCCTCGCGGCACGGGCCGCACTTGCGCGTTCAGCGGCTGCTTTCTCTTCGGCAATTTGCTCGGCTGATTTCACAGGTTTTTCAGGTTGCATGCGCATGATGGCAGCGCGCTCAGCAGCGGCGCGTTGTTGGGCCAGACGCTCAGCAGCTGAAGCTTTTTCAGAGGCAGCTGCTGATTTTTGTGCTTCGGTCGCCGCACGTTGTGCATCAGCCGCAACTTTGGCAGATTGCGCTGCTTTGTCCGCTGCCTTTTGTGCATCACTAGCAGCCACGGCAGCTTTGTCGATGGTCTTCTCAATGTTTTTGAGCGCGGCAGCTTCAGCGGCAGTTTGCGAACGCTCGCGCACCTGTACGGCAGCGCTCAAATCAGATTTGATTTTCTGAATCTCTGTCAGCAACACTTGCGTGCTAGGTCCTTGCGGTGCCGCAGGCGCAGGGGGCTGAATACGTGACATGGCCTTTTCAGACACAGACTGCAATTTACTGTCAAAAGATTGAAGCTTGCTCTCCATACCAGTCAACTGCTTTTGCATGTCTTTGAATTTGATGTCACTAGACTTGTTGGCTTCAGTCGCCACCACGGCTGGCATAGTCGCCAAGCTTTTGCCCAACTCTTCGAGTCGCTTGGCCACTTGGGTTTGGGTCGTGATGACTTCATCTTGCTTCTCGGTAATTTCCGAGAAGTCAGAATTGGTTTTGCCAATGGCTGACAGGCTGGCATCGACCTCAATCACACGCTTGGCCATGGCATAGACCATGGTGTCGAGTTCTTTGATCGACTTGGTCATCTTCATGGTGATGGCAAAGAAAATGGCCATTGCAATCAGTAAACAAGCGCAGAAAGCGCCCAACATGATGCGCGAGTGCATCACATTGCGGCGGTTGTTTTCTTGAATTTTGGACACCACCGCACGCATGGTGGCACTGACATCAGCAGCAATTGAGGCTGAACGCGTGGATACTTCAGCCGAATCAAGCACCACCGAGGTGAGTTCTTCAATTTGACGCGCAACCTCGTTGGTGTCCAACGATTGGGACGCAATTTCATTCAAACGGTCAGCCGTGGCCTCGACGTCCACGATGACTTCTGCAACTTCTGCTGCATCGGGAATCGTTTGCTGTTCATCAGCCATAGTTAAACCTTTGTCTTATTACGTTCTTCAAGCCGGTCTAGCCGTACATTGAGTGTGTGAATGTCATCCGTGAGCCTGCCCATACGAGCATGGAGCTGTTCACCCCATGTATCGGCTTGAGCTGGCTCGGCTTGAGCTGGCAAATCATCCGTGGGTTCAAGCACGTGCGCTGACTCTTGCACCGTCGTCACGACAGGCTCAGGCAGGGGCTCAGGCGGGGACTCAGGCTGAGACTCAGGCTCCACCAGCTCAGTCAGAGTAGGCACGTTAGCCAGCGCCTCCGCACTCAGACCCTCAGCATCGTCCGCCAAGTCAGGTACCGACAGCTGAGGCAAAGTTCCGGGCTGATAAGCAGGCTCAAATGGCGCTGGCTCAGGATGAATATCGGTTGACACGTGGGTGTCAGCACTCGTTTTGTCGTGTTCTTGGCTCATAAGCTTGTTCTTAGGCTGCGCTTTAGGACTTCGTGAATTGATTTTTCATAGACTTGCTGCTGCGCAACCAGCCTTTAGAAAGCAAAGGGTTGTTTTGCATGAAAGCATCGGCTTGAGCTTTGGACTCAAAAGGGCCAGCGACCAAAATGAAATAACGCTTGCCCGAGTCTTTTTGTCGCGCACGCAAGATACGCGTTTTGGCATACGCCGCATTACTGCGTTGGAAGCTGCGCATGTCTTCTTGTGTGTCCATCGCGGCCAGTTGCACGACCCATGCATTGGCGGGTAATTGCTCCACCCAAGCCTCATCCGAGCTGGGCTCAGCTTTGGTGTCTGCGCTTTGCTCTTTCTTGGCTTGTGCTTTTTCAGCCTTGATCTCTTTGTCAGTTTTCTTATTTGGCTGTGCTTCAGCTGAAGCAATCGCCACAGGCTCGGAAGCCACAGGAGCAGACACAACTGCAGATGCTGCGGCACTCGCGGCGGCAGCCACGTCTTCGGCTTGGCTAGCTACACGTGCTGCCTCAGCCGCCACAGAAGCGGCTAACTCAGCAGCCAGCAAGGCATCAGCGCTTGCGGCAGAGGCTGCTGCTGCAGCACTTGCAACCTCTTCAGGCGCGGGTACTGCAGGCGTACCACGCAGCACATATTTCTTCAAAGCTTCGGCCTCTTGGAGTATCAAATCTTTGTACATGAAGCCAAATGCGGCCATTGAAACAAACAACACCAAAAGTACCCAACCTGCTCGAGATTTACGCGGTACACGCTTGAACAAATCGGCATCGGCCTCAGCCGCAAGCGCCGCAGGCTGCAAACTTGGTTCACGTGTGGTATCGGCCACTTGTGGGGGCATCACAGACGCTGGTATCGCCACAGGTGCCACCACCACTGGCGGCACAAATGCAGGCAAGGGTTCAGGCTCGACCTTGGGCTCCTCTTTTTTGCCAAAGCCAGGCACGCGCCATGCGGTTTTGGTTGGAAGGTTGAGCAATTTCGAGACAGGCTCCACCTCGTCGCTCAAGGTGGGTGGTGTCACGTCAAAAGTGGGCTCAATCGGTTGAGCAACCGCATCGGGCTCATTAGCAACCCAATCAGTCAATTTTTGTTTGGCTTCACCGGCCTCGGTTTCCACCTGCCACTTGAGCAAGTTTTTTCCGAAGGCGTCTGTTTTGCTTTGGTAATTGCCCACACTGTTGATGAGCAAAATCACGCTGATGTTGCCAGCCGGAAACCCATTGACCAAACGCGCTAAGAGTTGCAGCTCGAAGTCTTGCATCAAGATCGAATCGCGGAACAACAGGAAACGACGGGGGGCGTGCTTCTTATCCTTCTCCAGCGCTTGGTCCAACGTAATTTCAGACAGAATTTCGTTGAATTTTTGAACCAGCTTTTCAGAATTGGTGGAGCTGCACCACTCAATATGGGTTTCACCCTTGGCGCGCAAACGCTCTTCAAACAAGCTGCCGTAATAGTCGAGCACCATGTCGTGGTCGCTCAGCACGGCGAGATTGATACTGCCTTCGGTCAATGACTTCAGGAGAATTTCAAATCGCAACCGGTCACCGGGGCTTTGGTAAATGTCTGTCATGCGGCTCAAACTCGGGTCTTAAGAATTTATCAAGTCGCCGTTCGAGTCGAACTTCATTTCGTTCGGAACGGTGGGCGATGGTTTGACCACTTCCTGGCCACGACCATAAGACTGGTTCAGGCTGAACACATAGGCAATGACCTGCGCAACAGCGTGGTACA
>JACCDH010167000.1_pt1 | contig 15080 bp, 14 predicted proteins | sample 7442481 | NCBI WGS metagenome assembly JACCDH01 (sample SAMN15323433, study PRJNA562643) | freshwater metagenome | isolation source: river surface water | place: USA:Blue River Watershed | collected 2017-08-15
ATTCTCTCTTTTACCATCACAACAACAAAGTGAATTATTAAAATCAAGAAATATTAATAAAGGTGGTAGAAAGACGAGAAGAAGAAAAAGCATTAGAAAGAAGAGTAGAAGACATCGTTAAAGTAGTAAAGTATTTAGTGTTTATAAATATATATATTTTATACAATAATATATATATATACAATGGTTAAAAGTGTGAAAGGTAAAAGTGTGAAAAGGAAAAGTAGGAAAGTTAAGACTCATTCCAGAAGGAGAAGAAGGACACGTGGAGGTATGGATAATAACAATATAAATAATATTAATGAAATTGATGAAATTGATGTTGATATTATGGAGGATGGTAGTGAAGATGGTTTTGATTGGGGTGATGGTATGAATGAATTCGATGATGATGAAGACGTACATTTTATGATTGCGCATAATCAAATACCTTTTTTTTATGATAAAGCTACTAAAACATATACTGCTTTGGGTCCTTTAAATAAATTTCCAGATAATATTCCTAGGGACACCAAAATATTAATGTTACACAATAAAAATATAACTGAAATCCCTGATAGTATAGGTCAATTAACTAATTTAGAATCATTTATGATAAACGATAATAAAATAAATAAAATTTCGCCTGAAATAGGAAAATTAACTAAATTGAGAGGTTTAAATTTAGGTAATAATGAATTAACAGAAATTCCGTCTGAAATCGGTAATTTAACTAATTTAGAGGAATTATTTTTGAATAAAAATAAACTAACAAGTCTTCCACCTGAAATAGGTAAATTATCTAAATTGGAACTATTGATATTAAATAATAATGAATTTACAGAACTTCCGCCTGAAGTCACAAATTTAACAAATTTAGAGGAATTATATTTGAAAACAAATAATTTAAAAACCCTTCCACCTGGAATGGATAAATTAGTTAATTTGAAGGAATTATATCTAAATAATAATCCAGAATTAGAAACTCTTCCTGTTGAACTTACCAAACTACCAAAATTGAAAACTGTTATTTCGATTGGTAATAATTACGAATGGTTAGATGATGCTGTTGTTAAAAAATTTGGTAATAAACTCCCTGGTCCCATACCAAATCAAGAATGGAATACTAAGATGAATATACAAGAATTTAATGAACAAAACACTGATGATAATCCATTTATTAGTAAAAAATTGAATAAAGATGTTGCGATCGATATTTTCTCTTTTTTACCATCACAACAACAAAAAGAATTAATAAAATCAAGAAATATTAATAAAGGTGGTAGAAAAACTAGAAGAAGAAAGAGCAGTAGAAAGAAAAGTGGTAGAAAGAGTAGAAGACATCGTTAATGAATTGGATGTTTGTCTAATGTTATATTTTATATATTTTATATATTTTATACAATAATATATATAATGGGTATATCTATGAAAGGTAAAAGTATGAAAGGTAAAAGTAGGAAGATTAAGACGAGTAGAAGTAGAAAAAGTCGTCATGGTGGACGTGGGATTTATGATATGTATACAGATACTTATAGTGACGATTACGGTGGTTTAACAACATTTCCAACTGATATTCCTGAGGGTGTAGGAACAATAATGTTAGGACATAACCAAATACCAGAAATCCCAGTAAATATAATTAAGAAGTTTACTGATTTAGAGTCTTTGCAATTAGAGAGTAATCAATTAACAAGTCTTCCACCTGAAATTGGGGTGTTAAAAAAATTAGAAGGTTTAGTATTAGACAACAATCAAATTGCGAGTCTTCCACCTCAAATCGGAAACTTAAAAAATTTGTTTGCGTTGAGTTTAAAAAGAAATAAATTAACTACTCTTCCACCTGAAATTGGTAACTTAAAAAATTTAGAAATATTGAATTTAGAAGAAAATGAATTAACAAGTATTCCACCTGAAATTGGAAAGTTAACTAAATTGAGAATATTAAGTTTAAAAAATAACAAATTAACTAGTATTCCACCTGAAATCTTTAGATTACCTAACTTGGAGGTATTAGAATTGGATAATAACGAATTAATTAGTATTCCACCTGGAATTGGAAATTTAACTAAATTAAATGATTTAAGATTAAATAATAACAAATTAACTAGTATTCCGCCTGAAATCGGAAAATTAAATAATTTGTATTTTTTAAGATTAGAAAATAATCAAATAACTAGTATTCCGCCTGAAATCGGAAATTTAACTAAATTAGGTGTATTCGCTATAAATAATAACCAATTAGAAACAATTCCTGACGAATTGCTCAAAATTAAAATAGTAGCAAATAAAAAAGATAATAATAGTGTTGCCTTAGGAAACAACCCATTCAGATATTTAACTAAGGAAATGCAAGTTAAACTTGATAAAAAATTAGGAAATTATAAAAGACCAATGCCGACAGAACAATGGAAAAGTGAAATGAACACACAAAAATTTGCACAACAAGATAAAAATAATACTGCACCGTTGATTCGTAGTGGTCTTTCTAATGATGCCGAATTTAAAATATTCTCTTTTTTACCACTGAAACAACAAGAAGAAATAATGAAAGCAAGAGAACCACCAACAAAAAAAAGAGAAAGAGAAGAGTTGCCGTTGGATGATGATGAATTAGCAAATAAAACTAGAAATATCAACTTAGGTGGTGGGAAAAGAAAGACTAGAAGAAGAAGTCGAAAGATTAGTCGAAAGAGTAGAAGAAGTTCGCGTTAAGAGTGTTATTATAAACAATATTATATATATTTTATACAATAATATATATAAAATATATAATGGGTATATCTATGAAAGGTAAAAGTAGGAAAATGAAAGGTAAGAAAAGGTTAAATGTTGGAAGTAGAAGTAAAAGAAGGAAACATTCAAGAAGAATTAGAGGTGGGAATGATAATGATATGGATTCTGATAATGAATTTATGGCCGAACATAAATTAGAAGATTTTTATAATCCTAATACTAAAACATATAAGATAATGAGTCCCGTACATAAATTAAATTATTTTCCAAGTGTAGATAAAATTCCTAAGGAAACAAGATTATTATTTTTAACAGGTAATAATATATCTGAAATCCCTGATAGCATAGGGGAATTAACTAATTTAGTAATGATCGCAATGGGAAAAAATAGAATAAATAAAATTTCGCCTGAAATTGGAAAATTAACTAAGTTGAGAAAAATAAGTTTAGAACATAACAAACTAGAAAGTCTTCCACCTGAAATTGGGTTGTTAACAAATTTGGAAGAATTAATTTTGGGTGGTAATAACAAACTATTGACTCTTCCGTCTGAAATCGGTAATTTAATAAATCTGAAAAAATTAGATTTAAACCATGATAATCAAAAAACACTTCTCCCTGAAATAGGGTTGCTAACAAAATTAGAAGAATTAGATTTAACCCATAACAATCTAACAACACTTCCACCTGAAATCGGAAATTTGATAAATCTGAAAATTTTAAATTTAAATTTTAATAGTCTAACAGAACTTCCACCTGAAATTGGGGAGTTAACTAACCTTGAAAAAATAGATTTAAAATACAATAGATTAACAACTATTCCTCTTGAACTTACCAAACTACCAAAATTGACTAGTGTTAATTTAGATAATAATAATTACAAATGGTTAGATGATAATGTTGTTGGTAAATTTAATAGTTCTCTTGGAAAATATCCTAGACCGATGCCTAATCAAATATGGAAAAGTGATATGGGTGCGCGAGATTATTATAAACAAACCAACGACGTGACTGAACCACTTGTTAATCCAAAATTAAATAAAGATGTGTCGACACACATTTTCAGTTTTTTTCATCCACAAGAGCAAAATATTATATTTAAACATTTGGAATCAAAAAAAAGAGAGAAAGGAGAAATAGTGGAAGAAAGACAAACAAAAAAGAATAGAAATATAAATACGGGTGGAAATATAAATACTGGTAGAAGAAGAAAAAAGAGTAGAAGAAGAGTTCGCTAGTAGAATAGAGTATGATGTTATATATATTTATACAATAATAATATACATATATATTTTATACAATAATATATATAATGGTTAAGATTAAGAGTGTGAGAAGGAAAAGTGTGAGAAGGAAAAGTGTGAGAAGGAAAAATGTGAAAAAGAGGTATTCTAGAAAAATGAGAGGTGGTGCTAATTATAACCCTTCTACTAAAACTTATTCTATTAACGTCGCCGTTAAATTTCCGGAGGATATTCCTGAGCAAACAGAAATTTTAATTTTTTGGAATACGGAATTCACTCATATTCCAGATTCAATTGGAAAATTAACTAATTTAAAAGAATTAATCATAATGCAATCTGAATTTGGAATAAAATATATTTCACCAGAAATTGAAAAGTTAACTAAATTAGAAAGATTAAAATTAGCAGATATTTATCTAGGAGTGTTTCCAGGTTCCTTATTAAAATTAACTAATTTGAAAAACTTAAATTTAGCAAATAGTAAAATAAATGAACTACCAAATGATATTGGTAATTTAAGTAATTTAGAATATTTGTTTTTGTATTCTAATTACATAAAAAATATTCCAGATTCAATTAGTAAATTAAGTAAATTAAAGGTACTCAATTTGAATGATAACAAACTAACAGAGATACCAAGTTCAATTGGAAATTTAATTAATTTAGAAGAATTATATTTGAATATGAATAAACTAAAAGAGATATCAGATTCAATTGGTAATTTAAGTAAATTAACATTACTAGAATTGAATCATAGTCATATAACAAATATACCAGACAACATTGGAAATTTAACTAATTTACAGAAATTATATTTGAATAATAACAAGCTAACAAATATACCAGATTCAATTGGAAATTTAACTAATTTACAGAAATTATATTTGAATAATAACAAGCTAACAAATATACCAGATTCAATTGGTAATTTAAGTAATTTAAAGGATTTACTTTTGAATGAAAATGAACTAACATATATTCCAGACACCATTGGTAATTTAACTAATTTAACTGCATTGAATTTAGAAAATAATCAATTAGTAACACTTCCACAAAGTATGACCAATCTAGATAAACTAAATAATAATGTAAACTTAAGTGGAAACGAATATAAGTATATGCCTGAGGATGTTCGAAAAAGATTTGCAGAACGTCTTACATTTCTTCCAGACCCATTTCCGACTGATGAATGGGTTACTAATTTTAATACACACGAACTGCATAAAAAAACAGACAGACCTTTTCATAAAAAATTAGATAATGATGTTTCTTCTCATATTTTCAGTTTTCTTAAACCCCGACAACAAGAAGAAATATTAAATTCACACGGTGTTGGTGGCAGAAAAAGGAGAACGAGGAAGAGACGCCTACATTGATGTAGTGAGTATAGTGTGTGTGGTGCGTTGTATGTTTATGTAGATATATGTAGAGGGACCTATAAAAAATTGAAACGGTTTTCTCTCCACGAATTATTTATAAAAGTAAATTATTAAACAATTTTTAAAATGAATATTGAAACTTTTGATTATGGATATGGTAGATTATGTATTCCATATTCTATTATTGGAATTATTTTAGATTATTATTCTGGGTTGAATCACAATGATAAATGGATTCTTTGTTTTGATAATGTTTCTCAAAAATTTAAATATAAATTGAATTTTAATTGTGTCTCTTTGAGAGAAAAGTTTGATTCTATGCTTCATTGGAAACTCGGGAATATGCCTTATTATAAAAATCTTTGTATACACGATTGTAGTGGGTTGCGTCGTTCTATGGAGCAAAAATTTAATAATAATTGTGAATTTGTGAATTATTCAGAAGGTAGAACTTATATTAGTGTCGGGTTTAATAGTTATGTAAATATTATTTGTGATAATGATGGTAGCTTGTGTGATTATTATTTTATTGTTGGAGTTGAAGATGGTGGGTTTGATTATAGATTTGCTTATGATAAATCTTATGATTGCTCACGTGAAGTTGGTTATCTTGTTTATAATGATTCTGGATTGAGTGAAATATTTGTGTTAGGTAGTGTAACCAAAGGTTATTTGAAAAAAAATAAAAATATTAGTTATTCTTCTCGACCTTTTACTATTCGTGTATAGTATACGTATGTAGAGAAAAAAACTATTACTTGAAAGTATGTAGTAATAGTTTTTTGTTTTTTTGTGATTTATTTTTGTGTTTTATTTTTGTTTTTTTAGGTTTAGATGCGTCTTATGTGTGCTTCAATAACATAAGTAGGATGTAAATTTATATTATATAAATTGTATGTTTCGTTATTATTTAACAAATTCATATGCTTATTTGCTGTGGCTATGGATGTTTCATTTATATTTCTTGTTCTCAAATGTGTTTTTATTTTATTATTGTTATTGTTATTGTTTTCGTAATAATTTTTATTTAATGAATATGCTGATGCTAAGAAAATCGAATAAATAGCTATATTTGGCTGATTCATATTTATGAATTGAATAAGTGCGCCTAATAAAATAATGATTGTGTTAATAATTAGCATTTTATAATTGCTTTGTTGCTTTGTTGTATGAATAAAAATATTTAGTATTATTTATGTTCAATTTTATTTTTTAGTATAATTTTTTAGTATAATTTTTAAGTATAATTTTTAAGTATAATTTTTTAGTATAATTTTTATTTTATTAGTATAATATATATTTTCTATCAAGATGCCTAGAAAGAATAAATGTTTTTCAAAATGCCGTGATTTATCTGTAAGACGTTGTCGCAGAACCCCTAAATGCAAAACTGTTAAGGGTTATGGTCGCAGGGGTTACAAGCGTGTTACTAGACACTGTCGTTTACGTCGCTCATATAGAATGACCCATAAGAGAAGAGGTTGCACTATTAAGAAGAGAAATTAAACATTGAGTAGTGCCTTTTTTTCGGTAAATTATGATTTCTTAAAGATGCTGAGCATCGATGGTCGAAAGCTTTTGGCTTTCTTTAAAAAGTCGAAATCTCTTGGCTTTCTTTAAAAAATTGAAATGCTTTTATATATTGTTTTTAAATGATATACAATATATATTATTAACTTAAAGTTTTGATTATTATTATTATTATTAAAAGATGACTGATTTTGCTGTTGAAAATTATGTTGCTGATGAATATTTATCATCTGATAATGGAAATGGTTTTAAAGGTAATGTTTTATCCGTGAGTGATTATATTCGTTTTAACAATCTTGTGTTTTATTCTGATTCTGATAAACCATATTACGAAATAATTAATTTAGATGTTTTTGAACAAATTCTTAAAAATATTTGTTGGTTTCAAGATTTTAATGGTGATTGGTCTTATACTATTTACACGAAATTCTCAAGTTATTTAACATTATTGAATGATTTAGATTCGTTGGTCAAATATTACTTTTCAGATCCTATTGAACGAATTGGTTCGTTATGTACTATGCGCTACGAAAATACTGAAATGTTTGAAAAAAATGGTTATATATATGATTCTATTGATAATATGATTCGTATTTGTGCGAATGAAGATGAGATTGAATTTTATCAAGAAGCAAATAATAGATTATATGATTGGAGTTTACTTCAATTAAAAGTATTGAATTCGTTTATGAATTTTATTGATGGTTACAAAGAAACTGATTATATTAATTTTATTCCTGGGAAATGTGTATCTTTTAGTAAATTTAGTTATACCAAAATTAGTATTGATGATGCGATTAGATACGTGAATTTATTGTCTAGTTTAGAAATTTATTTATATAAAGAACACGCGAATATTGTTACAGGAGATACGTTTGATTTAATTGCTGATATTCGCAAAAAGTTGTATGGATTATTTGGTGAAGGATTTGATAGATTAGAATCTGAAGATGATGAAGAAGATGATGAAGAAAATGAATATGAAGAAGATGAAGAATTGGAAAAAGATATTAAAGATGAAGAATATTATGGTTGTTAATTTAATTTATTTATGTTTTATGTAATACTTTATTTAACTTATTAATTAATTTGTATATTTTTTTCTAGGTTGCTTTTTGCTTTTGTAAGCAAATAACAAAACTTTTTGGGTTTCTTTTACAGTCGAAACCTTCGGTTTCTTTAAGATGCATAGCATCGACCGTCGAACAAAGTTCTTTAAAAAATTGATTTGAAATTACATTTGATATTTATGATTATAATATACTGTTAATCTAATCTTTAAGAAATGGAAATGAATATGAATACGAATATTAATATGGATAGCGTTGTTTTTAATAATATGATTGATAAATTTCATGAAAGAGTTGACCACGTTTTATTAGGTAGCCCTGACCTAACACAAAAACGTATTTATCTTAGTGTTGATAATTACCTTACTAAAATGAATTTTGAGATTGATGATATGCTTAAGTCTGGTATGAATTATTATGATATCGTTACTATTGATTTATGTAATCGTCTTTTAAAAGAAATTTATTATTTTGAACACGAAAGTGGTTATGATTCTGATACTGTTATGGTTAAGTTTTATCAATATGTTCAGCTACTAAAAGATGTTATATATGTTATTGAAGAACATATATATGAAAAAATTAAAAATATTACTGAAAAATGTTTGTTTAGATTTACGAATGAATGTAACGGAAACATTGATAATATTGATATGACTCCTGATATGGCTATTAAATATATAGTTGATAAATTCCTGACTGATAAAGAACGTGTTGAATATAATAATATTCAAAATATTTTATATGAATGGTTGTTAATGGAATTAAAAGTTATGGATTATCTATTCCATTTTATTGTTGTCCATTATGAAGATGCAGATAAATGTTTTAAAATGACTCTTGATTACAAAGATAGGGTTATTTTCCTAGAACTTGTTGAAGGTTCTGGTTGGAATAGCAATGATGTTATTAGTAGAGATGATGCTAAAAAATATTTGCGTGATTTGAATAATATGGAAGACTACTTTTCCGATGAGTTTGCTAATTTAGTTTCACAGAAAAATTTTGAATCTATTGAAGAAGTTCGTAAAAATATTTGTGCTATATTTGGTTTGAGTAAAGGAGATGAAGAAAAAGAAGATAGTGAATATGATGCGTCTGCGTTTTAGATTTGATTTATTTGATTTTGCTATGTAATAATTTTTAAATTTTAATTTTAATTTTAAATAATCTGTTATTTCTTTTGTAGTTTGTTTTTTGCTTTTGAAAGCAACAAGCAATATGTTTTCTTTACGGCGGTCGAAATCGGAGATTTCTTTATGACGGTTCGAAATCGCAGATTTCTTAAAAAAATTGAAATACTTATTCGGCTTTGTTTAGGTTCATATTAATTAATTATAATAATCATTATTAGCTTTTTGAAAAGATGTTAAAACAAATTCTTATTGATAATGTTCTTATTACTTGTGATGGTACTTGCTCTTTCGGTAGATATCCTCGTATTACTACTCGCTGTATTTCTGAAAATGAACATGAAATTACTCATCATAAATTTACTCGCATTAGTTTTGGTTCTGTTGACCAAGACCACGATATTATTTCTAAAATTATAAATTTTGATTTATCTATTGACCAAATATTAGGTTTACAGAAAAATAAAAATTGAAAATAATAAATAATTTTATGTTTGTGGAGAGAAAAGTTTGGTTTAATTTAATTAAATTAAATTAAATTAGGCTTTTTTTCTTTTTTTATTTATTTTTTTATTTTTTATTCTTATAGTTCTCTCTCATTCTCATCTTTCATTTGAGATTCCAACTCTCTCAAATTTGATATTACTTCTATCACTCTTGGATTATCTGGTGTTAATTTATCCTTATCATATTGGTCATCTATCTGTGTATGTAACTCAGACATTAAAAAATAATTATTACCTTTCATATACTCCAAGTTATCCACAAAATAATCAACCAAACTCCATGTTTTTATTTTTATATTATTTGGGTTATTGTTGTTGTTGTTGTATATTTGTGTGCTTGTGGTGCTTATTGTTGTAGGGAGGAGTTGTTGGTTTGGGGTTGGTGGTTCCTCTCCATATATCAAGACATAATCCGTATAATAAAATTTTTGTGGGTCTATTAATATTAATTTATCCTCATGTGTTAGCCAAAATGTTACTGCGTGATGCCCGTGACCTATTATTGGTAATCCTCCCATTGTTACAATACTTTGTTTTTTTTGTAACGGATATAATTTCTCTCTAAGTTTAATCATATGTCTCTTTATTTCCTCGACTAAATGGATTGATAATATATATTTATCCATTAATTTATCTGATTTATAATTAGGCATTCTTTTTTGAAGTATTGGTGGGAGTGATACTTTTGTTGTTTCATATTGCACTGGAATTATATCCCATAATTCATTTACATTTACCTTTTTGTTCAGATTCAGATTTTCTACTATTAGAGATTCCTTTAATCCACGCCTTTTTTCTTTCATAACTTGTGTCGATAATGTTTCAAATGTATTTAATCCGATTGTTTTCAAAAATAACATAGTATTTGGAGCACATGTATTGTATTTATTGCGGAAAATATCTGAAACCGAAAAAGCATTATATAAATCTTCTATGACTGAATCATATGTTACATTTAATACACTTTCTGCGTGTTGAGTCATAAAAAGAAAAACTAATGCGAATAACATTACTGATGTTGTTATTATTTTTGAACCTGCCTTTTTGTTTCTACGTGTTCTATGTTTTTTTGGGTTTTGTTTTTTATTTGGTTTTCTATTTGATTTTTTATTTACTTTTCTTGTTTTATTTTTTTTGCCTCCTTTTCTCTCCATACTAGACATTTGACTATATGTTTCTTTTGCTAATAATTCAAAAAAATTATATAATAATATATTGTTATATGCACAAGGAGTTAACATTCCTAAATCGTGTGATGTTTCTTCATTTGTCTTATTAATTATATTTATTATTGGTATATCGATATTTATATTAATTTCTTTATTCATCTTATATTTAATAAATATAATTTTGTTTTTATTATTTATATTTGGAGAGAAAAGGGAGTAATGTGTCCCTTTAAGATACTCTTTTTTGTTTTTTGTTTTTTGTTTTTTGTTTTTTGTTTTTTGTTTTTTGTTTTTTGTTTTTTGTTTTTTGTTTTTTGCGGTTGCTTACAGTCGCGTTGCTTACAGTCGCGTTGCTTACAGTCGCGTTGCTTACAGTCGCGTTGCTTTTACAGTCGCTTCGCTTTAATCATCGAACCTACTATAACTAGCCCCTCCTCTTGTTACTACAGGACTTAAACATTCTAACTCATACTCTCCTTGTATTTGATAAACATATTGTTGATAATCTCCATGATATGCTGGATGATAACACGCTAATTTTCTGTGATAATTTCTTACTGCTCTTTTTTGTGCTTCATTATCTTGAATAGCGTATGTCGAATGAACCTTTTGTCTTGATTGTTCTGAACCCATCTTTACTAATTAATTTGTTGTTATTGTAATTGTTATATTTTATACAGAGAGAAAATAGGCAGATAAGTAATTCAATTATTTTTTTATTGGTTTTATTTTATTTTGATTTATTTTATTTTGATTTATGGAAATTCTATTTTATTCCTTTTTAATTCCTGTAATAATATATCTGTCCAAATATCGGTATTTTTTACTATTATATCTGCCCAAATTCCATAATTATCATGTGTATATGTATTTGTTGTTAAGTTTTCATAATATTCTTTTTCTGATGCTGTATGTATGTGCGAGTCAATTACAAAGAAAGCTTGATTATTTAAACGTGGTTGATTATAATATTGTTGAAAAGCTTGGGATAAACGATTACGACTTGATTCTATACGATTGACGTGTTCTGTAAAAGGCATTTTATATTTATTATATATTATATGTTAGTTATTATTTGTTATATTATTTTATTCGTTTTCTCTCAATCAATTTTTTTAATTTTGTTTTATTTACAATACAGATTCATCATAATAGGATGTTTTTGAATATATTGTTGAATAATCAAATGTAAAATCATCTTCTAATAATTCATCAGCTAATTCTAATAAATACTCTTTAATTTTAAACGCATATTTTATTATTTTCATATTTGTTTTGTTTTCATAATCTCTATACGAATCACAAATAAAATCTAACCATTCACAACCTGATTTTAATTCATCAGAATCTAATATTATTTGCTTTGTTTGTGTTATATTTATTGTTAATTTATTGTCTTCTGTTACTAAAAATGATAATGAAAATGATTTGAATATTTCTCTATAAATTCTATATTCATATTTGAGCAGTTTTAAAAGATATTTTTTCTTATGAATTTTGTTCATGTTATTCTTTATCATTTTATTCCTCTTTTTTATATATTTTTGTATTTTATTAAGTGATGTATCATACACATTATGAATAGTTGATGTTTTTGATTGGTTTGTTATTGTTCCTGACCTTAAACGCATTGTTTGTATTTTAAATGTTCTTACAGAACAGAACAGAATAGAAGTTTATTGGTTTGATTATGTCTAGAATGATTCGTTCAATTTTTTTTCGGTGTCCGTATGGACACGGCTACATACATTGAAGAGAAAAATATATTGATTAAATATAATTTAAAGACAATCATATCTAATCTCAATTTATTTATTTAATTACTTAAATGTTTAAAATTTCTTTAATTTTATTTATTTGTTCTTTTGTTAATTGTATTTTATCTGATTGTGATGTTACTGATATTTTATCCATTAAATATTGTGCTATTCTTTTTCCTTCATTTTTTATTTCTTCTTGTTCTTGTTCTTCTAATTCTTTTTCAGGTTCTTTTTCAGGTTCTGATTCTGATTCTGATTCTGATTCTGGTTCTGGTTCTTTTTCTGGTTCTGGTTCTTTTTCTGATTCTTGTTCTGGTTCTTTTTCTGATTCTGATTCAGGTTCTGATTCAGGTTCTGGTTCTGGTTCTGGTTTTTGTTCTGGTTTTTGTTCTGGTTTTTGTTCTGGTTTTTGTTCTGGTTCTGGTTCTGATTCTGATTCTGATTCTGATTCTGATTCTGATTCTTGTTCTGGTTCTTTTTCTGATTCTGATTCTGATTCTGATTCTTGTTCTGGTTCTGGTTCTGGTTCTGGTTTTTGTTCTGGTTCTGGTTCTGGTTTTTGTTCTGGTTTTTGTTCTGGTTCTTTTTCTGATTCTGATTCTGATTCTTGTTCTGGTTCTTGTTCTGGTTCTTGTTCTGGTTCAGATTCGGAATCGGATTTTGTATCATTATCATTATCATCATCTATAACTATTTTTGGCTTTTGTGGTTGTTTTAATTTTGCTAATTCTTTATTTCTTTTCTCTCTAAATTCTTTACTTAATTTTTGTTCATTACAAGTTAATAAATCTATTAATCCCTTATCTAATGCTTTCTTACATAATCCGGTATTTTTTACAGTACCAGCATCTGATGTAAAATTACTTCTGTTATCATCTATTAAACACTTTATTAATTCAATTAAGTTATTTTTTCCATCCATACTGATTTCTTTGTTATAAGTTATTCCTAATTCTTTACCAATTGCTTTTGATTTAAAATTTATCTGATGAATAGTATAATTATGTGAACCATTATTATGTTTTTTTAATGCTTTCTTTCCATATAAACGATTATCTTTGTAAATATATACTTCATCACGTGGAAGTATTTCATTATCATCATCTTCTTCTTCATTTGTGTTATTATGAAATTTATCCGAATAAAATGTAAATGTTGTCTTTATTTCTAAAGATGACTCTCCATAATTTGAAATTGGTGAATATGCGTTTATATAACCTTGCTTTTTTAATTCATTTATTTCTGTATCAAAATCTTTTACTTGGATTACACTTGCTTTTTTTGTCTTTTCATCATATTTTTTATAAGTTGTTAATGATGTTATTTGTTTTATATAATATTTATAAGAATTATCTTTTTTATAAATATGAACATTATTCATTATTGTGAATGGTGAGCATTTCGGATCTTCAAAGAAGTCATAAATTGGTTCAACTACTTTATTATTCACTTTTATTTCACATTGACCCAAATATTTTGAATATGTTTCACTTATACATTTAATTAAAAATTCGGTGATTTCTTCTTGTGTTGTTGTTGAATAAATACTATCATTTATTTTTGTTACCTTTATTGTTGAACCTTTTTCAAATGGATGATAATCTTTATATTCTTCTTCATTAATTGTTTTTATTTTTGGATTATATGATGAATGAACGTCTTCTTCTTTGGACATTTTTATAAAATCTAATAATACATAATAAATAGCATTTGAATTTGGTACTTTTGTATAAACTTCTAATTGATTTCCTGCTGATATTGACCCTGCTTTTAATCCTACTCCAAATTCGGATGTCTCATTATCATTGTCGTGAGAGATTTTTATATGCCCCATGTTGAATGGATTGTTTGGACCTACTTCATTTATATTCTCAAAACCATCTTCATAATTATCTGAAATTGTTATTTCTTGTAACTTACCATTTGAGTCTACCTCTGTTGTTATATTTATCATCGTACATTTTTTTACTATATTATCAGTTGCCTCATAAATAAATTTTTCAAATCTATAATTTGAATGTTTATGCATTTTCATAATAGACTTAAAATGTGGTGCTCCTGCGGATAAAACTTGCATTCTTTATTATTAAATAATAGTTAATATCAAATATATGCTCATATTATTAGCCTTTTTTTATAGATCAATTTTTTTTAAATACTTTTTTAAAAATGCTGTGTCCATATAGACATATCTACATATCTTTCTAGGTGAGATGTTAAAATGAAGAGAGAAAAAGGGTTATATTAATTAAATTAATTTAAAATTGGGGTAATACACAAAATACTATAAATATATTATACTTGTTTTTGGTTTTGGTTTTGGTTTTAATAATCATATTCTAGAAATAATTCTGCCGAAATACGTTTTACATAATCATTCAATTGTTTTGGAACTATTACTATTTTATCTGTTTTTCTCCAATGGGATTCACTTCTATCATACTTTGTTAATGGTTCGGTTGGTGGTGTTGTTAATTCGCGCATCCTATTTATATAAAATTCTTTATTTCTTGCTACAAAATATTCATGTGTTGTTAAATTTAATATTAATGATTGCTTTGATATAACTGATGA
>JACCDH010596876.1_pt1 | contig 15079 bp, 12 predicted proteins | sample 7442481 | NCBI WGS metagenome assembly JACCDH01 (sample SAMN15323433, study PRJNA562643) | freshwater metagenome | isolation source: river surface water | place: USA:Blue River Watershed | collected 2017-08-15
CATTCATCGGGGTGAACGCTGTCTTTCATAGATGGAATCTCAAACGCCATGGCGGTGCTCCGGGGGGTCAGCAAAAGGTGTTCAGCTTAGCGGCTGGTGGTGGGGTTGGATGACGTATTGGTGACTGGGGCGCGATACGCAAGATGAGGTCAAACGCGATCAAGAGAAGGTGGCACACGCGATAGGTTGCATGGGCACGGATTGGTAAAAGTAAATTAATAAGTAATATTTTTAGTGTAAAGTGAGGCCTAGCCATTTTGATCTGGGGGCAGTGACTTTCAGTTTTGTTGTGCCTGTGTATGTGCACAGCACCTAAAGGTAAACCATGGACGCCGAACGAGTTCTTAACCATCGCGAAATCTTGTTGCGTGACAGTCACCCGTGTTATCGACTGATATACCGTCTACATCAAAGTTAGGCATCACATTTTTCAGTCTTAGCCTTCAAAACCCGCAACAACACAACATCGCAAGTCAATGACAAACCTCTTCTGCCTCGTAGCAGTTTCACTTGGTCTAAGTTCCTGTGCATCACATACGGGCGTGGTATCAATGGGAAATAACAAATTCATGATCACTAAACAACAGGCAACTGGCTTTCCTGGGCTCGGCAACATGAAGGCAGAAATAATTTCTGAAGCGTCAGCACACTGCGCGCGTATCAACAAAGAACTCAATGTTGTTTCCAGTAAAGAAACGCAGCCGCCCTACATTCTCGGAAATTATCCAAGGTCCGAGATTGAATTTACATGCATCTCCGCGAAAGCCAATAACTGAAAATTTTTTCGAAATGGCGGCGTTCACCTTAAGCATTGAGCCTTTCGGTAGCGCTGACATTCGCCGGAGGTTCTGTGATGAATAAAAAGGGAAAATGAAGATGGCTAACATCCTCATCGGCTATGACCTGAACAAGACAGGCAAGGACTACGCAAGCCTGATCAAAGCCATCAAGGCACTCGGTTTAAATTGGTGGCATTGCCTCGACTCAACATGGATCGTCAAGACTGACTTAGATACCATTGCCGTAAGAGACGCGCTGGCAAAGCACATTGACGGCAATGATGAGTTACTTGTCGTAGACATTACGGCTAGTTCGGCTGCTTGGATGGGCTTCAAATCTGATTGTTCAAACTGGCTCAAGAACAACCTCTAAATGACAGTCTAGCTATGCCCAACATGGCATCTCGCCTGCGCGGGCAGTTTATCTATACACCAGGCTTCATTAAGAATGCTCATCTATCAGGCGTTCATTGATGAAACGCACACGATCATTGCGTGTGCTAATACGTTGGGCGTGTCAGTTGAACTGTCAGGCGATCAAGAGTTTCAACGCTCATGCCATTAACTTACGCATTTGATCGAGATGGCCAGCCTGCACGACAACACGGTCAATGTGGCATTCAAGTTCGCCGCCACCAACCAGACCAGCCCCCGATGGAGAATCAATGAACCACCAACAGATCGACGAGATCGTCAAAGTCAAAGAGAAATTCAAAAGACTTGGCCAAATAAACGACGAATTTCTTAAAAGCTGTTCTAAATATGCAGAGGCGGAAGAATTAGATGCGCAGCTTGTCGTAACGGGCTCAACCATTGAAATTGACTGCTTTGGTCAAATGGCAAAAGCTGACAGCAGGTTCGTCCGAACTCAGCAGGGTGATCTAGCTGCTGAGTACGTTTTTAACATCACTCAAGGAGAGAGCCGAGTTGAGGTTTGGCGTTGTTACGTCACTGAGACTCGAAGACTCGCTAAAGATCCGTCTGCCCTAGATACGATCTGCGACTACAACAATGCGATTATTGCAAGGCACATATGTGGTCCAGTCCTTCGTGGAGCTCTTAATTCGAAGGTTTTTGCCACCACCGAAAGCGAATAAGGTTAAGTCTTTGTTTAACCGAGCCCGCTATCGGCGGTTCGCTCAAATCAAAAATTAAGTTTTCGAAAGTCATCGTGATTACTGAGTGCCCGCACTGCGAATCCAAAGTCGATTGCATCGAAAAAGGTGCGGTTGATATTGACATTGAACATACGCATGTCCCAACAAAGTACATACTGCTTGAATGTAAGGTATGCCATAACGCCTTGCTGGGTATTTCCGAGTTAATTCAAACAGGGGAAAGCGATTGGGAGTGGGACTCGGCATCACGCTTGTGGCCATCTCCTGAAACAGAAATCGACTGGGACATTCCAGAAATCGCACGTAACTCACTCATAGAAGCCAAGATTTGTTTCAAAGCAAAGGCATATAGCGCATGTGCCGTCATGTGTGGACGGTCAATTGAGGGGGTCTGCAAGCACCACGACCCAAAGATAAAAACGCTGGCCGGCGGTTTAAAGAGGCTCCGAGAAGATGGAGTTATTGACGACCGAATTTATGGTTGGGGCGAGGCCCTACGAGAAAATCGAAATTTGGGTGCACATGCAACCACAGAAAAAGTTGCGAAAGCCGATGCGCGAGACCTTCTCGATTTCAGTGTCGCAATTTGTGAGTATGTATTTGTGTTGAATGCCAAATTCGAGAGTTTTCAAAAGCGGCGCACCAAAATCTAGCTGGCCCGTTATCGCGCCAATTTTGTCCGATTGACGCCACGCGATAAAGCCGCGTAGCGCCTGATTCTCTCAGTACATATCACCTCGGCCGCGTCAAATCCTCTAACCGCATCAACCAAGCGCGTGCATGCACACCGCCATCCTCTGCCGCCCCACACATCTCCACCGAAGCTTGCAACTGCCCGCACACCGCAGGCCGTTCGGGCTGCCCAAAAATTTTGCAGCGGAGCTGTTCGTCCAGTTGCACGCAGGGCACGCCCGCGGGTTTGCCTTGGGGCATGCCGGGGATGGGCGATGAGATGGACGGTGCGGTGCAGCAAGCGGCGCAGCCGGGGCGGCAGGTCAAAGGCATCCGTTCAATGGCACCCGCTTCAGCGTGGCCACAAGGCCCACATTTGCAAAGGCTGCTTGAGGCGCCCTGCCAATTCACCCGCTGCCGCGCCGGAGCCCGCGTAATAGTCGGCCCGCACCGCACCCACGATGGCGGTGCCGGTGTCTTGGGCCATGACCAGCCGGTCCAAATTGGTTTGGGGTCCGGTGGATTTCATCCAGACCGGTGTGCCATAGGGAATGCTGCGGCGGTCCACTGCAATGGAGCGCTCAGCCGTCAGGGGAACGCCTTGCGCACCTTTGGGGCCGGGCGGTGTGGTGCCCACGGGCAAGGCTTCTTCGCGGAAGAACACCACACGCGGGTTTTGCCACAGCAGCTCGTTCACGCGTGATGGGTTGCGGTCGATCCAGGCCTTGATGCCGGGCCAACTCGCGTCGGTGATGAGCTTGCGGTCGAGCAGCCAGCGGCCAATGCTGATGTAGGGCTGGTCGTTGGTGCCGGCATAGGCCATGCGCACCCAGCGCTGGCGGCCATCGGGCTCGGTCACATTCACCAGGCCCGAGCCTTGGATGTGCAGCACCATCGCGTCCACCGGGTCGGCCAGGTACAGCAGCTCTTTGCCGCGCAGTGCGGTGCGGGCGGCGGGCAAGGTGTCGATTTCTTGGCGGGTGTACCAAGGCTTGCGTTGGCCCAATTGGGCCGGGGGCGCAAACAAGGGCACCCTGAAGCTGCCTTGTGGCTGGCGCGAACCGACCAAGGCGGGTTCGTAATAGCCAGTCAGCAAACCCGATGCACGTTGTTCATGCGATTCCACGCGGTAGGGTTGCAGCTTTTCCAGCATCCAGCGGCGCTGTTGTTCGGTCGGGGCGTTGGCGAGTCTGGCCACATCAGGGCAAAGCGCGCGCCATTCGGGCCCGGGCCTTTGGCAGCTTTGCAGCCACGCGGGCCAGGCCTCGTTGATGTTGTCGGTGTTGAAGCCGGGCAACTCGGACCACTGCACCGGAACCCATCGGCTTTGTTCCCGCAGGATGGGGGTGGGCAAAGTGCGTGGGATTTCCTGGGGCACCACAACTGGAGCCGATGGACTTGGCGGTTGAGGGTCATGGTGTACCGGGCCTACTGAGCAGCCCGCCAGGGTGCCTACAATCGCGGCCACGAACAAGCCGAACCATGACGGGCGGCGGGGCAAAAAACGAGGTGCTTGCATGGGTCTGATTTTGTTGGAAGCTTTGCTGGCTTTGGTCATTCTCGTGGGGATTGTCTGGTGGACCATGTTTTCCGGCCGCAACAAAGGTGAATTGCCAGAGGTCAAAAAAGAAGCCGGAAGCCGCCCACCCGATGAGCCGGGGTGCTGAGGCGGGCAGTTCAATCCAGCAAGCTGTGCGCCCCTTCAAAGCGTTGGGCGTAATAGCGGTTGCTCAGGTGGTCAACGCGCACGCCGGTGCGGGGATTGCTGGCATGGACAAAACGACCATCGCCCACATAAACCCCCACATGCGAATGGCGAGCGCCCAGGGTGTTGAAAAACACCAGATCGCCAGGTAACAGCGCAGAGCGTTCAATCGGTCTGGATTGGCGCCCCAGCTCTGCCGATGTGCCCTTGATGGCGATGCCGCCACCTTCGCGGTACACATGGGCCACCAAGCCCGAACAATCAAAACCCGTGGCCGGACCCCGACCGCCACGGCGGTAAGGCGTGTCGAGCAATGACAAGGCAAACACCGCCAAATCGTTGCGCACGCTGTTGTAGGGTCCAGGTGCCCGGCGCGATGGTTGGACAGGCTGCGCAACGGGTGGCGTGGAACAAGCCGTCACCAGGCTTGCCAAGCCCAGCGCAAAGCCCGTCAATAGCTCTCGGCGTTGGGCCAGGTTGGCGGGTGTTGCTGGGGCTGTGTTGGCAGCATGGCCCGTCTTCACGACAGGTTCCTCATCATGTTGGCCAACTCGACCGCCGACTTGACTTCCATCTTGTCAAAAACGCGCGCACGGTGAACCTCCACAGTGCGCACGCTGATCTCCAGTTGGTCGGCAATCAGTTTGTTGGGCAGCCCTTCGACCACCCGTTGCATCACATCGCGTTCCCGGTCGGTCAAGTCCAGCAAACGCGATTGCAGGCGCTGTTGTTCTTTTTTGGCGGTCAGGCGTTCTTGAGACAGGCGCAGGGCTTGTTCCACTCGGTCGACCAAGGCGTTGTCCGAGAATGGTTTTTCACAAAAGTCAAAAGCACCGCGCTTGACGCTGTCCACGGCCGTTGGCACGTCGGCATGCCCGGTCAGGAAAATCACGGGCCATGCATGGGCCATGCCGTTGCTCAGCAACTGCTCAAACAGCGCCAGGCCGCTCATGCCCGGCATTCGCACATCGAGCAAAACACAGGCCGCCTGTTTGGGCCAGACTTGTTCGCCGGACGGGCCATTGCCGACCTCCTGAACGTTGCTTTGCAGCATGTTGAGAAAAGACTCGGCACTGTCAAAAGACTCGCTGAACAGGCGCCGTGTGCGCAACAGCCAGGCCATGCCATCGCGCACGCTGGCGTCGTCATCCACAATGAAAACGGTGGGCGTGTCGGTGAAATTCATGCGGGGATCTTATCGAAAACAACGGTGGGTTTAACCGGCAGGGTGAAGCGGAAAACCGTGCCTTTGGGCAGCTGTGTTTCAAACTCAAGATGGCCGCCGTGTTGTTCCACCACGGTGCGGCACAGGCTCAAACCCAAGCCCATGCCCTCGCTCTTGGTCGTGAAAAACGGCGTAAACAGTTGGCTGGCCACGGTTTCGCTGATGCCTTCTCCCACATCGGTCACCGAAAACTCCACCCAGGCTTGGTCGGCATTGGAGGCGGCCCGTCGCGCCTTGAGCAGCAGTCGGCGATCAGCGCAATCGGGCTTGTCCATGGCTTGCATGCCGTTGCGTGCCAAGTTCAGCAGAACCTGTTCGACCATGGTTCGGTCGCACATCACCTCGGGCAACTGCGGGTCGATTTGTGTGCGCACCACGACTTGCAGTTTGCGGGCCTGCAATTGCACCAAAGGCGCCACCGCATCGAACAGGACTTGTGGTCGCACCGCTTCTCGCGCCTGATCCCGGCGGCGTACAAAATCGTGCACGCTGTTGATGACCCGCCCTGCACGATCGGCTTGTTCGGCGATTCGGCGCAACGCCATGTGCACATCTTCCAGGGTTTGCTGCACGGCCGAGGGGTCTTTGAGCAGGTTCAATGAGCCATTGGCATAGCTGGCAATGGCGGCCAGCGGTTGGTTCAATTCGTGGCTGAGCAACGAGGCCATTTCGCCAACCGTAGCCAAACGAGCGGTTGCCTGCAGGCGCTCTTGACCTGCGCGAGAGACTTCTTCGATGCGGCGCTGTTCGCTGATGTCAATCACGGCACCCATCCAGCCGGTTTGAACGCCCTGCACGCTGATCAATGGCGCCTCGATGATCAGCACCGGAAAACGCGTGCCGTCTTGGCGCATGAAAACCGATTCAAACCCTTCCCGAGGCGGCAAATGACCTGCCAGGCGGATGGCCGGCCGTTGTTTGTATTCCTCCACCATTGCGGGCGGCCAGTACGGCATGGGTGCATTGCGACCAATGAGCACATCGGCTTCAAAGCCCACCATCTGACAAAAAGCAGGGTTCACATAGGTGATGCGGCCTTCCAGGTCACGCGCTCGCAGACCCGTCACCAAGGAGTCTTCCATGGCCTTGCGAAAGGCAAGCGCTTCGGCCAGATCGCGTTCGGCCTTCAGGCGGCGACGTGAATCCTTGGCCAACAAAATCATCACCGTGATCAAGGCGATGGACATGGCAGTCACCAAGGCGGTCAAGACGTTCGGGAAGAGGTTGGGCTCACCCCGACGACCATCCATGCGCAAGACCAGGGTGTTGCCTGGCAGGTCGACCAATTGTTGCGAGGTGAAGACCCTCTGCCCCCGACTTTGGCTGCCCGCAATGGCCAGCCGGGTGCCGTCGGGCTCGGTGAAAGAGATTTCGTTGCGCAGGCCAAAGCTGTTGCCCAGCTTTTCGTTGAGCATTTCCTGCAGACCGTAAGTCACGATGGTGAAGCCCAACAACACCCCTGCTTCGGTGTGTGGCAAGCACATTTCCATGACCTCAAAGCCCAATCCATTTTGTTGGGGCAAGAAATACGAGCTTGAATAGCTTGGGCCGTTCAGGCGCTGTGCTCTGAGGCAGGCTTGCAGGGTTTCGTTGAGCGCAGCGCCTCGGGAGGCTCGGTCAAAGATGGGTTTTCGCAAAGGGGAGTTTTCCTGATTTTTCAGGCGAAGTGCCGCATCGCGCAATTCAATCCGAAGCCATTCGCGGTGTTCGCGCAGCAGCGCTTGTGCTTCGTTGTTCCAGCGCATGTCGGACGATGTGCTGAATGGCAAACCTTGCAGGCTTTGGGTTTCGCGAGCCAGCTGCCGGCGCATGTCATAGACGGCAGAAGCCGTGTCAGCGTCCAGCTCCGCTTGCAATTGACTGGTTTCATAACGACCGGCCAGCCAGACCAAGGTGATCAAAACCGCCATCACCAGGGCAATCAGGACCATCCACAAAGCGCCCCTGGCCCGACCACCAGGCAAGGTTTCAAAGAAGGCCTGCCACCAGGCGGTTGTGCGGTGCTCAAGCCTGCGCATCCAGTTGGGCCGTGGTTTTGCGGTCATGGGCGGTTGTCCATGCGCGTGACGCGCGGGTTGGCCCAACTGCCGTCGACGATGAATTCCTGGGTTGAAGCACGAGACAAGGGGTTGTTCAACAGCCATTGGGCGACAAACGCTGTCAAACCCACGGCGGGGTTCAAGGCCAGTCCTGCCAGCAAAGAGGTGGTGCCGGTGTCCACCAGTGGCAAGATTTGTACCCTGAGTTTTTGGGTTTCCTGAGCCAGGCTGGCCTCGCCATCCATCAAGACGAGCGCGTTGACACCTTTGATCTGCAAGTTGCGTGTGTGTGCGTTGCCTTGGGTGATGCCGACATCGCCGCGCACGGTGTCAAAAGCGAAGCCTTCGGCAAAGACATCCCTGAAGTCCAGCAACAACCTTCTGGGCAAGGCTTGCAGGCTCAAGACCCCCAGCAATTTCGCGACGCCAGCATCTGCCTTGAGGAACTGACCCCGCCCCATCTGAACTTCAAACTGACCATTCATGCTGGGGTAATCCAGCGCCATGGGCGTGCCTTGCCAACTGATGGCACCCGACATCTGGCCCACACCACCGCGCAAGGCATTGGGTGTGCCCAGCCGGGTCAGCAAGGCGCCGGCATCCCGGATATCCAGCACAAAGTTCATTTCGGTTTTGCGCGATGCACTGCCGTCTCGTGCAGCCAGCCATCGGCCCGTGCTTTTCAGCTGAGCTTCTGGCAGCATGACGTTGAATTTTTTGAGTTGCCATTCCGGTCCGGCCGCTTGCCGGCTGGAGGCGGCCTCTTGGTTGACGGCCTCGATCTCGACGCGGCCTAGCGGGATGCCGCGCAACTCCAAGGCGTCCACCACGATGTCCAGCGCGGGCAGTCGAGTGGGTGGCGCTTCCAGCAAGGCCTCGACTTCTGCCAACTCGGCAGGTGGCAGGTTGAGCCGACTCAAGCGGGCAAAAAGTTGTCCCGCCTGACCACTGTAGGACTGTTGGAATGCGAGGTACCCCGCCATTTCCATGGCGTCGATGTTGATGCGCCACTGCGCGCCATCGCGCGTGCCACCCGCGGTGACCTGGTGCAAGCTGCGGTCGTTCACGGTCAGTGAATTGGTTTTCAGGCCCATGCGGTTGGGCAGGTAGGTTTGCCAAGCCGGGGCCGCACCTGGGGTTGCTTGCGGTGGGGTTACCGGCTTCGAGGGTCCAGGTGCCGTGTCGGGCAAGAGAGCCAGCCATTCATCCACATCGAGCCGATCCATCATCACCTGGGCCGTCACGCCCGATTGCGGCAATGCAGGCATTTGAGGGCCGGCAATGCCAATACCCCAGATGCCGCGCAGAACTTCGGGCGTCTTGCCGGACAAATTGCGCACATATTCCACACGCATGTTGTCGGCCAGGTTGACCTGAATGTGGTCTTGCGGGCCCGACTTCTCCATGCTTGAGCGAAGTTGAATGTTCAGGTTGCGCGAACTGGAAGCCGTTTTGCCCAGAGGCGCAGGCAAGGTCACAGCCATCCCCTCTAAAGTGCTTTGCACGGCCAAATCGGGTTGTCCGTTTCGCCACGACAACCTGGCCTGGTATGGCGCGGTGCCTTGGGCGTGCTGCGCCAACCAATCGAGCGGATAGAACTCTTTGGCGGTTCTCAAGCCTTCGGCGCTGACGCGGCCACGCGCCTGGAATTCGATTCTGGCGGGAGACGACGAACTTGTTGGGCGCATACCGCCCTCCACGGCGACAGGCCCACCCCACAACTGGGCCTGAACCTGGCGCAATTCAAAACCGGCTTCGTGAAACTGCAGGGAACCCTGCACTTTTTCCAATCGGGGTGTTCCTGGTTGCAAACGCAGATCGGCGTTTTTGAACACAACGCTGCCTTGAACCTTGGACTGTTTCATGTCCAGCAAGGGCAAACGCAGTTCAAAACGGGTTTGCAGGTCGCCCAGCATTTGCGCCTCACCCAATGCCCCTGAGAGCAGAGAGTTGATGGCCGATTGTTGGACCATCCCCAATACCTGCGGTGCCTTGCTTTGGCTTTCGGCCTTCACCTGCAACAGGGGCTGCCGGGTCATGTCGGCGATTTCTGCCGATGTCGCTGTCAAGAGGACAGCGTTGGTGCCTTCGCCCGCGCGGGCGCTGGCGTTGCTCAGCCGCATTCCCAAACGGTCAAAGATCAGTTGTCCCTGCAGGTTGCTCAAGCGCGGCCAAGGGGCACCGCCAGTGGGCAGCAAGGCCTTTGGCACGGTGTCCAGCACCACGTCTTTGATGCGTCCCGAAAAACGGAATTCACCGTCATTGGGGTTGGCAAAAGGCAATTTGGCCAAATCACCCTTGATTTTGACGGCCACGCCCGAGTACGTGCCCTGCACCAGCGCATCGCGCAGGTAGTCCCGAACGGAAGCAGGCAAGGTGAGGGGGAGATACCGGTGCGCTGCAGCGGCATGGGCCTGATCGATGGTCCCGTCCAGGGTCAATGCACCTGGACCTTGGGGCAGACTTTGCCATTGGCCGCGCCACTCGCCGCTCAGGTCTGCGTTGGCCATCTTCAGCGACCATTGGGGCACGCGCCAATCGGTGCCGTCTGAGCTGGGGTGACGCTCCCAGCGGGCGCTGGCCAGGAGCTTGTGCATCGGCACTTCTGCCGGTGACAGCAAGCCAGGCAGCCAAAGTGCGCCGCCGTCACCCATGCGCACGTCCACCTGTCCCCCATCGTGGCGCATGTCCAAGTTCACGTCTGCGCCGCGCAGACCGGGCAAATGGCTCCACAGCCTGGAAGCGGTGGCTGATTGGCCAGAGGCATCGGGCTGCCAACGCAGACCTTGGATGCTGGCTTTGGCTGCGTAGGTTTGAGGCTGAGGCCACGGCCCTTGCCAGCGCAGGTGCAGCTGGGTGACCAAGCCTGCAATATCCCGCGATTGCAGGGCGGAATGGGCGGCCGAGGCCTGCGGCAAGCTCAGCGCCAACTCTCTGAGCGCGTGCAAATCCAGCTGATCGGCCTGCAAAACACCTTGGGCTGGACGCGAGCCCGCAGCCCACGTGTAGTTCAGGGACAGATTGCCACCCGGCCAGCGCAAGCCTTCAGCATTGATGAAGGACAAGTCTTGTGTGGTGGCCAAAAAACCTTCTTCATGAACCTGAACCCCCAGCCGGCCGGACAAGCGTTCAAACCCCAAGGGTGAACCTTGTGCATCCAGATGTGCCTGCACGCCAACCAGGCTCACATCGGCCAGCGCGCCGCGCCATTGTCCGTTGTCCACATCGGCCCACAGCCGAAGCACGCCTTGGCCCTGTATCTGGCCTAAGTCGTTCGCCCAACGAGGGGCAATGGCCGATCGCAATTGACCCAGATCGGTTTTCGGGAAAAAGGCATACGACTGCCCGGACCAGTCGGCCAGATGCCCCGCGTTGACGGACAAAAGCTGGCGCTTGAATTGGCCCATGAGCACAAACCGCTCGCCCCAAGCGCTTGGGGGTGTGGCATCCAGCCGCACGCTGTGCTTTCTGTATGAGTTGCGAATGACCAGATCCACATCCCGCAGGAGCAAAGGCTCGGCCGACTCTTCGTGAGAGGGGGCGGTGGTTGGCGTGTGCCAGCGCAACACGCCTCCGCGAACAACCACTTCGCGCTGGGAAAAAAGCCAATTGCCCGCCGTCGAGTTACCGTCCAGTGTCGGTTGCCAGGTGATGCCCGCCACCTGCCAATGCCCATCGTTGGTTTGCCGAACGTCCAGCTCCAGACCGTCCATGACCAGTTGGTCCAGTTGGAGCAGCATGGCGGAACGCAAGCTCAGGGCCACCACCACTTTGGGCAGGGTCAGTGCGGGCCGCTCTTGAGGGTCCAGCAGTTCGATGTCGCGCAACTCAAAAGAGGGGACCCAGCCGGTGCTTTGCGCAGACAAAGCGCCAATGCGCACGGGTACACCCAGAGATTGCCGGGCAAGGCGCTCCAGTGTGGGGCGAAATTCGTCGATTCGCGGCACAATCCAAAAATGCAGGCTTGCCCAAGCCATTCCCAGCACCAGCCCGGCGATCAACAGACCCCACAGCAAAAGCCGGACCAGCCCGGCCAGCCAGCGCTGCAGGCGAGGTTCGGTCAGGGACAAGGCAGAAGGATGTGGCACAAACGTACGAATTAGAAAGTCAGCAGGAATTATGACCCGCAGCCCATCGATGGATGTCAGTGCCCCCTTGGCGGCCAAGCTTGCCCTGGATGCCCCGCAGCCGGACCTGTCGGGAGCCCACCTTTATTCGCGGTTTGTGCAGCGTTTGCAACGTCGCTATGGCGATGTCCTGAAAGTGTTGGCTCCGGGCATCCCGAGTCGGGAGAGCCTGAAGGCCGCCTATGAGGCCCTGACGGCCACGGGTCTGGACACTGGTGCAGCGCTTCGGGTTTTGCGCCAAATCACGCTGGAGCGTTTGGCCCAGCTCGACTGCACCCAGCAGGCCCCCTTGGATCGCGTCACCCGAAGCATGACCTGGCTGGCCGAAGTCACACTCGACATCGCTTGGCAACAAGTCATGGCCGACCTGGACACCTTGCATGGTGCCCCCACCAAGGCCAATGGCGAGCGTGCCGAGATGTGGATCATCGGCATGGGCAAGCTCGGTGCCCGCGAGCTGAACGTGTCGAGCGACATCGACCTGATTTATGTGTACGACGAAGACGGCCAGACGCAGGGCAACAGCGAAGGCCGCAACAAAGTCTCGTGCCAGGAGTATTTCACCCGCGCCGTCAAACGCATGTACGCCCTGATCGGTGACACCACCGAACACGGTTTTGTGTTTCGCGTGGACTTGGCACTGCGCCCCAATGGCAACTCCGGCCCCAGCGTGGTCTCGCTCGATGCCCTGGAAGAGTATTTGCTGGTGCAAGGCCGCGAGTGGGAGCGTTTTGCCTGGATGAAAAGCCGTGTGGTTGCGCCCCGCAGTGCGGTGCTCAATGGCTCGGCCCAGGCGCTGCGCGGCGTGGTCTTGCCATTCGTGTTTCGCCGCTACCTGGACTACAACGTGTTCGAGTCGCTGCGCACGCTGCACCAGCAGATCCGTGACCACGCGTCCAAACGCAGCGCGGGCCACCCTGAACGCGCCAATGACGTGAAGCTCTCGCGCGGCGGCATTCGAGAGATCGAATTCACCGTGCAGCTTTTGCAGGTTGTTCGCGGTGGGCAGTTTCCGGAGCTGCGCACCCGCCCCACCCTGGACGCCCTGCAGCGCGTGGCCAAGGCGGGTCTCATGCCTCAGGCCACGGCCGACGCTTTGAGTGCGGCTTATGTGTTTTTGCGTCAGGTCGAGCACCGCATCCAGTATCTGGACGACCAGCAAACCCATGTGCTGCCCACGCGCGATGACGATTTGGCCTGGATCGCCCAGACCCTGGGGTTTGCGGGCGCATGCGCTTTTCTGACCCAGCTGGACGCGCACCGCGAAGTGGTGGCGCAAGAGTTTGACACCTTGTTGGGTGGTGACCGCGATTGCAAAGGCTGCAATGGCAAAAACGGAAAAAATGCACGCGAACATGCCGACCTGGATGCGGTATTGACGGACTTCAAGGGTCCTGTGCGCGAGCGGTTGGCGTTGTGGGGCGAAAACACTCGGGTGCTGGCCTTGCGAGACGATGCCCGGGGACGCCTGATGCGTTTGCTGCAAAGAACGGCGCAGTGGCTCGATGTGGGGCGTGTGAGTGAAGAAGCTGTGCTGCGCATGGCCGACTGGATAGAGCCGCTGCTGCGCCGCGAAAGTTATCTGGCGCTGATGCTGGAGCGCCCTTCGGTCCATGAGCGTTTGCTGCGTTTGCTGGGCGCGGCCAAGTGGCCTGCACGGTATTTGTTGCAACACCCGGGGGTGATTGACGAGTTGGCCGGAGGCAACTTGTTCAGCAGCCGTTTTGACGCCCATGAATTTGAAGCGGATTTGCAGGCCCGCCTCGTGGCGCTTCAGCGCACCGGTGAGGACGACGAGGAAAGCTTGCTCAATTTGTTGCGCCGCGCCCACCATGCCGAGCAGTTCAGGACGCTGGCGCGGGATGTGGAAGGGGTGCTGACTGTTGAGCAGGTGGCCGACGACCTGAGTGCCTTGGCCGATGCCGTGCTGCGCGTGACGGCGCGCTGGTGCTGGAGCCGCCTCAAAACACGCCACCGCGAAGAGCCTGCCATTGCCATCATTGGCTACGGCAAACTGGGTGGCAAGGAGCTGGGCTACGGCAGTGACCTTGACATTGTGTTTGTCTACGAAGATGAGGACGAGCGCGCTCAGGAGATTTATGCCGCCTATGTCCGCAAGCTCATCAACTGGATGACCGTCAAAACCGCCGAAGGCGACCTGTACGAAATCGATACCGCGCTCAGGCCCAATGGCAATTCAGGATTGCTGGTCACCCGTTTCGAGGCCTATGCCGACTACCAGCAGCAACGCGGCAGCAACACCGCCTGGACCTGGGAGCATCAGGCCATGACCCGCGCCCGCTTTGTCATGGGCCTGCCCAGTCTGTCGCCCCGCTTTGACGGTGTGCGCCATGCGGTGATCGGCGCGCCACGCGACCCCAGCAGCCTGAAGGCAGAAATCGTGGCCATGCGCGAGCGCGTGCGAGAGGGCCATCCGGTCAAGGCTGACCGCTTTGACGTGAAACACAGTCCCGGCGGCATGGTCGATGCCGAGTTTGTCGTGCAATACCTGGTTTTGTTGCATACCGCCGCCTATCCGCAGTTGGCCGATAACGTGGGCAATATCGCTTTGCTGCAACGGGCCGAAGCGGCCGCTCTGTTGCCCGCAGGGATGGGGCTGGCTGCTGCCAACGCTTACCGTGAGCTGCGCCGCGTACAGCACCGGGCCCGCTTGAACGAAGAACCCACCGATGTGCCGCTTGAACTTTTGGCGTCCGAGCGTGAGGCGGTGCTGTCGTTGTGGCGGTGGGTCATGCACTGACATGACCTTGGCTTGCCCAAGTTCAATGCCAGACGTGATGGTCTACCGCTAAACTCAATGTGCGCCGTTGGGGCGTGCAGCAGTGAGATGTGTCATGAAGAAAAGCGGTGTTTGGGTTTGGGTGGTGGTGGGTGCATTGGCGGGTGTGTCTGGCGCAGCCACCGCCAACGAAGACAGTCAAAAGCCCAACACGGCCAAACCCTCACTCACCGTGGTGGTGGCCATGCCACAAACCAGCAGCTTGCCCCAAATGGTCCAAGCCAATGGCAACCTCGCCGCCTGGCAGGAAGCGGTTGTGGGTGCCGAGGCCAATGGCCTGAAGATCACCGAGGTGCGCGTCAACGTGGGCGATCGCGTGCAGCGCGGCGATGTGCTGGCGGTCTTGCAGGCCGACACCTTGCGGGCCGAGCTGGCGCAGGCACAAGCCGCCCTGGCGGAGGCCACCGCCAGCGCCCAGGAGGCCAAAGCGCAAGCCGAGCGTGCCCGCAGCCTGCAGCAGCAAGGCTTTTTCAGCAACGCGCAGCTGAGCCAGGCGCTGGCTGCCGAGGCCTCTTCGGTGGCCCGCGTGCAGTCAGCCCGTGCCATGGTGCAGCTGCAAAACGTTCGCTTGTCGCAAACCCAGGTGCTGGCACCGGATGCAGGCGTGATTTCGG
>JACCDH010474416.1_pt1 | contig 15078 bp, 14 predicted proteins | sample 7442481 | NCBI WGS metagenome assembly JACCDH01 (sample SAMN15323433, study PRJNA562643) | freshwater metagenome | isolation source: river surface water | place: USA:Blue River Watershed | collected 2017-08-15
GAGCATAAGCCGAGACAAAAGGCCAAATTGCGCGGTTATGATAGATTGGAATATCTTTGAGTGCGGGGAAGATCACCGGCGCACCAACCGAGGTCAGTGGATAATTGTTCAAAATTTGTTGGGCCTGTAAATCTGATGCAATGCCGTGATTAATTGCTAATGCAAGGCCTAACAAATCATAATGTTGTACTTGAACAGGGTTATGTTCTTCGCCGATAAAGCTGGCGTAAAGCCCTTGATTGCTCAGCCAAAAATTAGCATTGATGGCAGCTTTTAATGCGTCAGCCCAATTTTGGAAAACTTTGGCATATTCCGGATCTAAAGTTTGTGCAGCTTTGGCTGCTCGGCTCAGAGCAACATAATGCAACACATTGGTGGAGAGGGCATGAGACTCGGCTAAATAAAGCGTATCGTTGGCTGTCCAGCTGGGATAAGTTTGTTCACGCCAATCTAAAAACGATGTTTCGCCGCGATAAATGCCAAGTTGTCGGCTGTACAGATATTTTCTATCTTGGAGCAAAGTTTGTTTGGCAATTTGATACCACTGATTTTGCCATTGTTGCAGTGCATCTGCTGGGTTCTCTTCCCCTGATGTTGCTGGCACCAGTTGGCTCGCCGCTAAAATCCAAACCACCCGATCGGAGCTAACTGGCCAACTGCCGCCAGAGCCCGTATCTTGCAACGCGACTTCGACATTCTCGATGCCCCGTGCAATCAGTTCTGGTCTCACTTGGGATGTTTTGAACAATAACGAATTCATGGCACGAGTGGGGTCTAAATGACTGAGGCCCAAGTCTAAGCTGTAGCTGAGATCCCGAGTCCAGACATAATTCCATTTAGCACCAGTTTCAAAACATGGACAAGCCAAGCCCTTTTGATCATTAAAACTCCAATCGGTAATTTCGTTGACACTATTGGCTTTCACTTCATATTGAGTCAACGCAAATAGTGCATCAAAAATCGCACTATGCGTATGAACTTGCAGATCATTTGGCACCAAAGGTATTTGGATGGGCGTGGGTTCTGCCCGCGTCATTAAATTGAATTGGCGGCCCACTAATTCATTGGCATCATTGCGTTCACTGATGGCTTCAACAGTTAATTTGGCATAGTCGGTTTGATAGGTCTGAGTTTGTTTCGTGATGGTATTGGCGGCTGTAGCGGTAGAAAAGACAGTGGCGATGACTAAAGGCAAAGTTGCTAGCCGATGAACTTGACGAAACGATGATGCCAACCGAATGCTCATAATGGACAATCCTCAAAAATAAACTGTGGACAGTGTAACAGGCCTTTCCTTTCGCTGAAATCAGGCAAGTCGCTAAATTCGCTTTAATCAAACCGCACAATGACGGATGGATAACATTCAATCAGGATTGGGTTGAGTTTGCTGTGTATTGACGAACAAATTATCGGCTTATGTTTTGAAATCAACACGTTGATGGACATTATGCCAGTTTTCTGGAAACTTGCCCTGTAACACATAAGAAAATGCAATAAGCTCAGCAATCAGCAAATACAATTCTGCGGGGATTTCACTGCCTAAATCCATCTGTTGCAGTAACCGATTTAAGTTTTCATCCTCGTGCACGAGGACACCATGCTCTTTCGCCAGTTTGATGATCTCTTCAGCCAAAGCACCATGGCCTTTAGCGACGATCTTCGGAGCGCCTTGACCATCATAACTTAGGCCAACGGCCGATTTTTCTGTCATGATGCCTCCTTTACTCAGTTAAACCTTAATTTGCAATAAACTGGTACCGCGCTGATACAGATGTTCAGGGATTTTGCCGCGCTGAACTTGGGCTTCCGTGACTTCAATCCCTTGTGCTTGCAGACGTTCCATCAATTGGGGCAACCATTGTTTGGTAAGCTGTTGTGTTGGATCGGAGTCAGCATAGAAATTCATCGCCACTTGATTCTGTTGTAACAACACTTGCACCAACAGATGCCCTTCAGTGCCTAACTTAAACTTCATGGTCAGTTGCCATGCTTTGTTTTGTGGGCCGTCTTGGCTATTTTGTGCTTCTCGTTCAGAAATTGCTAACTCGACAAATTGACTTTGGCCTTGGACAACTAAAGGAAGCTGTAGATAAAACTGGGTTTGCTCAGGTTTATTTTGCAAGTGTTCAAAGCTGGCCAGTTGGGCTTGTTGCAGGCTTGAACTATGACCTGCTAATTGCCGAACTAATTGGCTCGATTGGCTTTCGCTGAGTTGGCCAATGAGTTGCTGAAGTTTGTCTTTAGTCGGATTGCTTTTCGCAGTATCGCTGCTAGTGAGTCGGCCTAATAATAGTTGTAAGGCAATCGCCATCGAACCAGCGGCGGTCAAAGGGTTCGCTTGAGTTGGTTGCGGACTAAATTGCAAACTGGCATTCAGTTGCGCTTGCACTTCAGGAATTTGAGCAATTTTTTGGGCATCCAACATCTTGCTGCGTAGTTCTTGTAATACCGCCTGCACTGGTAATGGCAAATCAGCGGTTGGCTCTAAAGAACTCAAAGTTTGCTGGAGTGGTAACAGCTGTCGCCAAAGCACAGGCACATCGATGGCTTTCGTCGCATCTGATAACTTCTGCTGGGGCAGTTGCACCAATGTTTGCCATTGCACGGGCTTATCGAAAGCTTGCGGATTAATCTTCAGCGACGTTAACGGGTTCGGTTCTGTGATATCTAATTGCCACTGATTGCCCTCAGCTTTCAATTGCCAGTTGCTGATTGTCGCAGTTTGGGGATGATTCGGCTGCAGCTGGACTTGCTGTCCTTGCATTTTGAGTGTCGTTGGCAGTAGCTGTTTCCCCAAGAGAGGTAATATGGTTTTAATAGACTCGCGCTCAATACTCGCTAACAGGCTTGTTGTCGCTGCATTCGATGGCGTTTGTGATGCCAATGCCTGTTTTTCTTTAATCGGCAGTTGTAATGCATTCGCTTCAGCTGATTGCAAAGTTTGTGCATGACCAGTTGCTGAAAATTTGGGATCAGCAATAGCCTGCTTGCCAATCGATTGTGCAGGTTCAGTCAGATTATTCGCTTGTTGTGGCACTGAACGATATTGCTTTACGGGGTCTTCAGTCAGGTTGCCTGACTTCGATGCGGCAGTTTGTTGATTGCCATGAACAGTTGCAGCAGCTTTCCTTTGGGGGGCATTGAAGTCGACTGAAGTGCCTGCGGACGGATTTTTTTCAATAAGGCCCTTGGTTTCTGCTGCATTTAATAGTTGTAATTTCAACTGAACTTGGCCTTGTTGCCATAGCAGCCGTAACACGGCATTGGTTTGGGAAATTGCCTTATTGGTTTGTTTACTCGGATTGGCGGCATCTGGCAGTTGTTGCATTAATTGGGCTCGGTCAGCCGCTGCAAAGACATGGAGTGGCAAAGCAAGACTTGAACGAGCGCCAGCAAGTTGGAGCAGTATTTTTTGTTCACTGCGAGTCAGCTGAACCGCTAAGGCAATTTGCTGCTCGGCTTGTGCTTGTATTCGAGTGGTTGTCGGCAGCAACTGCGCGGCTTGTTGCAACAGCTTAAAGACGGATTGCTCGGATAATTGCAACTGTTGGCTTGGTTTCATCACTTGCAATGTAATGGCTTGCTCAGAACTCTGTTGCAATTTCACTTGCAGCGCCAAAGTGTGAGTTGGCAACGATTGCTGAGAAAGGGATGTTGGTTGCGCCTGTGGTAAAGTGTTGAGTGATGAGGGGAGTGGTTGCGAGCTTTGTAGTTTTTGCGATTGCGCTGAAAGACTGACTTGCGTCTCAGCTGGCATGCTTGAATTATTGGTTGGTGCAGCTGTAGTTGCCTGCCGGATTTGCTGAGCATCATTGGGATTGAGCTGAACTTTGATTGGCCCTGCCGGAGTTTGCAATTGCAGTTGCGTGTTGCCATCAGTGCCAATTTTGAGCAAAGCTTGATACAACTGAGTGCTGTCAAGCTTCAGCTGCGGCTCAATTTTTATACTGCTGCCAATACTTAGCAGGCTATCAATATTGATCTGGTTCATATTTCAGGCGCTTTGTCGCTTTCTGCTCGGTTTGCGCATTCGTATTCTAGCGCCATTATGCTACCATGCGAGCTGTTTTTTTCAGATCTAACCCTAGCATGTTATTTGAAGCCAAACAGTTAAGTTGTGTCCGTCAGGACCGCGTTTTATTCTCAGACGTCAATTTTGTATTGGCCTCAGGTGATATTCTGCAAATCGCGGGCCGAAATGGTGCCGGTAAAACCAGTCTATTAAGGATCCTCGCCGGTTTGACTGAACCACATGAAGGGGAATTATGCTATCGCGGTACCGCTTTTTCCAAATCATCTGCCCTTTTTGCCGAAGATCTTTGTTACATCGGTCACCTGAGTGGGGTGCAAGGCCAATTAACTGCCTTAGAAAACCTTGAATTTTGGCGAGCTTGCTGGCGATTAAAACCAGCGGATGATTGGCAATTATTGGCGCAATTAGGGTTGGCTGGATTAGAGGATATTCCTTGTCAGCACTTGTCTGCAGGTCAGCAGCGGCGAGTGTCTCTGGCCAGACTGTGGCTGACCTCGGCGAAGATTTGGATTTTGGATGAGCCTTTTACTGCGCTCGACCAATCAGCGATTGCCTTATTGCAGCAACATTTTCAAGCGCATTGTGCCAACGGTGGTGCGATTATTTTGACAACGCATCAACCATTGTCACTAGCAGGCAATAGTTTGCGTAAACTCGAATTGGAGTATCGCTGGTGAGTTTTCCTTCGGTGTTTCTAGCGGCTTTTCGTCGCGATATCAAATTGTTAGCTCGGCAAAAATCCGATTGGCTTAACCCATTGATGTTTTTCTTAATTGTATTGACGCTCTTTCCATTAGGGGTTGGCGCCAAACCCAATTTACTGCGCGAGATAGCACCGGGTATCATTTGGATCGCCGCATTACTCAGTGTGTTATTAGGCGCTGAACGTTTATTTAAACAAGATTATCGCGATGGCATTTTAGAGCAACTCGTGTCAGCGCGCGCGCCGTTGCCGAGTTATGTGTTAGCAAAAATGGCCGCGAGTTGGTGCACCAGCGGTCTTCCGTTGTTGCTGATTTCGCCATTGTTTGCCTTGCTACTTGGGCTTGGTGAACCAGCATTTTGGGCGGTTTTCGCCACTTTAGTGCTTGGTACGCCTTTACTCACTTTATTATCGGCGTTAGGGGCTGCTTTAACGCTATCAGCGGATAAAGGGGGCATTTTGTTGGCATTGGTGATCCTTCCTTTGTACATCCCGTTATTAATTTTCGCCAGTGCCGCAGTGGAACAGGCCGCATTTGGCTTGCCATATGGTGCGCAATTAGCAATCATCGCGGCGATGTTATGTTTGGCATTGGCATTGGTGCCATTTGCCGTGTTTAAAGCTCTCAAACTGAACGTGGGGTAATATGTTTAAGTGGCTTGATCCTTATGCAAAACCACAGCGCTTATATGCTGTTTGTGGCATGTGGCAACGTTTTTTAATGCCAACAGCCTGGCTCACTTTGTTGATCGGCGTGGTTTGGGGCTTGGGGTTTACCCCTGCCGATTATCAACAAGGCGATTCGTATCGGATCATCCATATCCATGTGCCGGCAGCCATCTGGTCGATGGGGGCTTATAGCAGCATGGCGATTGCCGCATTTATTGCATTGGTTTGGCAAATCAAAGTCGCGCAATGGGCTATTGGTGCCATCGCGCCGATTGGTGCTTGTTTCACTTTAATTGCTTTATTTACTGGGTCATTTTGGGGCAAACCCATGTGGGGCACTTGGTGGGAATGGGATGCTCGCCTGACTTCAGAACTGATTTTGTTATTTTTGTATATTGGCGTGATGGCCTTGCAAAATGCCTTTGCCGACCGTGAAACTGGTGATAAAGCGGCATCGTTACTGGCGATAGTGGGCGTTGTGAACTTACCGATCATTCACTTTTCTGTGGAGTGGTGGAATACGCTGCATCAAGGGGCGACTATTACCAAATTTGCCAAACCTTCGATTGATCCCAGTATGTTATGGCCATTATTGATCTGTTTATTGGGCTTTGCTTTGTTGTTTGCTGCTCTGACTTGTTTACGTCTGCGCACTGCAATTTTACAACATGAACAACATCGCAGTTGGGTGCGTGAGCTGGTTCAGGAGCGTCAAAATGCCAACATTTAATTTTGCCAGTTTCAGTGATTTTTTGGCCATGGGTGGTTATGGCCTGTATGTCTGGCTGTCGTTTGGCCTGACAGCGCTTGTATTGCTCGGGTTATGGGCATTGAGTATTCATCAGCAGAAAGAATTTAAACGCCAACTTGAAACTCGGCTTGCTCGGGAAGCTCGGGTTCGCCAACATCAATCTTTGCAGCAAGATCAGGAGCCTTAATCGATGAATCCGCGTCGTCGTCAGCGTTTGTTTGCAGTTAGTGCGGTTGTGTTATTAATTGGGGGCGGTATTGGCTCCATGCTGTATGCCCTCAATGAAAATGTCGATTTATTTTATACGCCCAGTCAACTGCATGAAGGTTTGGGGAAAGATAAAATTAAACCCGTTGCCGGACAGCGTCTGCGTATTGGCGGCATGGTTGTCAAAGGGTCGGTGAAGCGGGATGCCAATAGCCTGAAAGTGAGTTTTGATTTAGTCGATACCGGACCTATTGTGACAGTGCACTATGAGGGGATCCTGCCGGATTTGTTCCGTGAAGGGCAGGGCATTGTGGCACAAGGGACGCTGCGAGATGCGACCACCATCGATGCCACAGAAGTACTAGCAAAACATGATGAAAATTACATGCCGCCTGAGGTTGCTGAGGCGATGAAAGGCATCAAACATGTCAACCCGAATGAAGTGAAACCTGCGGGGAACTATTAATGATGGTAGAAGCTGGCCACCTGGCCATATGCCTTGCTTTGGCACTGTCGGTGATGTTGACCGTTTTCCCATTTGTGGGCGCTTGGCGCATGCAAGAGCAACCTATTCTGTTGGCAAAGCCGATTGCGTTACTGATGTTTTTGGCAACTGCCTTCGCTTTTTACGCGCTAAGTTATGCTTTTTATAATAACGATTTTTCCGTGCTCTACGTCGCGAATAACTCCAACTCACTGTTGCCTTGGTATTATCGGTTAACTGCAGTGTGGGGCTCTCATGAAGGCTCAATGCTGTTTTGGGTGTTGATTTTAGCGGGTTGGATTGCAGCAGTGGCAATTGGTGCACGGCAACTGCCTTTATTGTTACAAGGGCGGATCCTCGGTGTATTAGGGTTGGTTGCCGTAGGGTTCAATGCGTTTGTGTTAATTATGTCAAACCCTTTTGAAAGAACTTTACCGTTTTATCCGGTGGATGGCCGTGACTTAAACCCACTGTTGCAAGACTTTGGCATGATTATCCATCCGCCATTGCTATACATGGGCTATGTCGGTTTTTCCGTCGCTTTCGCTTTTGCAATTGCTGCGTTGATCGGTGGTCGCTTCGACAGTAACTGGGCACGTTGGGCGCGGCCATGGACCTTAGCGGCATGGCTTTTCCTCACGCTGGGCATCATGTTAGGCAGTTGGTGGGCATACAAAGAATTGGGCTGGGGCGGTTGGTGGTTCTGGGATCCTGTGGAAAATGCGTCCTTTATGCCTTGGTTGGTTGGCACTGCCTTGTTGCATTCCTTAGCTGTAACCGAAAAACGCGGTACTTTTAAATCATGGACTGTGTTGTTAGCAATTGCTGCGTTTTCTTTAAGTTTGCTAGGGGCATTCTTAGTCCGCTCAGGGGTGTTAGTGTCGGTGCATTCATTCGCTGCCGATCCGGACCGTGGTTTGTATTTACTCGCGTTCTTGTTGGTCGTGGTGGGCGGAAGCTTACTGTTGTATGCACTTCGGATGAATGCGGTGCGCTCACAAGCCCGCTATCAGTTGTTTTCGCGCGAAGTTCTCCTTTGGGCCAACAATATCTTTTTATTGACGGCAACTTTAGTGGTTTTCCTCGGGACTCTGTATCCATTAGTTCATAAAGAATTAGGCCTTGGTTCAATATCCATCGGCGAGCCGTTTTTTAATCAATTCTTCTACTGGCTAACCATTCCGTTTGCTTTGCTGGTCGGTGTTGGCCCTTGGGTCCGTTGGAAGCAACAAAAAGCGCATCCGTTATTGGCCCCTTTTGCTTATATCGCGATGGCTGCCGTGATTGTTGCCTTGGCTTATCAAAGTTTGGCGCATGATTTCTCTGCGAATTTAGGTCTGCTGGGGTTGATGTTGGGCGCTTGGGTAACCTTGTCGGCGGTCGGTGAAACTGCGCTGCGCGCCAAACAACTTGGCGGCTCGATACAGGCTCTTCGTAAACTGCCGGCCAGTCATTGGGGGATGGTGTTAGGCCATCTCGGCTTTGCCGTGTTAGTGATTGGCGTTGCAATGACGAAAACCTACAGTGTGGAAAAAGATGTCAGGATGAAAATTGGTGAAACTATCCAGTTCAATGATTATCGCTTTACGCTGTCTGAAGTCTATCCATTGAATGGGCCTAATTACGGTGGCCAAGCGGCGGAACTTGAAGTGTACAAAGGTGCTGAAAAAGTCACTCACTTGCATGCGGAAAAACGCTTCTATCAAGTGCAAGGCACAGTGATGACTGAGGCGGCGATTGATGCCAAGTTAAGTCGAGATCTGTATGTTGCCTTGGGTGAAGAACTGGATGGGCCATCTTGGGCTTTACGAATTTATGTGAAACCATTCGTGCGCTGGGTCTGGTTAGGTGGCTTGTTAATGGCCTTTGGTGCTTTGATTTCATTGTGTGATAAGCGTTATCGGCGCAGTGCGAAGGGGGGCGAAGCCCATGCGTAAACTGCAGTATTTCCTGCCTCTGACTCTATTTTTAGCTTTGGCGGTTTTTTTACTGAGCGGGTTGTTTTCCAATCCGCGCGATTATGGTTCGGCTCTGGTCAATCAACCACTGCCGGCTTTTGCCTTACCCGATTTAAAACAGCCAACCCAGTTGGTTCGTGAAACTGATTTAAAGGGCAAAGTTTATTTGCTCAATGTGTGGGGAACTTGGTGCGCCACTTGTAATGCGGAACTGGCATTTTTAACTCAGTTACGTCAGCAAGGTGTTGCCATTATTGGCTTGTATTATGTGCAACCGCCCGAAGCGGCTTTTGGCGAAAAATTTGACATGGCGCAACTGCAACAAGAAGTCGCGCGTAAGTTAGCCGAACAAGGCGATCCTTATCAACTCAATATTGTTGATGAACACCGCAGTTTGATTTTTGATCTGGGTGTTACAGGGGCGCCAGAAACCTTTTTGATTGATGCCAACGGAGTGATCCGTCATCACTTAGTGGGCGATATCAACGAACAAAACTGGCCAGCATTAGAGGTCCAGTATCAAGCCTTGGTGCAAGAAGCAAAGGGGGCAGGAAATGGTCAATAACCTTATGAGGGCCAAGTCCCTGCTGAAAATCTGCCAGCGCATTGTCTTCGCCTTCATCTTGGGCTGTTTGAGTCCAGTGGCGTGGGCGCAAACCGACATTATTGAATTTAAAAGTGTGGAACAGGAACAACTTTACCGCGAGTTAACGGCAGAGTTGCGCTGTCCGAAATGCCAAAATCAGAATATTGCTGATTCGAATGCGGTGGTTGCGGTCGATATGCGCAAGAAAACCTTGCAGCTGGTTGAGCAAGGCATGGATAAAGATGAGGTGGTTGCTTACATGAAATTACGCTACGGCGATTTCGTGCATTATCAGCCACCATTTCGCTTAAGTACGCTTTGGCTTTGGTTATTACCTATTTTAATGATTGTGCTGTTGGTGGTGGTGATGTGGAAAAAGCAACGTCAGCAATCCAACGAGGTGCTTGCCGATGATGCCGAGTTGCAAGCCATGATTGATGCAGTAAGGAAAAAACAGCCATGATGAATCAATTTATACTCGCGGCCGTGGTGCTTGCCGTGTTTTCTCTAATCATTTTGTGCTGGCCGCTGCGCAGCGCATCCAAGGCCAATGCCAGTCGCAAAGAGTTATTCGCGGAAAAACTAGCGTTATTGGTGCAAGCCCGAGACAGTGGTCAATTAGCGGATAGCGATTTTGAACAAGCAGCTGCGGAATTGAAGCAACAATTTTTAACCGATCCAACTCAGCAAACCTTAAAAAGTGGTTCTATGTTGGGTTGGCGGTTTGGTTTAGTGGTTGGTTCGCTTGCAATGACGGCGGGCGTTTATTTAGCAACCGGTCAATATCGACAATTACAACTATGGGATAGTGCGAATACCAATTTAGCCAGTTACGGCGAACGTGCCCTGTTAGGGAAGGGCGAGCCACTTTCTGATTTAGAAATGGATCAATTTGCGTTAGGGTTGCGCACAAAATTATTAACCAACCACGAAGATGGCGGAATGGGCTGGTTTTTATTGGGCAGAATTTGGTTTTCGCAAGGCCGTAACGTCGACGCACTGCATGCTTTTGAGCAAGCATTAAAATTAGCGCCCGATAACAACAATATGTTGCTCAGTTATGCGCAGGCCTTGTTAGTAAATAACGGCCCTGATGCCGCCAAACTAGCTGCGACTAGCTTGGGGAAAGTACTGAGTAAAGATCCGCTCAATACCGATGCTTTGTCGATGTTAGCGTTAATGGCGCAAGAGCGGGGCGATTACAAAGAAGCGAAAACAGCGTGGGAATTGTTATTAGAACAGCTAAAACCTGAAGATCCACGGTATCCCCGCATCGCGGAGCAGTTAGCACAAGTGAATCGCTTGATGGCTCCAGCGAAACGGCGGATTGCTGTCACTGTGACAGTCGATGCAGCGACAGCGACCGCTTATCCTAATGCGACCTTATTTATTTTTGCTAAGGCAGTAGAAGGTTCGCCAATGCCATTGGCTGTCGATAAGATGCCAGTATTTAGCGGGACAAAAACCATTGAATTAACGAGCCAAATGCAAATGCAACCTGGCTGGGGCTTGGACAATGTGTCTGAAGTGATCGTGCAAGCAAGATTAAGTGCGTCTGGCAATATCAGTGCAGATGCAGCTGATCCTGAAGTTGCAAGTGCCCCCATCCAGTTGGTGGACGGTTTACTGCAAGTGTCATTGACTTTAGCGCGATAAGTCTGACAGTTTCATCAGTAGGGATATTGCTGTGGAAAAACCGTAATGATTGGCATTAGCAGTGATCTTATTGCGGTTTTTTCAGTATAATCTCGTAGTTTTTTAATTTTACGGTCGGATCGCATAGGTCTGCGTAATTCAGAAATGGATGCTGTGAATGAAAATTATGCTTGTGCAGGCTATGATTGCTGCGTGCTTATTGTTAACGGGCTGTGCGAGTAAGCCGCAAACAGCCGAACATCATCAAGACCCCCGCGATCCCATCGAAAATTTCAACCGTTCGATGTGGAAAGTCAATTATGAATACTTAGATCCATATCTATTGCGCCCTGCGACTGTTGGCTATATGGCCGTGACCCCAAAGCCTGTCCGTAGTGGTTTCGCCAATATGGTTAACAACCTCGATGAACCGGCAAATGCTTTGAATGGCTTATTACAGGGGAAGGGCAAGAGCACGGCGATCAGTACCGGTCGTTTTGTGGTCAATAGTACCATTGGTATCTTCGGTTTTTTTGATGTGGCTTCTCACATTGAGTTAGCTCAGCAAAATGAAGACTTTAGCCAAACACTCGGGGTTTGGGGGGTGGGTTATGGCCCTTATCTGATGATCCCAGGCATGGGACCAACGACAGTTCGCGATACAGCAGGCCGCGTGGTTGACAATCTTTATTTTCCGATGACTTTATTAAATAGTCACCTGACAGTTGGCAAGTTTGTCATCAGCGCCTTTGATGGCAGAGAGCAATTAATGGCCCAAGAAAAATTATTGGATAATTCACTCGATCCGTATGCGTTTGTCAAAGATGCCTATTTCCAACGGCAAGACTTTAAACTTTATGACGGACAGCCACCACAGCCAGAGGTGGATGAAGCAGCCTTGGAAGAGTTTTTAGAATAAACTGCTTGTGTTTAGCCGGCCACTCCTTAAGAAACACCCGCACACTGCCAAGTAAAGCTCTGAGGTAGTTGCGGGTTTTTTCTATGAATTAGATGCTTTTTTGTCGCAATCTCTAGCAAATCGAGTCGTCGGACTTTTCATTTTTAGCCATCTACGGTATAAACGCGATGGCACACCCTCGTTTAATAATTATTAGAAACAGGAAATCACCATGATCCACGTCCATTCTGCGCTTGCGCAGCAGAGCGCGAAAGTGCGCGTTATTGTTATGCTGGAGGCGATGTAATGAGTTCAGTTCATTCCACGCCTTCAATCCCTCAATTTGATACTGTATTAGGCCATCCCAAACCATTGTGGATGTTATTCATGGCCGAGTTTTGGGAGCGTTTTGCTTTTTATGGCATCCGCTGGGCTTTAACTCTGTACATAGTGTCAGAATTTTATAATGGCAATGCCAGCGGTCAAGGCGACGCCAACCGTTATTATGGCGCTTATCTTGCCTTAGTCTATGCTACAGCCATTTTTGGTGGTTATATTGCTGACCGCGTTATTGGTTACCAGCGTTCAATACTTCTAGGTGCGGTGGTGATGTCGATTGGTCTGTTTATGATCATGATCCCGAACAAAGAAGTCTTTTTGTTGGGCTTGGCAGTGATTGTGGTGGGGAATGGTTTATTCAAGCCGAATATCTCTTCGCTCGTAGGTAAATTATACGAACAGGGCGATGACCGTCGAGACCGTGGCTTCACTATTTTCTACATGGGGATCAACATTGGTGGCTTGATTTCGCCATTAATCACTGGCTGGTTAGCTAGCCAAGTATTTGGTACGCCGCAATACGAAAACTACAAAGTGGTCTTTGCAGCCGCTGGGGTTGGTATGCTGTTATCGACCATTTGGTTCTTTATTGGCCGCGCCCAACTCAAAGGCATTGGCGAAGCGCCAACCGAAAAACCAGCCAATAAAATGTTGGCTTATGTGATTGCAGGCGTTGTACTCGCGGTGCCAGTGGTTTATTTCTTAATGGCAGGTTTAGGTGCAGAGATCCTCGCATGGATTTTAGGGGTGATGTTTATTATCGTCGCCGTGATGCTGCTGACCGAAGGCAAGAAGAACGGCACTGTGCAATTACACCGCGTCTATGCCCTGTTAATTCTGTTCGCGTTTAACGTCACATTCTGGATGTTCTTCGAACAAGCTGGCAGTTCTTTTAACTTCCTCGCCAATAATTTGGTAAATCGTGATTTATTCGGTGACGGCTCGCAGATTATTCCAACGGGTTGGTTCCAATCGATTAACTCTGCTGCCATCATTCTGTTCGCTCCGATCATCAGCTATATCTGGTATGTCACCAGCAAAATGCGCTTAGAGCCGTCTATTCCCCGTAAATTTGCCTTTGGCTTACTGGGTAACGCCTTGGGCTTTTTAGTGTTGATGTACGCGTTAACAAACTCCGTGGGTACTGATGGCTTAATTCCAATGTGGCCTCTCGTGTTATGTTATGTGTTGCAATCGATTGGCGAATTGTGTTTATCCCCAATCGGCTTGTCGATGGTGACAAAACTAGCGCCGGTTCGTTTTGTCGGCCTTGCGATGGGTGCATGGTTCCTGTCTGTCGCCACTGGCAATAACCTGTCGGGTTTGCTCGCTGGCCATATTTCGGGAGAGACTGGGATGACCGTCGAATCCGCACTGGCTGGCTTTAGTTTCAGTTTCTACTTGTTATTGGGCACTGGGATTGTGTTATTTATCATTGCACCGCTGATTAACAAGTTAATGCATGGTGTCAAATAAGAGTGTGAAGATATTGGCTGCGCTTTGAGGTTTCTTAAAAGCGCGGCAATACTGTTAGACATAAAAAAAGCCAGCATCAACGCTGGCTTTTTTTATGGGCTATGCAAGCTGCTCTGCTAGGAGTCTTGGCGCTGTTGTTCGAATTGATAACGCGCTTGGCGTAACAGCGGTTTCACTAAGGCAAAAGTTAGGGGACGGGTCAGCAGTGGATAAATGATCACTAAACCCAAGGTCCACATCGCTGCGATCAGCATAGTTTCACTGCGTGCGATGGCTAAGAAAGGCGGGATTAAAATGATCAATTTCAGGATATTAAGCAGCAGTTTTTTCGGTGTTGCTAGATTATCCGCAGCACGACGCAGCACACTCATGCGGTCACGAAAATTCAATCCTGCCAGTTCAGGTAACGAACGACTGTTCCAATACATCATCAATTTTCCTGCAGTGTCACTGAAAAATAAGGCCGCGCTAAGCGGCCTTACCAGCTGTAGTTACTTATTGCCTCGCTAATCAATCATACTACGAACAAAACGCCGCATTGGCTTTGTTCGAACAAAGATCAGCCAGCGATTTTACTGCGAAGTGTCGCAACCACCTCATCGATATTGAGTAGTGCTTTTTCACCCGACCGACGATGTTTATATTCCACTAGGCGTTCATCTAAATTGCGTTCACCGATGACAATATGATGAGGCACACCGAGCAATTCCATATCAGCAAACATGACACCTGGACGCTCTTTACGGTCGTCAAATAACACTTCAATGCCCGCAGCAGTTAATTCACGATAGAGTTTTTCGGCCGTTTCTTGAATACGTACAGATTTATGCATATTCATCGGCACAATCGCCACTTGGAATGGCGCAATGGCGTCTGACCAAATAATGCCATGTGCATCGTTATTTTGCTCGATAGCAGCCGCGACAATGCGCGAAACACCAACGCCATAACAACCCATAGTCATGATTTGGTGTTTTCCTTCTTCATTCAACACACCAGCTTTCATGGCGGCGGCATATTTTTCGCCTAACTGGAAAATATGACCGACTTCAATGCCGCGTTTAATGACTAAGCGACCAGACCCACATGGGCTAGGATCCCCTTCAACCACATTGCGTAAATCAGCAGTTTGGTAGTTGGTGATATCTCTATCAAAGTTCACGCCTTGCAGGTGGTAGCCATCTTCATTGGCTCCACAGACAAAATCAGCCAACACTGCAGCACTGTGATCGACCAGCACTGTCATGGTTAAACCAACTGGACCCAATGAACCTGGATTAGCCCCTGTTGCGGCACGAATTTCTTCTTCACTGGCAAAAGTTAATGGCGATGCAATCAA
>JACCDH010343458.1_pt1 | contig 15076 bp, 4 predicted proteins | sample 7442481 | NCBI WGS metagenome assembly JACCDH01 (sample SAMN15323433, study PRJNA562643) | freshwater metagenome | isolation source: river surface water | place: USA:Blue River Watershed | collected 2017-08-15
AATATTAATTCGAACAAAGTCGAAATTAATGCGAAACATTTAATAATTTCAAACGGCAAATAATTAGACTTTGTAATGAATACATAGTCACTAATAATTTGCACCTATTTGTATGTTAAATAAAAGAAAGATTTTAGCAATTGTCTTATTTAGTATTGTAAGTTTTTGTGCTGTTCAATACAGTCTAAGTGAAAAAACAGCTACAACCGTAATTTCAAAAACTAACAATAAAGTAATTGAAAATCAGCCTATTGCTAATTTAACAAGCACTAAATCGCTTGAATTAAATACAGACAGAAAAATATTTAACAAAAATGCATTTATTGTTAAGAAACATTCAACAATTGAAAGTAAGAATGAAGAAAAAGTAGAAAAAACAGAATTTGAAAATGAAGAATTAGAAAATGAAGAAGATGAGACTAGAGATTCTCCAGAAAAAGCAGTTGAACAGGATTTTGAACGAACTAAGGATCCAAGCTTGAATCGCCCTACTCCTGAAGTATTACCGGGCGTGATGTTAAATAGTGCTATTCAATCATTTTCAGGCGCTCTATTGGGATTACCTGGTGCAGGTGCAAGTACATCATGGGTTCAACGAGGTCCATTCGATGTTGGAGGCAGAACTAGAGCATTGGCTTGGGATCCAAATGATGGTACTGGAAAAAAAGTATGGGCAGGTGGTGTTACTGGAGGATTATGGTATAATAATGATATTACCAATGTAGCATCGAACTGGATTAATGTTGGAGATGTATGGACAAATTTATCTATTACTAAAATTGCTTTTGATCCAGTTAATACTCAAAATATTTATGTTTCTACAGGCGAAGGTTACCAAGTAAATAGCTCAAGAGGAGCAGGTATTTGGAAGTCTACAGATGGCGGTAATAGCTGGTTGCAACTAAGCTCAACATCAGGCATGTATTATATTAACGATTTAGTTGTAAGAAGTGAAAATATATCAGGTATAACAAAGGGGGTACTTTATGCAGCTGTTGATAACTTAAATTATCAAGGTCAATTTTTTTCTTACGAGAATACCGGTCTATATAGATCTACAAATGATGGAGCAACTTGGACTCAAGTTTTACCAATAAATACAGGAGTATCATGTAATTGTGTTCCATATACACCGTCATCTTTATCTATAGGTGCAGACAATAGACTATGGGTTGGAACAAAATCTAATCCATATTATCAAGTTCCACCTGCAACATTAGGAGGTGGCAATATTTTTTATTCTACTAATGGAACAAGTTGGACCAATGCCTTGTCTGAGCCTGTAACTTTTTTAAAAGGTAGAGTTACAGTTGCAACTGCACCTTCAGATGAAAACTACGTTTACGCTTTTATTGAAACAAATACTACAGGAGGTTCTTCTACAATTGTATTAAAAAAATCAACTGATAAGGGAGCTACATGGTCTAATATGAGCTTACCAGATGATATTGACAATGGAATTAGTGCTTCCGATTTTTCAAGAGGTCAGGCTTGGTATGATCAGGTTTTGAAAGTAGACCCAAATAGTCCGCAAACAGTTTACATTGGCGCAATTAACTTATTTAAAAGTACCGATGCAGGAGCAAATTGGACTCAAATTAGTAAATGGTCAGATAATCCTGGGATGGGTACAGTTGCTCGTTTATCATATGTTCATGCCGATCAACATGCAATGGAATTTAAACCTGGATCATCAAGTATTGGTATTTTTGGTAATGACGGTGGTGTATTTTATAGTAACGATTTAACAAATGCTAGTACTAGTAGTGTTATCAATGCCAGAAATGCGAATTATAATGTCACACAATTTTACGCAGCAGCTATTCATCCATCAGCGAGCACTAACTACTATTTAGCAGGATCACAAGACAATGGAACGCAACAATTTAATACATCTGGAATTGGAGCCACCAATGAAGTAACGGGTGGCGACGGAGCATTTTGCTTTATTGATCAAACGAATCCTAATTACCAAATAACTTCATACGTTTATAATAACCTTTATTATACAAATGATGGAGGTGCTAATTTTTATGAATTAAATAGAGAAAACTCAGGTTCTGAAACAGGTTCATTCATTAATCCAGCGTGTTATGATAATAATATGCACACTTATTATTCCTATGTGAGTACCAATGGGACAAATGGTGTCATAAAAAGAATTTCAAACTTAACCACAATTTATACAAAAACAAATATTACCATTAACGGTTTATCAGCAAATGCTACTGCATTTAAAGTTTCACCTCATACCACTGGTTCTACAACTTTATACATAGGGACTTCAAGTTCAAGTTTAAGTAGCCCACAAACAAGAAGTAAGTTATTGAAAGTAACAAATGCAAATGGAACACCATCAGTTACAAACATAGCATCTGCCAACTTCCCAATAGGGGCAACTATATCTAGTATCGATATAGGAGCATCTGAAAATGAATTATTAGTTACATTTTTTAATTATGGCGTTACTAAAATTTGGTATTCATCAGATGGAGGAACTACTTGGTCAAACAAAATGGGTAACTTTCCAAATATCCCAGTAAGATGGGGCATGTTTAATCCAGACAATAGAGCAAATGATGTTTTACTTGCTACTGAACTTGGAATTTATGGAACAACGGATTTTGGCACATCTTCCCCAACATGGAGTCAATTGAACAATGGATTCGCAAACGTGAGAACGGATATGTTACAATATCGCGCATCTGATAAACAAGTAATTGCAGCAACTCATGGACGCGGTTTATATTCTTCCAATGGCTTTGCTGTAACTCCTTCTATCACATCATTCACTCCTACCACCGGATCAACCGGAACAACAGTAACAATTACAGGAAATGATTTTGATGCAATTACAGGTGTAAGCTTTGGTGGCGTAGCTGCTGCGTCTTATACAGTAACCTCCTTAACATCTATATCAGCTGTTGTAGCAGGTGGTGCATCAGGTAATGTAGCTGTTAGCAATTCAGCGGGAATTGGATCACTTGCTGGTTTCGTTTATTGTGGTACTGCTGCTGCAAGTTTAACTTCAGGTGTCAACTCTAACAATCAAACTGTTTGTCAAAATACAGCAATAAATAGTATCACATATAGCACTACTAATGTTACTGGAGTTACCATAACAGGAGTACCATCCTTAACAGCAAGTTATAGTGCAAATGTGGTTACCATTTCTGGTGCGCCAACAAGTGCAGGCGTCTATACTTTTACAGTAGCATTTACAGGTGGTTGTCAAACAATCACTGCAACTGGTACTATAACCGTTACAGCATCTAATACACTTACACTAAGTTCAGCAGCTGGAACTAATTCACAATCGATTTGTATAAATACACCTATTACTTCAGTAACGTATGCATCAACTGGTGCAACAACTGCAACCGTAACCGGTTTGCCATCTGGAATTTCATATACCTTTGCCGCTAATACGGTAACCATTAGTGGAACACCAACTGTTTCAGGAAGCTTTAATTATACGGTTACTACATCAGGTGGATGCAGCCCTGTAACTGCAACAGGTACGGTTGTTGTTAATCCTAATGCCACAATTAGTTTACTGAGTGGTTCAGCATCGTCAACAATATGTATTAATAATTTAATCACACCAATTGTATACCAATCAACTTCATCTGCAACAAACATTTCAATCATAGCAGGAAGATTGCCTGGTGGTATTGTTGGTGTTTACAATAATACAAACAAACAGTTCACAATTAATGGTACAGCAACTGAGAGTGGAACATTCACTTATACCATAGCAACAACAGGTGGTTGTGTTACCGCTTCAACAACTGGTACTATAACCGTAAGTCCTAATGCCACTTTAAGTTTAATTAGTGGCACATCAAGTAATACTATATGTGTTAATAGTGCAGTTACGCCAATCGTTTATCAATCAACATCAAGTGCAAATAATATTGCTATAACAAGCGGAAGACTTCCTGGTGGAATAACAGGTTCTTATAATAATATTACAAAACAATTTACAATTTCAGGAACAGCAACTGAAACTGGATCGTTCACTTTTAGTATTACCTCTTCAGGTGAATGTATAACGAATACAGTTACAGGAGTAATCATTGTAAATCAAAACACATTAACATTAAGTTCAGCAACAGGAACTGATTCTCAAACAATTTGTATAAACGCTGCAATAACCGATATTAGATATAATACCACAGGCGCTACTAACACATTGGCTCCAGGCTTACCTCCTGGACTAAATGGTACTTGGTCAAATAATGTATTTACCATTACAGGGACTCCGACCAATGTTGGCTCTTATAATTATATCGTTACTACTCTTGGAGGTTGTGGCCCTGTTACTACTACAGGTACAATTACAATAAACCCTACCAACACCTTAACGTTGAGTTCAGGAGCAGGAACAAATTCAAGCACTGTATGTATTGGTTCAGCAATTACTGCAACAACTTATTCTACAACAGGTGCTACAAGTGCTATAGTAACAGGATTACCTTCAGGATTAACTGGAACTTGGGCGGCGAATGTTTTAACTATTGGCGGTACACCAAATGTAGCCGGAACATTTAACTATACAGTAACAACCGTTGGAGGATGTGGTGTGATAACTGCCACAGGAACATTTATTGTTAACCAAAATACCATTGCCCTTACTTCAGCTACTGGAACTGACAATCAAACAATATGTTCAGGAACATCTATCACTAGTATTACTTATACAACAACAGGAGCAACAGGTGCAACATTTAGTGGATTACCAAGTGGCTTAAGTGCTTCATGGTCTGCTAATACAATAACTATTAGCGGTACCCCTACTCCAACAAATGGCACATTTAATTATACCATTACACTCACTGGTGGATGTGGAACAGTAACTAAAACAGGTCGAATTGTTATTAGTTTCCCTAATACTATTACATTAGGTTCTGCAGCAGGTACTAATTCACAAACTATTTGTATCAATACTTCAATTACACCAACCTCTTATAATACAACCGATGCAACTGGAGCAACAGTTTCTGGTTTGCCAACTGGTTTAAGTGGAATATGGTCAAGTAATGTATATACAATTAGTGGAGCTCCTACAGCTTCAGGCACCTACACCTATACGGTTACTACAACAGGAGGATGTGGCGTAGCTTCCATCACTGGAAGGTATAACGTAACGCCTGCAAATACATTTACCTTAACTTCTGCAGCTGGAACAAATACACAATCTGTATGTGTTAACAGTCCATTAGCCAATATTACTTATTCCACAACTGGTGCGACAAATGTTACCGTAACAGGATTGCCTACGGGTGTTACAAGTTCATGGGCAGCCAATGTGTTAACGATTAGTGGGACACCAACTGCAACAGGTACATTTAATTACACAATGACAACCATTGGTGGTTGTGGCCCAACAACAGCAACTGGTACTATTACCGTAAAACGAAATACCATAACACTTAGCGCTGCTGCAGGAACTGATTCACAAACTGTTTGTTTAAATTCAGCAATTACAAATATCACCTTTGCAACAACTGGCGCAACAGGTGCGACTATTTCAGGTTTGCCAGCCGATGTAACAGGAAGCTGGTCAGGAAATGTTTATACAATAAGTGGTAGTCCAAGTTTAATTGGCACTTATAATTACACAATTACGCTAACTGGAGGTTGTGATATCATCACAAAAAGTGGCGTGATAAAAGTTAACCCTGCAAGTAATGTAGGTACTGCAAGTGCTGCTAGCAGCTCGATATGCCCAGGTGGATCAGCTAGCCTAACGCTAACTGACTTTACAGGCAATTTAGTATGGCAACAGTCTACAAATGGAACTACCTGGACAGACGTGACTACAGGTACTGGAATAAATTCATTAACCTATACCACACAAGCATTAAATACAAATTATAGCTATAGAGCAAAAGCCATAAATGGCAATTGTAGTGCTGAAAATAGCAATGTAGTGAGTATCGATATATTACCAACACCAAGTGCACCTGTTATTTCAAGTGCAAATGTTACAAAATTCTGTAATGGTGATTCAGTAAAATTATCAAGCAATATTGCAACTGGGTTGGTATGGTATAATAATGATGTCGCAATAACATCACAATCAGCTGGCACATACTATGCTAAAGCTTCTGGTACATACGCAGCGAAAGTATTTGTAGCAGGTTGCCCAAGTACTAATAGTAATGTGATTACAATTGACAAAATAGAATTACCAATTTCTCCAATTGTTTCAGATATTAGCCTATGTAAAGATGCAACTCCAGTAACGCTAAATGCAGTTGGAACAGCAGGCAATAAAATATTATGGTACGGAACAAATGCAACTGGCGGAACAAGCAGTACAACTGCAAATTCAATCACCACCAATGCGATAGGAACTACCAATTACTATGTAAGTCAAATTTCAACAGTTGGATGTGAAAGTATAAGAGCTAAAATAGCTGTGAATATCAATCCTGTTCCTACTTCACCAACCATTACAAGAAATAACACGAACAATTTAATTTCATCTTATACATCTGGAAATACTTGGTATAGAGAACAAGTTAAATTAGCTGATACGAGCAATATGATAAAGCCAATTGAACAAGGCAACTATACCGTGAAAGTATTAGTGAATAATTGTTCAAGCAGTTTTAGTATTCCTTACTTCTTTATTAATACGGTAACGGATATTACTAATTTAAATCAAAATGAATTTATTAAAATTTACCCTAACCCTATTGTAAATGACTTGAAAATAAACTTCTCATTAGTTAAATATCAAAAAGTTAATGTTGCCATTTATAGTTCAACTTCCGGAGGGAAAATAATTGATTTAATGAATAAAGAATCTGGTATGAACATTGATGTCAGAAATTTAGCACCGGGTACTTATATTGTAATTATCAGCTCAACCGAAAATCAAGTAATTTACACGCAAAAGATACTGAAACTATAATTCAATAGTAGGTGGAAGAAAATTTATTCTCCACCTACTATTTTACTTGTACTGCGGTATAAATAGTTTTCGTAAATATGTCTACGGGCAAAACGATCAGGGGTATCAGAGTTAACTAATTTTACATAAATAGCTTTAGGTACTCCATAATATTCGTATTCATTTCCGTCTGAGAAAACCACTCTAAGTATTTCAGATTTAAATTCAAAATCATTAATACTTGATTCTGAAATAGTTGCTGTATATGCTGTAAGTGTAGCGGCATGTGTTTCAGGATGTACACTTACCAAAAAATGATAAGACGCTATAAGTTTAGTTGATTTCTCCTCAGCCATTTTTTTTGACTCCTCACTATCCTGAAATTTATCAGGATGCCATTCCATCATAATTTTACGATAAACCTTCTTTAAATCACTCAATGTTGCTTTATCGTCTACTCCTAAAATGGCTCTGTGGCGTTCAATGCGCTTCATATTATCAATTTTGTCGCCGCGAAAGTACAACATATAAATCCTTAGGCCAAAAAAAGCCCCCAATTAAGGGGGCTTAAAACTATTTGAATTGACTATTTTTTACCAATCCTGATGAAATATACAACACCATTATGGGTCAAATCAGTGTTGAACATCACTTGTTGTCGCTTTCCAGATTTCTCAGTAATAAACATAACTGCAGTATTAGGGGGAGAACTACCTAAAGTTTCAGCAACCATTATTAACTCATTATTCTTTTTATTATTATCTACTTTCAGCTTGAACTTGATTGGTTGATTTACTTTAAGCTCTTGCTTATCCACCACTATTCTTTTATTGTAAATAACAGTAACATTATCCTTGTCATGGGTGCCATTATCATAAATTTCAACAGTAACTGAATCTGAACTAACAAATATTTCAATTGGTTTATTATTTATTCTTTTAGTCAAATAATCAACCATTCGATCCTGTTCTTTTTTAAGATTAGATAAAGAATCTAAAGCTTTGATGATATCTTCTTTTGATAATCCTTCGTTTTGAACTGGTTTAACTTCAGTTATTATATTGTCAACTGTACTTTTTTTCTTTTCAACTGTATCTTTTTTGATAACAGGAACTTGTTTGTTATTTGCTACTTTTTTATCCGCTACATTAATCACTTTCGGCTTTTCAATTGATATGGGTTTATCCGTAGATTTTTGTTTTTCCAATGGTGCTACTTGGATATTTTCTGCAACAAATTCAGCTGGTAATTGAGAGTCAGCATTAAATATCTTATAATAATCAGCACCTCTTGCCTTTTCTAAGCTTTCCCAATCTTGATCTTTTGAATTACTCAAGACAATCTCAGCACGACGATTATCCTTTTGTGCATTAATACTGTTCTTAGATGATTTAGTAATACATGGAGCAATATTGTACTTTTTAGCATAGCCATTAGTCAAAATTCTGTTTTTATCTAACCCCTGCTTAATTAAGTAAGCATATACCGCTTTTGCTCTCCTAACAGATAAGCTATTATTATATTTATTAGAACCGATACAATCTGTAAATGCCCCAATAGCAATATTCGCTGCTGGCAATTGTTTTAATCTAGCCAACAAATAATCTAAAACAAATTTTTCTTTATTGGTTATAACATTTTTATCAAAACCATAATGCACAACAAACTTTGTAGTTATTCCCAAAGCATCAATACTGTCTAGTCTTCTTTTTTCATTAGCAGCTAATAAAGCAGCTAACGAATCAGCAATTTGCTTCGGACTTCTGCCTCCTATTGGAGTAATGTAATCAAAAGTTTTTTGTCCTGCAACTGTAACAATTGTAAATTGTTCAGGAATACTATCTCCATTTAAAGTAGTAAACACATAATTTCTATTCGGTTTACCTACAAAAGTATATTTAGCATTTGAATCAGTCACTAAAGAATCTATAAATTTACCGGAATCTCCATCAATATAATACATAGCATGATTAGGAACAATTGTACTATCATTCTTGTAAATCAATAATCCATTAATTGTATGAAATATGGGCGCATATTCGGCACCATACACATCAAAATTATCCAAACGATTTGTTGTTAAGAAAAAGTCCTTATTAAAGCGCTTAAAACTAACTTCATCTTTTTGGGTATTTAAAGGATAACCCAAATTATTTACAATATTATCATTTTTTGTAAAATTATATACATCAAAACCACCCAAACCACCGGATCTATTTGAACTAAAATATAAGTCTACTCCATTTGTAAAATAGGCTATATCATCACTACTAGAATTTAATTCATTTACAGGTATTGGATTTGTCCCAAAAAAATCACCCTCTTTTTTAACATAGTAAATATCATATCCACCTTGTCCCCCATTTTTATTACTTGCAAAATAAAGTCTAGTTCCATTGCTATCAATAAATGGATATAAATAATCTGCATTGTTTTCTTTGAATCTAATTTTTTGCTTGTATCTTAATCTTCCTTTAATTACATAGGCTTTAAACAACTTCCAATGTGGAACACTGCTGAATAAGGCTTTTCGTTTTTTAGCATAAACAATTAATTTAGTACTATCATCATAATCAAAAGCTTGATCAGTCGAAAAGGTGATAAACTCTTGCTCAATTTTATTAAATTTATTCTTAATTCGTTTATAATTAACCAAAATATCATTGTCATTACTTGTTGGTGCTGTAAAATCATCGGTTTTTTCAAAACGACTAAGTTTGACAATTGACGTACTATCCTTTATATTATATTTTACACCTTCAATAATTCTAAACTTAGGGTCAGCTGACCAGTATACTCGATTATAAGATTTATTTCTGCCTAAAGAAGGTTTGTTGGAAACATACAATAACCCACCTTTATACGGAATTGGACTAAACTCATTATTTTTAGTATTAATGGTTAGTCGGTTATCTTTATAATCTAATGAGTCCCTCACTAATAATCTTTGTTGGTTGGTTTGTCCAGACAAAATATGAGTACTAGCAATTGCTACAAGTAATAAAAAAAGTCTGACACTGTTAATTTTTGGAGTATTCATATCTAATAAATCTTATAATTTTTACTATTCGGGAAAAGGTGTCCAAATTCAAGTCTCATAAACAATTCACTTGTATTTGGAGTTTTAAATGGCATATCGTAAGCATAGCCAACTCTAAACTGTGGAGTGACCTGAACTTCAGCCATTCCTAATACCGACTCACCTGTTCTGTATGAAGCGCCCAAACCAACTGTATTTTTAAGCCATAAATTCAAGTTAAAATCAGTTTGAATAGGTGCACCACTAGCTAATTTGATCAACAACGACGGTTTTAATTTTACGGATTCATTAACATCAAATGAATATCCTGTAGCCAAAAAATAATGTACATCATTTACTTGATATGCGCTAGAGTCTGATTTATATTTTTGAACTTTTGTAAAAGTTACTACATCAGGAGCCGAAAGACCTAGATAAAAATGATCATCATTATAATAAACACCAGCACCTGCTAATGGAACAATTTTATTATAATTAGTTGCAAATGCGGCATCATAGGCTACAATTCTCCCAAGGTCAACATTAGTTAACAATTTTATATCATTATAAAAACCTCCTTTTAAACCTAAACTTAATACCCCTTTCTCAGATACAGGAATTTTAACATTATAAAACATGTTCAAACCAGTTCTATGTATAATATTCACATATTTATCATCAAATAGTTGTAATCCAAAACCAAATTTCTTATCCTTTGAAGGTAAATCTAAGGATATTGACTTTGTTGAAGGGGCACCGGCTAGACCAGCCCACTGCTCCCTCCACAAAATTGATACACTTGGAACACTCCTATAACCAGCATATGCAGGATTAATATTTGTCATATTATACATATACTGCGAATACATTGGCAGTGATTGACTGAAACCTTTTAATTGAAGCAATACCAATGCAACAATTATTATTTTGTAAATGTGTTTTTTCATTTATCTCTGAATTATAACGAAACCTTTAAATACTTGAACTTTTCCAGTTACATCCACTGCCCTAAGTGAATAATAATAACCTCCATCAACTAAATTTTGACCAGCAAAATTGCCTGTGCCTCTGCCATCCCAATCATTTTGATAATTTCCGTTAGTATAAACAACATTACCCCAACGATTAAATACCTCCAATTCTAATGTAATATTTGGAGGTCTAACAATAACAAAATAATCATGTACTCCATCATTATTCGGAGAGAATCCTTCAGGTATTGAAATCACTAAATCATTAACATAGTAATTTGTTGGAAGTTTAGAGGATTCATTTGCTTTAGTAGCCGAAGATGATTGCATGGTAATTGTACCCCATTTAGTTGTTGCTTTAACATAAGCAACGTTCTTTAAAATTCCACTAAATCCTTTTGGCACTAAATTCATAGTAAACTTAGCAGTGTCTTTTGCCAAAGGAGCTAAAGTACTTGCAGCAAGCGTTACATTAATATCATTATTACCATTGAATGAACTATTTGCAATCAGACCTCCTGTTGCTATATTATTTACAATACTATATTCACTTGTAAGTGGCACTGAATTTTGTAAATTATCAGTTAACACAATGTTAGTGAATGGAGTATTTGTTAAATTACTGACTATTAATTTAAATGGATAATTATAAGTCATATTAGATTGAAGCATTCCCGAATCAACAATTTTTTGCAAATGAATCAAATTAGCTGGATCTAAAATAGTAACTGTAAAGTTTACAGAATCACTTTCAACACTATTTATAACCTGACTTACTGCATATTTTTTTGTTCCAAAAACACTGCCAAGAATCGGCGTGTTACTTTGTAATACACCTAAGTAATAATAACGAAGAGTTGACCCACTTAATGATGATACTTGTACTCCAACGTTTAGTGGATTACTTGGAACACCTAATACATAAGTTGAATCAATCGCAATGGGTGAAGTCGGAGCAATAATTATTGTATCATTTACAAATGAAGTGCTATATAATTGATTGGCTGTATCATAAGCTCTTAATTGATATATGTATTTACCAATTGCTGTTGGCATTATTGGAGGCGTAGTTGAACAATTTTGTGTTCCAATGGTACACCAAACGGGCACCACCCCTGTAGGCAAAGTGCTAACAAATGAATTTAATGTGTTTGGCAATACTGATTTTCCAAAAACAAATTTTCCATTTTGAACTATTGGAGGTGCTGGCGGTAATACAAGGTTTTTTACAGTAATTACAACTGTAGCAGTTACTGTTCCCGCTGAATTGATTCCAGTAACAATATATGAAGTCTGTGAAGAAACTGCAGAAGGTGTTCCGCTTATTACACCCGTAATGGTATTAAAAGAAAGACCAGATGGTAAAACTGGTGCGATTGAATAACTAGATATAGTTCCTCCAGTTGAAGTTGGTGTTAAAGCCGTTATAGCTGTTCCAACAGTATATACATTTGGTGTTGTATATCTCAAACTTGCAGGTAATGCTTCATTTACTGTAATTACAAGTGTTGCAGTCACTGTGCTAGCACTTATTGTTCCTGTCACAACATAACTTGTTTGAGTAGAAACCGCTGTTGGTGTACCACTAATAACACCAGTATTAGGATTAATTGTTAGTCCTGCAGGCAAGTTAGGACTTATAGTACATGAACTTATTGTTCCACCTGTTGTAGTTGGTGATAAGGCTGTAATTGCTGTTCCAACCGTGTACACATTTGGAGTATTATAAGTTAAAGTGGGTGCAGTTGAACCACCACTATTTGATCCTTGTCCTACTCCCAATGTAAATGTCAAAGGTGGTCCAGAAGATTGACATCCCCAAGGAAGTTCGGTCGCACTAAAACTAAAAACATAATTACCCATTGCACTAGGAGGAATCGCAATCGTTAATGGACTACTTCTTAGCGCATAATTAATATTAGGAATAAAATTAGGCATTGGATTAGAACCAAATACATCTACGGTATAAGCGTTCGGATTACCAGAATTAATTACATATGATAAATTAAACGTTGTATCATTAATTCCAACTCCTGTTGGAGGCAATATACTAACCGAAGGCGCATACTTAACAGTTACCGAAACGGTAGCGGTGGTGGCAACAGTACATACACCACTTCGTAATTCAGCTTTAAAATCAGTTGTAGCTGTTAAGTTTCCGGTATTTAATACATCCGAAGTTGCACCCACAATATTTGTCCAAGTATTTGCACCAGTTGGTGAGGACATCCATTGTATTGAACCAGTATAACCAGTTAAGTTAATTTTGGTACTAGTTCCTTCACAAATTATTGGATCTAATACAGTAGCTGTTCCTGCCACACTAAGAGGATCCACAATTACTGACTTAGAAATTGATGAGAAACAGTTGTCTTGACTTTGAACAATCATTACCACATTGAACTTTCCATTTCCAATATAATTTTTTGTAGTGTTCTGAGTAGTAACTGCAGGAGACCCATCTCCAAAATCCCAATTATAACTAGTAATTGGAGAATTCGTAGTAGCATTTACCGTACTCGTATTGGTAAAATTAATATTAGTTATTCCCACACAAACCTGATCATTACTCAGAGTGAAATTTGCAGTTGGTGCAGGTGTATTTGAAACATTTATATTGAAAAGATTTGTATATGCAGAAGCACCACAAGCATTCACCGCTCTTACTTTAACTGTTGCTGGACCAGCTGAATTGCTTGCCACAGTATTTATTGCGGTACTTGTGGAAGTAGTAGCAGTTATATTTCCAGTGACTACCCAATCATAACTAGTTGCAAATGCAACATCATTAATGGTGTAAGTGGCATTTGATCCTAAACACAATGTATTTATACCACTAATAGTTGTTGGTGTTATTGGAACTGAACTCACATTGATAGTTATCGCATTTGAAGTTACAGGTGAACCTGTAACACAACTAGGAATACTAGAAGTCATTATAACTGTAACTAAATCATTATTGGCCAAACTTGTACTTGAATATGTTGCACTATTTGCACCTACATTAGTACCATTAATTTTCCATTGATATGTAGGCGTACTTCCTCCATTTACCGCAGCAGCAGTGAATGTCACCGCTGTTCCAGTACAAATTGTATTTGAAGCCGCGTTAGATGAAATTGTAACTCTTGCAGGGACATTTAAATTAACACTCGCAATACCTGTAGGTACTAATCTTATATTGGCGCCGGAAGTAAATCTTATGTTTCCTTGATCCCCATTAAATGATTGAGCAGACAATCTAACATAGATTGCTGTATTTGTAACATTCCCACTAATAGGTGTCAATGTTATTGAACTAGTGTAAGTTCCTCCAGAACTTGTTGAAATTTCATAGCCAGCAGGAGCGGTTATCACTAAATTGCTAGTTAAAGTTGAAGCAGCTACAGTTATTGACTGTGTTCCAGATGGACTTCCAAAACAAGTTGAAAAAGGAGTTAATGTACCAGTTATTGTAATCACAGATACAGTTAAACGATAATCTGTTGTTTTACCACAAATAGAGTATGAAATTGATACAGTACCTGTTGCTACGCCTGTTACAATGCCCGTAGAACTATTCACGGTTGCAATATTTGTATTAGTACTTGACCATACACCACCGCTCAAAATATTTGACAAAGTCAATGTGTTTCCAATTAAAACTTCAGAAGCATTACCTGGTGCTGTAATGGATGGCATAAAGCCAACAACAAAATTTGATGCATTACCAGTTAATGCTAATCCAGAAATATTTCCGTCTAAGGAATTAGCTGTTTTGTTTTTTAAACTAGTTACTGTTGAATTGGTTCCGTTTGCGATACCTTGATCAAAATTATAATAAGCAACTAAACCAGCTTCATCTCCTGCTAAGGCAACATTCATATTGTTTGATATTTCAGATGCCGATCTAGCTGTATTCCAAATTCGAACTTCGTCAATACTTCCTTTAAAAAATCTGGAAGCTGATGCAGAAAAATCCTGACCAATAATTAATGGGTCGGAATTAGCAGCTGTAACTAATGGAGTTCCAGTAATGGTTTGCTCTACGCCATTAATATATATTTTTCTGGTACCATTATTATTTACAGCAGCAATATGATTCCATTTATTCAATAATAAAACTCCATTACTTGTAGACATTTCATCAAAACTCACACCTGAATAATCCCCCGTTCCTGTTAACCTCAACATATAACCATT
>JACCDH010346517.1_pt1 | contig 15075 bp, 8 predicted proteins | sample 7442481 | NCBI WGS metagenome assembly JACCDH01 (sample SAMN15323433, study PRJNA562643) | freshwater metagenome | isolation source: river surface water | place: USA:Blue River Watershed | collected 2017-08-15
ACCGTGAAGTTTGAGTCAGACCCTGCACAGCCCTGCCCCACTTTCGCCACTGGCTTTGCATTGCCCGATGGTCAAATTTTCACCAGCGCGTACACCTTGTTTGATGGCGTGAACATCGAGCGCGACGCCCAAGGTTGCGGCCAAGCCACCGTGGTGTTTGAAAAATTGCCCTTGATGAAGGGCCGCTTTTCCGTAGGCGCTTATTTGTTCGACGAGCGCGCTTTGCATGTGTACGACGTCGTGCTGCAAGCCGCTACGGTGGTGGTGACGCAACCAGGTGTGCACCAAGGTTTTGTGCAATTGCCACACCGCTGGCAGTGAGTTGTAAAGCGCTGCGTGCAACATGCAGCGCGAAATTTTCTGTTCAGCTTATGCCGCTTTTTGCGGCAATTGCAAGGCGCCCAACAAATCGTAAAACTGCTGCTCGGGTGCGCGCATCACGTGTGGGCCAATGCAGTCCAATGCGGTTTGGGTCAGCACCTCGGGCGTGCAGGTGCTGGGGTCAATTGCGGGATACAAAGTGAGCAAATGCCGCTGCGTATGCGCGTTGTATTCAATGGCGGCAGGCACCACTTGCGCGCCTGTTAATTGCGCCAGCTTGGCAGGGCCAGTTTGCAAATAAATAGTTTGCTCCATGAACTCAAACTGCTGCTCGGGCTTATCGGCTGCGGGCTCGCGCACATCGAGGGCCACAGTTAGCACGTGGTGTGCTTGCTTGAGCCAACGCACCGAACCAATGGGACTTTGGTCGGTGTAGAAAATGACAGGCGCATTGCAACTTTCGGCAGAGCGCTTGTGCACGCCCAGCCAAAACGCTTTTTCTTCGGGCGTACAAAATTCCAAATTGCGACGAGAGGCGATGGATGTAATGGGTGCGCCACCGCACAAATGGTGCAGTGCACCGTTCATTAGCAACCAGCTGCCGTGGTGCACAAAGACTACAATGACCGAGCCCTTGGCCAGCGCCTGGGTGTAGTGTGAGGCCCCTTCAATGTCGATGCGTTTTTGAATGTAAGACGCGCGGTATTTGTAGGTCTCGTCGCACATGAATTGGCGGTAGGCCGCCAGGTCAAAGGGCACGGCCAATGCAGGCGGTTGGTCTGCGTCTAGCGCATGCGCTGGATGTGCCTCGGCGATGGCTGAAGCAGCAGTTGCCGCTTTTGCCGGTAGAAGCCAAGAAATTAGCCGTTGCCACATGTTGTAATTCTGAATACCGTGATATTGTTTGCTCAATGATAAAACATCGCTACGCCCACGAAATTGACCCCAATGGTGGCAGTGCCGCCGCGGTGTTGGCCCGCATGGTCGAGCCCGGGCAACGGGTGCTGGAATTGGGCACAGGCCCTGGCACCGTCACGCGCATCTTGCACGCCAAAGGCTGCAAAGTGACTGGCGTGGAGATGGACCCCAACACTTTGGCCACCTGCGCACCCTTCTGCGAGCGCACGCTGCAGGCCAACCTAGAAGACCCTCTGTGGGCTTCGCCTCTGGCTGGCGAAACTTTTGATGCCATCATTTGCGCCGATGTACTCGAGCACCTTCGCGATCCGCGCCCTTTGCTGAACCAGTTGCACGGCTTTTTAAAGCCTGGCGGCAGCGTGCTGATGTCCTTGCCCAATGCCTCGCACCTCACGGTGGTGGCCAGCTTGCTGGGTGGGCGTTTTCCGTACCAAAAAAATGGTTTACTGGACCATACGCATCTGAAGTTTTACGGTCGCGAAGATCTGGAGGCTTTGCTTCGCGAATGCGGTTTGCTATGGCAGCACTGGCACACCGTGCAAGTCGATCCTGCGCAAGCCGAACTCAAAGCCTACTGGCACTTGCTAGACGAAGAGACGCAAACGTTCTTAAAAGCCAAGTGCGCGGATGGTGAGGTGTACCAACATGTGGTGCGGGCGCAGCCAGCCACCGAGGCGGCACATTTACAGAAAATATCGTACGAGATAGTCACCCTGAAAGCTGCACATCATGCGCAACAAAACGCATGGAAGCTAGAAAAAGAAATCACTTCTGCACAGCACGCTGAGAAGCTCAATGCACTCACATCGCATGGCCAGAACACTCAAGCCACTCTGGCCTGGACCGAATCGCAATTGCAAAATCACCAGCACTCGATTCAAGAATTGAATGCGGAAATTGCGGCACTGAAGCAGTCCACATCGTGGCGCATCACAGCACCGCTGCGCAAGTTGCTGCGCAAAATTTCCGACTGATTAGTTTAGGGCCTGCGCCTTGAGAGGCGCATCTACAATGGCTTAGCGGCGAATGCGGCGCCACACCGACACCCATTTCTTGAGTGGGTGGTACAGGCTGCGCAAGCCTGGTGTATTCAACACCACTTGTTTAAGCCATGAGGTGGGCACGCCCGCCACTTGGCTTTGGCGCGTCATCTCTTCCACAATCTGCTGAATCTCGGGCAGCGTCAATTCAACCTTGAGCAAGTCGTGCTTGGCTTTGGCTTTGGCGTAGTAGGTATCCAGCACAGCCTGACGCTGAATGGCTTTGTCCAGTTGGTCGGGTACGCGGTACAAGGAGGTGACTTTGGACACCAGTTTGAAATCGTTTTTCAACGAATACCGCACCCACAAATTCCAGTCTTCTAAGTTTTCCAAATCCAAATCGAAACCGCCGTATTCTTCATACAGCTTGCGTTGGAACAACACGGTTTGAATGGGAAAATAATTGTGGTGCCACAAAGTCGCGCGGCTAAAGGCTTGGCGGTGAATGAGGCTGTGCGTCACGTTCTCGTACACCCATGGCTCTTCGCTATGCACATGCGTGCGAACTTCGTAACTGAACGAATACACCGCACCCAGTTGTGGTTGCTTCAGCCACTCATTCACCAACACTTCGAGGTGATCAGCATAAAACAAATCATCGTCATCTAAGAAGCAGCACAACTGACCGGTGGCCGCTTCAAGAGCTTTATTGCCTGCCACACAGCGCCCCGATTTAGGCAAAGGCACATACACCACTTTGGCCAACACACCACTGCTGCGAAGTGTGTCCACGGCGGCTTTGGCGCTTTCGATGCCTTGGCCACCGTCTTCTACCACCACCAACTCAATTGGGCCACCCAAGTGCGCATAGGTTTGCTGGGCCACACTGGCCATAGCTTCGCGCAACTTGCCAGCGCGGCCAGGCATGGTGCGCATCAGCACACTGACCATGGGCGCGCCTTGTACTGAAACTTTTGCGTGTTCTATTGGAGAGTGTGCCGCCACAGGGTATTCGTAAAACGCGCCTTCACGCGCCATTTCGTAATCCCACATGCGAAACGGAAACTTCTGTTGGCTTTGGCGGCGTGTGCTTAAAAATTGGGGTGCCAGCTTCAACAGCTTGAAACTTTGCGCCAGCAATTTGCGGCGCATGCTCGGAAACAAAGGCCGCATGGCAAACAAACCGGCAAACATCACAAAGCCCTGAATCACTTCATGGCGTCGGCCATAGCGGCAACGCAGCAACACATTGGCCAGCGTGCTGCCCAAGAATTGTTGGGGCTTGATTTGTGCCGCTTCTTCGTAAGTGAAATGCCACACGGTGGCATTGGGCACATAGCGCAAGGTGTAGCCATGATCTCGCAAGCGATAAGACAACTCGACGTCTTCGCCATACAAAAACAGCAAGGGCTCATAACCCTTCACCGCTTTGAGTGCATCGGTTTTGAACAACACACAAGCACTTGAGCACCACGCCGTTTCACCCGTCACAGGGTGATAGTCCTTGGGGTGCTCGAAGGGTTTTTGACGACATTCCCAAGCCGCCACTTTGGCGCCCGCCTCACCCGGTGCTTGAGCGGCATCGCGTTGCGCTGTTTGCAGCAAAGTAGTGAGGGTGTCGCGCTCAAACTCCAGGTCAACGTTGGTGACCCAAAAGAAAGGCGTGTGCGTGAGGGCCAAATTGTGATTGTGGCCCGCGCCAAAACCAATGTTCGGACCTTGGTGCAATTGCACGCTGGCAAAGCGATGCGCCAAGGCACTGCCAGCCTGCGTCAGTTGTGCTTGGAGCGCAGCATAGGTGCCGTCGGAGGACCCGTTGTCGAGCACACACAAGGCAATTTGGTCACATGGCAAATCTTGCTTTTGCAAACTCTCAAAAAAGGCCGGTAGCCATTTTTCAGAGTTGTAGGTGACGATTGACAGGGTGAGGACAGGGGCGGGTCTTGTTGTTGTCTCTTGCATTGCCGCGTTAATTTCAATTTCTTGAATTATCCGCGAAAGGGCTTGAGCTTTAAGGCGGGCTTCTCAACAAAATGCCATGAGAGGGCTGCCAGTGCCACTGTGATCACAAAGCTGCTTAAAAGATAGACAAGCAGCGGCATTTGAGGCCAAAAGGACACCAGTGTTTGCTGTACCGGAAAGGCGTAGATGTAGATGCCGTAGGAGTAATCGCAGGCATGCATGCGCACCAACAATGGGTGTTGCGCCAGGCCAAAGGCCAAAACCACGAAGGGCAGCAAGACCCACGCGGCCATGGCAAACCAATGAGGCTGCATACCGAGACACAACCAGAGCACTAAGGCCAGCAACACATTGGACAGGGTGAAGTACTTGTGGATCTTGAAATAAAACAAGCTGGCACCCACCAGAAAATACACGCCACACATTGGCACTTGGCGCAGGTCGGTTCGGTACACCACTAGGGCTTCGGTGGCAGTACCGGCCCAGAGCGCCGCCAGCACCATGAACACCAAAGACATCAAGCCCATAGCCCAGGCCATCAGGCGCTCGGACGCCAACTTGAAGACTGCGGCAAGAAGGCCAAGCAAGGCCAACATCAAATACATGAAGAACTCAACCGGTAGGCTCCACAGTGAACCGTTGACGGCATGAGGCAATCTGTTGTCTGCAAACACCCCTGGCAAGTGGTAGGTGATGTACAAGGCGATATTGGTGAAGTAACCCCGCGTGTGCTCATTGCGCCAGTAGGTGCTGGCGTCAAGTGTGGTGAGCATTGGGCCCAAAACCAGCACACTGAGCAGGGTACAGACCACCAAGCCCGGAAAAATTCGCAGCGCACGCTTGGCCAAAAACCGAAAGACATGCGGGTCACGCGACCAACTTTGTGCCACCAAGTACCCACTGATGGCAAAGAAAATGTAGACACCCAAAGGTCCCATGGGCACCCATTGCAAAAACAAGGGCTCGGGCAAGCCTAAAAACACAAAGGCATGACCATACAAAACCAAGCCAGCGGCAAACCAACGCAGTGCCGTGAGGTTGTTGTGGTGATCGGGTGCAGGCATCACGCTGGCCTGTTTCTCAGTAGGCGCCGTTGCGGCCAAACACCACTTTGACGGTTTTGAACAAAATGGCCAGGTCGTACCAGAGCGACCAGTTTTTGACATACCACGCATCAAGGTAGACGCGGGTTTCGTAATCGACATCGTTGCGGCCGCTGACTTGCCACAGACCTGTCATGCCGGGGCGCACCATCAGGTAGTAGCTTTTGTCGAGGCCGTATTTTTGCAATTCGTCTTCCACAATGGGACGGGGCCCTACCAAGCTCATTTCGCTTTTGAGCACGTTGAACAATTGGGGCAATTCGTCGAGGCTAGTGCGGCGCAAAAAATCGCCCATGCGGCTGATGCGGGGGTCGTCTTTGAGCTTGTGCTCTTTGTCCCACTCGGCTTTGAGGTGGGCATTGTGTTGCAACAAGCTTTGCAATTGCTGCTCGGCGTTGGGCACCATGGAGCGAAATTTGTAGCAATCAAATTTGCGGCCGTTTTTGCCAATGCGCTGATGAGCAAACAACACACTACCGCCTTCCAGTTTCAACAGCAGCGCAATCAACAACATCATGGGTAACAACAGCACCAACAAAAGGGCTGCCACCAAGGTGTCAAACAAACGCTTGGTGAGGCGTGCAGGCCATCGGCGCAGGTTGTTGCGCACGCGCAAAAGCGCCACTTCATGAGAGAAAAAGTGCGACATGTCGGTGCCATACAAAGGCACGCCGCGCATGGCGGGAATAACGCTGATGTCGGTGGCACCCCATTGCGTGAGGGTGCGCAGCCAATGTTCGCGTTGCTCGGCCTGTGAATGCTCCAAGGCAATGACCCACTGTATGCCCGGCTGATCGGCCAAGACTTCCAGTTGGTGCAAGTTCAACAGCGTTTGCTTGTGGTGCTTGAGGCGTGGACTGTCTTCTTCAACGTCCACATACCCTGCCACTTCAAAGCCCATGCGCGGTTCACTCTCTAGCGCAATGGCCGCCTCGACGGCGTTTTCACCATGGCCAATGATGATGGTGGGTCGAATCCAGAGGCCCATTTGTTTGAGCATCCATCGCGTCAAGACACGGCCCCACACCACCATGCCCACGGCCAGCACCCACACCAACAACCACCACAAGCGAGAGGAATTCCAACGGGTGGACGCCACCAAAGTCATGTCGAGCAGGGCCAAGCTGCCCATGAGGCGCAAGATATCGCCCAACTCGTCCCAAAACGGACGGCGGTCGCTGTAATGCTGAAAGCGCATGAGGAACAACATCAGCCCCAAAAACACCAAGCCACTCCAAGCGACATAACGCTGCATGTCTTGCGTAGAAAACCAAACGCTGACGTTTTGGCTGGGGCTGACCGCCACATTGATGAGCGTGGCTATGGCAAACGCGATGGCAAAGGCAATGGCGTCGCCCAACAAAATGGCAAATTTAGAGACGCGGACTTGGAACAGCGACAGCGTGTTGATCATGCTTGCTGTCGCCATGTAGATTTGTACATGCTAAAGCGCTTGTTCAGCGCGCGTGGCCAAAGGCGATGCCACTGACCCAATTTGTAGCCACACAATTTGACGGCATTGGTGAAGACCATTTGAAACAGGCCCTTCAGGCCTTCGGCCATGCTGCACTGGGCATGCAGTTGCAGTTGGGTCCATTGATGGCGCACCAAGCGCCAGCCCTCGCCCTCGGCTTGGCCAAAGCTTTGCAAAAGCCATGGGTTTTGAGCGTGAAAGACGCCAGTGTCAAACATGCGCTGAAAATCCTGTTGGCCGTTGTAGTGGTGTGAATGATAAACGGCCGCTTGGGCTTGGTATTGCAGGGAATGACCCGATAGCAACAACTTGGCGGCCATGAACGTGTCTTCGCCCAAAGGCAGGCCTGCGGGCAAACCGCCTTGGGCTTGGAGTGCAGTCAGTCGATACGCGCCGAATGCGTTAGAGAAAAAACAGGTCTTCAGGCCCAAGCTTTCTTTGTCTTGCAATTGCACCGTGCGTGACGCTTCGGGGTAATTGAACAGTCGAAATTGCGCTTCTAGCCAAGTGGCTTGGGGATTGGGCAACTGGCGACCATAGGCGGCGGCCACTTGGGGGTTTTGGAAGGCTTGTACCAAATTGCGCAAAGCGTCTGGCTGGGCCAAAACTGCATCTTGCGTCATGAAGACCACAACATGCGGTGGTTTGTGGGGATGAGCTTGCAGGGCTTGGTTCAGGGCCCACTGGCGTGTGCCGCCATGGTCAAACTGGGCCGCTTGTACATGCAAAAGGGTGGCATGAGGTGCGCCTGGGTTTTGTGGCGATGCCGCATTTTTTTCATCTGCTGCATTTGCTGCTTGTTCAGACAGCACCAAGCTTCCGTCGGTGGAGCCAGAATCAACCACCACCAAATGGTCGGGTTGGAAGTCTTGGTGTTGTAAGGCTTGAAGCCATTGCGCCCATTGGGCCAGGCCGGGGTTGTAGGTGGGCACCACCAGCCAGAACCTGATGGGGACCTGTCCTTCCGTTGCAAGCAAATGCAAGCTGTTTGAAGGTGTTTGGGTGGGGTTTTCACCCTGAAATGTGACCTGGGACACAGTGGCTGTCAAAGTGGGGCAATCTATAATTTCTGATTGCTGATTTAAGAAAAAGTATTCATTGTTGCGCCGCCCATTCCCTGCCATTGCATTTTCCTTGTTTGCGCTTGTTTTGGCAGGCGCGCCCACAAGCACCAAATTGGGTGGCTTGGCTTGGGTAATGCTGTGCTTGATGGGATTTTGGGCATTTTTGCGGTCCGAACGAATTCAGCAATCTGACAATCGCTTGCAATTCACGGCCAACGGTGCCACTTCAGGCCCATCCCCCTTAGAGGAAGCCGCCAGAATCTGGCTGTTTGCCTGCCTTGCTGCCACTGCCATTCGAATCATACCCCACGCCTTTTGGCAAGACGATTGGGACCGCCGGCACGCCGAAATTCGCTTGGTGCTGGGTGCCATGGCCGCCGTGGCCTTGGTCAAATGGCCACCTTTTTATCGACTCACAGACTTTCAAAAACGCAGCCTAGGCGACGCCTTGGCCATGGCATGCGCCTTGGGCATGGGCGTTACGGTGCTGTACGGCCGTGAAACCCCACTCCACGCCATTGCTTGGGCCGTCAGCCTCAGCTTTTTGGTCTGCCTGCTGGCACCGATGGTCCTCACCCCCCTGCTGTCGCCCACGCGCCGAAAAATCTGGGCATTGGGTGTCTTGATGGGGTGCATGGGCGTGGTCTTAAGCCAATCGCGTGGCGTCTACGGACTGCTCATTTGGATGGCACTGGCTTGCTACGTGGCCGCGTCCAATCGCACGCTGCTTCAAATGTCCACCTTCCGCCCGCGCACCTGGTTGGGACTGGCCTTGGTCTTTGGTGGGTTCATTTGGTTGCTGTCTGCCCAACCGGGCTGGCTCACAGCCATTTTTCACCGCTTGTCCGAGGTGTGGGTGGAAGCATCTTTGTCGCAAAGCAACCTAAGCGAAGCGGCCAACACTTCGGTGGGCTCGCGCTTGTTTTTGTGGAGCCGCGCTTTGGATGCCATCGAAGCGCAGCCCTGGTTTGGGTACGGCAAAGAAAACAGCATTGCCATGATCAAGCAGTGGGGCCTCGAAATCAATTCTGAGCAGGTGCAAAAGTTGGGTCACTTGCACCACGAGTTTTTAGACGCGTGGGTGAGCCACGGCTTGATGGGTATTTTGAGTTTGCTGGTGCTGGCCACGGGCATGGGCTTGGTGGTGCGCAAATTGTGGGTACCCCATCCGCGCGCGGCGCAGGGCATTTTGGGCATTTTGTTCATGCACCTGACGGCGGGTTTGTCGAACACCAACATGGTCCATAACTACTATGGGGCCATGTTGTCGTTGAGTATTTCACTGGCGCTGGTGATGGCGGCCAGTGAAGAGGCTAATTAATTACCTGGCCAATACTGCTTCCAAAGCCTTGCCCGTATGCGTACCCAAGCGCACCACTTCTTCGGGGCTGGCACTGGCCACCACTTTGCCACCGGCCTTGCCACCATCTGGGCCCAGGTCAATGATCCAATCGGCTTCGGCAATCACATCAAGGTCATGCTCAATCACCAATACGCTGTGGCCCGCGTTGACCAAGCGGTGCAACACGTGAATCAGTTTATCGACGTCGGCCATGTGTAGTCCCACGGTGGGCTCGTCGAGCACGTACAACGTGTGCGGCGCTTTGTTGCCTCGCTTGCCTACTTCGTCTCGTACCTTGGTCAGTTCGGTGACCAACTTGATGCGCTGTGCTTCGCCGCCGCTTAAGGTTGGACTGGGTTGTCCAAGTGTGAGGTAGCCTAAGCCCACGTCTTTTAAAAGTTGCAGTGGATGCGCAATGGAGGGCATGGTTTCGAAGAAGCCAACCGCTTCGTCAACTTCCATTTTGAGCACGTCGCCAATGCTTTTTCCGCGCCATGTAACGGCCAAGGTTTCGGGGTTGAAGCGTGCGCCATGGCAAGCTTCGCACGGCACCTTCACATCGGGCAAGAAACTCATCTCGATGGTTCTGAGGCCTTGGCCTTCGCAGGTGTGGCATCTGCCCTCGCCTGTGTTGAAGCTGAACCGTCCAGCTAAGTAACCGCGTGCTTTGGCTTCTAAGGTTTCGGCAAAGAGTTTTCTAATCGTGTCCCAGAAACCGATGTAGGTGGCGGGGCAGCTGCGGGGGGTTTTGCCGATGGGGGTTTGGTCTACTTCCAATACGCGGTCGACAGCTTCGAAGCCTTTGAGTTCTGTGCAGCCTGTGAGGGTTGGGAACTTGCCGGCTTCTTGTTCGTCGCGTCCAGCTTTGGTGCTGCGTTGGCTAACGTGGGTTTGTACGTTGGCCAGCAACACGTCGCGGGCCAACGTTGATTTGCCAGAACCGCTAACGCCTGTCACTGCCACCAAGCGTTGCAAAGGAATTTCAACGTTGACTTTTTGCAAGTTGTGGAGGTTGGCGCCTTTGAGTTCTAGCCATTTCAAAGTAGCGGTGTTGTCTGCATCGGCTTTGTTCTTGGCCGTGAACGCGGGCATTGCGCGGCGTGTTTGCAATGGATGCTTCATGGCATGCAGCAGGTATTTGCCTGTCTGCGAATCGGCTGCATCGGTGATGTCTTTGACACTGCCCTGCGCCACCAACTTGCCACCGCGCTTACCGGCGCTGGGGCCAATGTCGATGATGTGGTCGGCACGTCGAATGGTGTCTTCGTCGTGCTCCACCACCACCAGCGTGTTGCCTTTGTCGCCCAGCTTGTGCAAAGCGTTCAACAAAATTTGATTGTCGCGTGCATGCAAACCGATGGTGGGTTCGTCGAGCACGTAGCACACGCCTTGTAAGTTGCTGCCCAGCTGGGCGGCCAGTCGAATGCGTTGGGCTTCGCCGCCACTGAGAGTGGGTGCGCCGCGGTCTAGTGTGAGGTAGCCCAAGCCTACTTCTTCCAAGAACTCTAAGCGGCTTTCAATTTCAGGCAACAGATCGCGCGCGATGTCGTTTTCTCGTTGCGTCAGCTCTTTGGTTTTGGCCAAGCTTTGAACCCATTTACGTACGTCCGTCACGCTCATGCTTGCGATGTCGGTGATGGGCAAATGCTGCGCTGTGAACTTCACATGCCGAGCAGTTTGATTCAGGCGCGTGCCTTCGCAATGCGGGCACACTTGTTCGATGAGGTCTTCAATTTCGGGTTCGGCAAAACTTTGCTCGCGGCCTTTTTGATCGTCGTCTCTGACGGAATCGTCAAACACTTTGCGCTGATCTTTGCTCAGCTTTACGCCGGTGCCCACGCATTCGGGACACCAGCCATGCTTGCTGTTGTAGCTGAACAAACGTGGATCGAGCTCGTTGTATGACGTGCTGCAAACTGGGCAAGCGCGCAGTGTAGAAAACACTTGCAGCTTGCCAATGTGTGCCGTGGCCTCGTTGGCTTCCATGGCGTCTTGCAAGCCATTCAAATCGCTCAGCACATGCACCACGCCTTTGCCCAATTCCAAAGTTTTGGTGAGTGCTTCTCTGAGTTGTTTTTCTTGATCGGCACTGATTTTGAGGCTGGCCACAGGCAGCTCAATGGTGTGCTCTTTAAAGCGGTCAATGCGTGGGAAATTTTGTGTGGGCAAGAAATTGCCATCAACACGTAGGTGTGTGTAACCACGCGGACGCGCCCATTCGGCCAGTTCGGTGTAAACACCTTTGCGGTTCATGACCAAAGGCGCCAGCAAACCAATGTGCTGGCCTTTGAAGTTTTTGAGCAGCTGCGCGGCAATGCTGTCGGGTGTTTGGGGCGCCACGGCGGCGTTGTCGTGAATGCAATGTTGTGTGCCCAGCTTCACGTACAACAGTCGCAAGAAGTGCCACACCTCTGTGGTGGTGCCCACCGTACTTTTTCGGCCGCCGCGCGAGAGGCGTTGTTCAATGGCCACGGTGGGCGGAATGCCGTACACCGCGTCTACTTCAGGACGACCAGCGGGTTGCACGATGCTGCGCGCGTAGGCATTCAAACTTTCGAGGTAACGACGTTGACCTTCATTAAACAAAATGTCAAAGGCCAGGGTTGATTTGCCGGAACCGCTCACACCGGTGATCACATTGAACTGACCGCGCGGAATGTTGACGCTTAAGTTTTTAAGGTTGTGTTCTTTGGCATTGACAATGCGGATGCTGTTGTCTTCTGCGGTTTGTTTTCGTGCCACTTTGGCAAGCGCTTGCTTGGGTACTTCGGCAACTTGCAAAATGCCCCCCAACTCGCCCATGGCTTGCGCATACTCACGCAGCGCCAATGCGGTGTGTGATGTCGCATGATTTCGAACATCTTCCGGCATGCCTTCGGCCACCACGTAGCCGCCTGCATCGCCGCCCTCTGGGCCCAAGTCAATCAGCCAATCGCTGGCTCGGATCACGTCCAAATTGTGCTCAATCACAATGAGCGAATGTCCGCCTTCTAGCAACTTGCGTAAAGCGCGCATCAGCTTCGCAATATCATCGAAGTGCAAACCGGTGGTAGGCTCGTCGAACAAGAACAGGGTGCCCTTCTTGGCCAAGGCCTGCTTGCTTGAAGAAGACGATTTAGCTGCGCCCGCCAAGAAACCTGCCAACTTCAAACGTTGCGCCTCACCGCCCGACAAGGTCGGCACAGGCTGGCCCAACTTCACATACTCAAGGCCCACGTCGACGATGGGTTGCAATGCACGAATCACATCGCGGTCTTGCGCGAACAAGGCTGCTGCCTCGCTGACTGTGAGGTCGAGCACATCGGCCACATTCAAATGACGTGCGCGCAAATCGCCAATGGCTTGACGCTCAATGGTGATTTCCAAAATTTCGGGGCGGTAGCGCTTGCCATCGCAATCGGGGCAACGCAAGTACACATCGCTCAAGAACTGCATTTCGACGTGTTCAAAGCCCGAGCCGCCGCAGGTGGGGCATCGGCCATCGCCACTGTTGAAGCTGAACTTGGAGGCGGTGTAGCCACGTTGTTTTGAAAGTGGCGCTACTGCAAAAATCTCTCTCAGTGCATCCCATGCGCCCACATAACTGACAGGGTTTGAACGCGCTGTTTTGCCGATGGGTGATTGGTCTACAAACACCACGTCGCTTAAATGATCGGCACCCAACAAACGGTCGTGTGCGCCGGGTGTTTCGGTGCTCTTGCCAAAGTGTCTTAAAAGTGCGGGGGCTAAGACGTCTTGGATCAAACTGGATTTGCCCGAGCCACTCACACCCGTGACGCACACCAAACGCTGCAACGGGAAATCGATCGAGACGTTTTTGAGGTTGTGCTCTTTGGCGCCTTCCAAGATGAGGCGCGGCGTGTTGTCGGTGACCAAACGCTTGAAGCCCATGCCCACTTGCTTGCGGCCGCCCAAGTAATCGCCCGTGAGGGTGTTGGCGTTTTTTAAATCTTGCGTGCTGCCATCAAACACAATGTGGCCGCCCTTCTCGCCGGGGCCAGGGCCCATGTCGATCATGCGATCGGCGGCAAGCATCACGGCGGGGTCGTGCTCTACAACGACCAAGGTATTGCCTGCGTCACGTAGTCGGTGCATGGCTTGCGTGATGCGGTTCATGTCGCGGGGGTGCAGGCCAATGCTGGGCTCGTCCAAAACAAACAGCGTGTTGACGAGTGATGTACCTAATGCAGTCGTCAGGTTGATGCGCTGCACTTCACCGCCGCTGAGTGTGCGGCTTTGGCGATCGAGTGTGAGGTAGCCAATGCCCACATCGCACAGGTATTTAAGTCGATTGGTAATTTCTTCCAACAAGAGTTTGAGTGCTTGCGCTTCACCGTCTTGGCTGTTTTCTTGAATGGCCGTAGCCGACATGCGATCGAAAAAGTTTCGCAGCTTGTCGATGGGCATGATCATGAGGTCATGCAGGCTGAGGCCAGGCAAGGCTTCGAGTTGTTCGCGAGTCCACTTCACGCCTTTGGGCATGAAGCGTTTTTCTTTGGGCAATGTGGCGTTGGCATCTTCTGCGCTGCCGATGCGCCAAATCAGGCTATCGGTTTTAAGCCTTGCACCCCCGCACGAACCACATTCGGTGTAGCTGCGGTATTTGGACAAGAGCACGCGGATGTGCATCTTGTAGGCTTTGCTTTCGAGGTAGCCAAAAAAGCGGTGCACACCGTACCACTGCTGGTTCCATTTGCCATTCCAGTTGGGCGAACCTTCAATCACCCACTTTTGCTGTTCTGCGGTCAGCTTGAACCAGGGTGTGTCGCGCGGAATGCCTGCGGCTTCGGCGTGCCGCATGAGGTCATCTTGCGCTTCCTTCCATGCAGGTGTTTGAATCGTCTTGATGGCACCCGCTCTCAGGGTAAGCTTGTCATTCGGAATGACCAAGCCCAAGTCCACACCAATCACCCGTCCAAATCCACGGCAAGTTTCGCAAGCCCCCACCGCCGAGTTAAACGAAAACATCGAAGGCAATGGCTCGGGATATCGCAAGTCACTCTCGGGGCAATGCAAGCCTGCCGAGAATCGCCACATGTCAGTTTGATCGCCTTCGGCGATGACATAAACATTCAAGCGCCCTCCGCGCTTGAGCGCCACCTCAATGGCTTCCACCACCCGCGCCTTCTCCGCATTCCCCAACCTAAACCTGTCAGCCACCACATCCAAAACCTTGCGTGGCCCGGTAGGCGTAGCCACCTCTCGCTCAGCTTGCACCTTGGTAAAGCCACTGGCCGACAACCACTGCTCAACCTGCTCGGCAGTTGTGTTGCCTGGCAACTCCACAGGAAACGTCAACACCAATCGCGGATCCCCTGCCGCCTCGGCACGCTTCACCAGCTCCGCAAAAATAGACTCAGGTGTGTCGTGCTTCACTGGCCTCGCTGTGTCCCGATCATGCAAATGACCCAAACGTGCAAACAACAGCTTCAAATGGTCGTTGAGTTCCGTCATGGTGCCAACGGTGGAGCGCGAACTTCTGACTGGATTGGTTTGGTCAATGGCAATGGCCGGTGGCACCCCTTCCACCTTGTCCACCGCCGGCTTGTCCATGCGGTCTAAAAACTGCCGAGCATAAGCGCTGAAAGTTTCCACATAACGCCGCTGACCTTCGGCATACAGCGTGTCAAACACCAAACTCGATTTGCCCGACCCACTGGGCCCGGTGACCACGGTCAGCTCCCCCGTACGGATGTCCAAATCAATGTTTTTGAGGTTGTGCTGACGAGCACCGCGAATCTTGATAAAACCGTTGGACATAAGGCAAGCTTTGTGGGTGGAGGCCCAACATTCTAGGCTTGCGAAAAATTTAATGGGGGTCAGATCACAATTAAATTGCTTTGCGTGTGGCTATCTCAAACAAATGGGGTCAAACAAATGGGGTCAAACAAATGGGGTCAAACAAATGGGG
>JACCDH011297295.1_pt1 | contig 15067 bp, 13 predicted proteins | sample 7442481 | NCBI WGS metagenome assembly JACCDH01 (sample SAMN15323433, study PRJNA562643) | freshwater metagenome | isolation source: river surface water | place: USA:Blue River Watershed | collected 2017-08-15
ACTACATGGAACTGGAAGGCGACTATGACCTGTTCGGTGACGGCACCGTGCAGATCCTGTCGACCCCAGGCCACACCATCGGCCACCAGTCGATGAAGGTCAAGCTGCCCCAGACCGGCTCCGTGATCATCTCGCAGGATGCGATCTGGATGCAGGAAAATGCTGACGGCTACGTTGCTGGCCTCAACTTCAGCGTTCAGGCATGGACCAACTCGGCTAACCGCCTGAAGTTCATGCGTGACCTGGAAGGCGCGAAGCTGTTCTTCCCGCACGATGGCGCTCAGTTCGAAAAGAACGGCCGCAAGTGGATGAAGTAATCTAGTATCTGCTTCAACCTGAAAAAGCCCCCGTTATGCGGGGGCTTTTTTTAACCCCGGCGAGTGCCCTGCGTCATGGCAAACGCCTCTTGTCTGTGCATGCTGACGCGATCGCCCTGCTCGGGCCGTGTCACGTCGCGACTGCCGGACAGGCTTGGAAGTAAAGATCGGCAGCAATGATAGAACTACAGAACGTCGTCAAGCGGTACGGCTCCAAGACCATCATTCACAACATCTCGTTCGATGTAAAAAAAGGCGAGATCGTCGGTTTCCTCGGCCCCAATGGCGCCGGCAAGACCACCACGATGCGCATGATCGCCGGCTTCACCGAGGCGACCTCAGGCACCGTGAAAGTCGCGGGATTTGACATGGCCACCGAGCGCGCGCAAGCCGCTGCACGGCTTGGCTATCTGCCCGAAAGCCCGCCGCTGTATGACATCCTCGACGTCACCAGTTACCTCACCTTCGTCGCGCGCGCCAAAGGCGTGCCGGTACAGCAGATCCCCCAGAACCTGGAGCGCGTGATCGCGGCCTGCCGCCTCGAGGCCGTCACTACCAAGGAATGCTACAAACTGTCCAAAGGCTACCGACAGCGCGTCGGCCTCGCACAGGCGCTGCTGGGCGACCCGGATGTGCTGCTGCTGGACGAACCCACCGCAGGCCTCGATCCGGGACAAATTCAGGAGACGCGCGAAGTCATCCGTAATTTCGGTCGCGAACATTCGGTGCTGATCTCCACGCACATCCTTCCGGAAGTCACCCTAATCTGCCAGCGCGTGGCCATCATCAACGGCGGCCGCATCCTCGCCGTCGACTCGCCAGAAGGATTGCAGCGCAAGGCCGACCAGAGCAACAGCGTGATGGTGGACGCCGGCGGCGACCGCAACGCCCTCGAGCAAGCGCTGCGTGCAGTCGATGGCCTCACCGGCTTGGCGATCCACCCGCACCCGGTGCGCAGCGGCGTGCTCAGCATCGACTGCCTCGTGCAGAACACCGAAGGCATCGAAGCACGGATAGCACGCGCCATTACCGGCGCCGGAGAGCTGTATCGCCTCGAGCGCCGCCAGCCCACGCTGGAGAACGTCTTCCTCAGCTATATCGGTCACGAAGGCGGCTCGACCACTACCCACCCGCACAAGGAGGCCGCATGAATGCGCTGACGGGCCTTCGGGCGATCTATGTGAAGGAAATGCTCAGCTATTTCCGTTCGCCGATCGCTTATTTCGTGATTGCCGTGTTCCTGCTCGGGACCGGCTACTTCTTCACGTACAACATCTTCCTGACCGGCATCGGCACGATGGATTCGACCCTGCAGAACATGGGCATCCTGTTGCTGACCATTGCGCCGGTGCTGACCATGCGGGTCTTCTCGGCCGAGTACAACGCGCGCACGATGGAACTGCTGATGACGCTGCCGCTGGAAACCTGGCAGGTCGTCGTTGGCAAGTATCTGGGCGCGGTCAGCATCTTCCTGCTGATGACCGCAGCGACCTGCATCAACCTGATACCGCTGTACCTGTACGGCACGCCGCAAACGCTGAACATCATCTCCGGCTATATCGGCTTCATTCTTCTCGGGATGGCATGCATCGCGATCGGCCAGTTCTTCTCGGCGCTGACCGAGAACCAGATCGTCGCGGCGCTGATCACGATCCCTGTCCTGCTGGGATTCTGGTTCGTCGGCCACCTGCAGACGCTGCAATCCTCGCTGCTGATGCGTGATCTCGTGGCGCACCTGTCCTTTGCGCTGCATTTTGCGGATTTCATCCGCGGTCTGTTGCGCTCTGAGGGCGTGCTGTACTTCGCCGCTGTGATCGCCACGGCGCTCACCCTGAACACCAGCTATCTGCAGCTGCGTCGCTGACCAGCATTACTAGGCATCTGATCCATGGACAAATCATTTCGTTACGGCCTGTTCCTGATTGCGGGCTTGCTGCTGCTGGTGGGCTCGTCGTTCGCCAGCGCACTGATCGTCAATTCGTCGTTGTTATCCATCCTGCTGATGCTGACCGGTCTGGGTCTGACCGGTGTCTCCGTCTGGCAGCTGCGCGATGAGCTGGCGCTGCTGCTGCGCGGCCAGCGCAGCGAGCTGCTGCTGATGACGGTTGCACTGATCGCGCTGTATGCCGCCATCGCGTGGGTGTCGTCGCTGTTCCCGGCGCGCCTGGACATGACGGCCAACCGCGAGCATTCGCTGGCACCACAGACGATCCACATGCTGAAGTCGGTCGACAAGCCGGTGCATATCACCTTCTTCCATGACCGGGCGATGCGCGAGACCGTGGAGCTGTACGAGCAGTTCGCCGCACAGAATGCAAAAATCAGCGTCGAGTTCTTCGACCCGATGCTCAATCCTTCGCAGGCCAAGATGCGCGGTGTCGAGTTCGCCGGCACGGCATTAATGGAAAGCGAAGGCCGCAAACTGACCGTCAATGGCCCGACCGAGACTGATATCGCCAACGGCATTCTGCGAGTCACCCAGGGAAAGCAACAGGTCGCCTGCTTCATCGAAGGGCATGGCGAGCCGGATCCGTTCAGCCTGGAGTCGCATGACCACACCGAGGGCGGCGCAGGTCACTCGCACGGGCTGGAGCAGAAAGTCGTCACGCACGAGAAGCATGGGATGGCCAAGGCGCGCGGCGCACTGGAGGCGATGAACTATGTGGTCGAGAAAGTCGCGCTGACCCGGGGTGAATCGGATCTCGAGCGCTGCTCTATCCTGATCGTCGCCGGCCCGACGCTGCCGCTGCTGGCCGGTGAGCTGAAGATGATCGAGCGCTATCTGGATGGCGGTGGCAATGCGATGTTCCTGCTCGATCCCTTCGTGCAGGTCGGGCTCGAGCCCATCCTCGCGAAGTTCGGCATCGTCGCCGACAAGGGCATGATCATTGATGAAGCCAGCCACTTCTGGGCGGACATGTCCGCACCGGCGGTCACGGACTACAACCGTCACGAGGTGACGACCAAGCTGCCGCTGACCTTCTTCCCCGGTGCGCGCCCGCTGTTCCCGACGACGACGCCGGTCGCCGGCGTGTCGGTCCGGCCGCTGGTGAATTCCTCGAAGAAGAGCTTCAGCTCGCCCGACAAGACGCGCGCAGAATTCATTCAGGGTCAAAGCAAGAATGGTCCGCTGACCATGATGGCGGTATCGACCTTCAATCCGAATGCGGTGGATTCGGCCACGATCATCATGAAGGAGCTGCGCGGCGAGAAGGTCGAAGAAAGCAAGGCACTCGTCACTAACCGCAAGCCGGCGCGCATCATTGTCGCGGGCGACTCGGATTTCGCGACCAATTCCTTCTTCCATATTCTGGGTAATGGCTCGCTGTTCCTCAATGCGGTCAACTTCCTCGCCTCGCGCGAGAACCTGATCGGACTTGAACCGCGCACCTATGACCTGCCCTATGTGAACATGACCAATACGCAGATGAAAGGTACCTTCATCCTGTCGCTGATCCTGATTCCGCTGCTGATGGCAGCACTGGGCGTGGCCGTCTGGTGGAGGCGTCGATGAGCAGCCGCAAACGCAAACTGGCCATCATTGCTCTGGTGGTGGCCGCGCTCGGCGTGGTGATTTTCATCAAGGAGCGCGAGTACATCAAGACCATCGAAGCGCCTGCCGGCGCACAGGACGAAAAATGGCTGTTCCCGATACCGCTGGAAGAAGTCGGCGCACTCGAAGTCATGCGCAAAGGACAGTTGCATCGCTTTGAAAAGGATGATGCCGGTACCTGGTTCTATCACGGACAACAGGATGGACCGAATGCATCGGAGCATGCGCATCGCGCCGATCCTCTGGCGGCAAACACGATCGTCAAGGCCATCGCGATGTTCAGCCGCACCCGCAAGGAACAGCCTATTCCGCTGGAACCCGGCAAGGATGAATACGGCGTCAGCCGGCCGGACATTCTGGTGATGATCTATCGCGGGAAGAAGACCGATCCGGTGGGCCGCTTCGCGATCGGCACGGTCAGCCCGGATGGCTACAGCCGCTACATCCTTTCCGTGGGAGCGAGCGAAGCCGTCACCATCCCCGAGTATCAGATCACCAATCTGATGGCGATGATCGACGCGGTCAGCAAGAATGCGCCAGTACCGGCGGCACCGGCCAAAGGCGCGACGCTGAAGCGATGAAAACGCTGCTGCGCAGTCTGCTGGCCACACTGGCATGGCTGACTGCCATGCCGGCGCTCGCGCACTCGGGCGATGCCACCGGGTTCGCCTCGATCGGCATCAACGCCAACACGGTCATTTACCGCTATACGCCCACCACCAGCGGGTCCGATGATGCGGCGCTGGTGCGGCTGATCCGCGAAAAAGTCAGTGTCACGGCCGATCAGCAGCCCTGCACGGCCTCAGAGCCCGAGGGCATGCAAGTCGATTATGTCTGCCCGGCCGCACCGCGTGAGCTGGTAATCCGCGACGACATGGCCGACACGCTGGGCGACAAACATCATGTGATTGCGGTGCTGACCTGGCAGGGCGGCAGCAGCTCACTGAATTTTTCTGCGACGGAGCGCGAGGCACGCGTGTCGCTGTCCGGCGCCGAGACGCCTCAGGGAGCGGGAAGCTTCTTCCTGCTCGGCGTCGAGCATATCGCTACCGGCTACGATCATCTGCTGTTCCTGCTCGCGCTGATCCTGTGCGGCGGCAATCTGGTGTCGCTGCTGAAGATCATTACCGCTTTCACGCTGGCGCACAGCATCACGCTCGGCGCAGCGGCACTGGAGATCGTCACCCTGCCCTCGGCGCTGGTCGAGGCAGTGATTGCGCTGTCAATTGCCTACGTGGCGTTTGAGAACCTGTACCCGCGTTTTGCGCTGACCCATCGCTGGCACATCAGCTTCCTGTTCGGTCTGGTGCACGGCTTTGGCTTTTCTTCGGTGCTGAAAGAGATCGGCCTGCCGAAAGACAGCCTGATCTGGTCGCTGCTGAATTTCAATCTGGGGGTCGAGGCAGGGCAACTGGTCGCGGTGCTGATTGCCGTGCCCTTGCTGATGCAGCTGAGGAAGACGGCCCATGAAGCCCGCGTGGTGCGCGGCCTGTCGGCGGCGGTGCTGGTCGTGGGACTCGCGCTGTTTGCTGAGCGCTTGCTGTTCGGCGCCTGAAATAAGTCGCCCCGGCGCTTGCCCGGGGCGACGATAGCCTCAGATATCCTGCGACCACGGCGGCAGCAGATCGCCCACTGCCTTTGCGGCTGCGATATTCCAGATGCCATCCATTGACGCGCGCATTTCCTTCGCCGTCGCTGCGCCGGAAAACTCGGCCAGCGCGATTGCCTTGGTCTCCAGTTCTTCACGCGACAGTGTATTCCCCGGATCCCCTTTAGGCTCGTCCACGCGGCCATCCAGCGTACGACCGTCAACCGTCCTGACGGTCACTTTACCGATCCAGCGCGCCGGATACGCGCTATCAACTTCAGGATCCAGTTCCATGCTCACGCGCTTGCGGAAGTCTTGCACCTCGGTCTCGCGGAAGGATTGCTCGAACTCGGTCACGCCAGCCTTGCCATACTGCGCGATCAGGCCCAGTACCGTACCCATCGAGAATTTCGCCTGATGCACGGTGCGCGGATCCACGACCGGACCCAGCACATCAATCGCCCCCTGATGCACGCGCGTGGTCACTGAGGCAATCTGATCCGCCTTCAGCCCATGCTGCTGCATCACCTGCAGCAGTGCATCGGCGGCGGGGTGGGTGTGACGGCACGATGCATGGAATTTGAATGAGGTCTCGATGGTGGCCCAGCGCTCGCCAAGACGGTCGGTCAGGCAGGCGACGTTCGCATCCTGTGACATGCCGGCGGCCATGCCCTTGGCACCCTCGAGTATTTGCTTCGCCCCGGAGAAGCCTTTTTCAGCGAGCAGCGCAGCCATCAGACCATCGGACGCGGCCTTCGCGGTATGCAGCTGCTTGGAATCTGCCGCATCTTTCAGGAATTCCCACAAGCCCGCCGCCTGCGTGCCGGCCGAGCCGATCGCATGCTGCATTTTTTCCGGGGTGAGATTGATCAGGCGTCCCACGGCCACCGCCGCTGCGACCGTGCCCACCGTGCCGGTGGTATGAAAGACCTTGTAGTGCGAGCGGCCCATGAATTCGCCAATGCGTATGCCCGCCTCATAGCCGGCGACGACGGCAGTCATCATCTCCTTGCCGCTCAGCCCGCGCTCCTGCGCAATGGCGAGCACAGCAGGGAAGATCACCGCAGCGGGATGAAACACCGAGCCATTGTGCACATCATCCTGCTCGATGTAGTGCGAAGATGCGCCATTGACCATCGCGGCAAACAGCGGCGAGGTCTTGCGGCGCGAGATCAGCACCTCGGCGCCCCCCTGCTGCGGGCCCATCTCGCGCGCGAGCGCCTCGATCGACTGTACCGGACGCCCGACCTTGCCGGCCAGCGCAGAGCCGAACCAGTCGAGGAAGAGATCTTCCGCGCGGCGCATCACGGCCTCGGGGATGTCCTCATACCGCAGCTCTGCGGTGAAATGCGCAAGCTGCGCGCTGGGCGTCACGTTCGTTTTCATGGCGTCCTCCGTTGGACTAAAAAGAGCGCGGCATGCCGAGAATATGCTCGGCCACGTAAGAAAGGATCAGGTTGGTCGAGATGGGCGCGACCTGATACAGACGGGTCTCGCGGAATTTGCGCTCGACGTCATATTCTGCCGCGAAACCGAAACCGCCGTGATACTGCAGGCAGGCATTGGCTGCTTCCCATGAGGCGTCCGCCGCCAGCATCTTCGCCATATTGGCCTCGGCACCGCAGGGCTTGCCGGCATCGAACAGCTCGCAGGCCTTGTAGCGCATCAGGCTGGCAGCCTCGATGTTCACAAAGGCCTTCGCAATCGGGAACTGTACGCCCTGATTTTGTCCGATGGGCCGACCGAACACCACCCGCTCGTTCACATACTTGGTGACCTTGTCGATGAACCAGTAGCCGTCGCCGATACATTCGGCAGCGATCAGTGCGCGCTCGGCATTCAATCCATCGAGAATGTACTTGAAGCCCTTGCCTTCTTCGCCGATCAGGTTCTCGGCGGGGATCTCGAGATTCTCGAAAAAGAGCTCGTTCGTCTCATGATTGACCATGTTGCGGATCGGGCGTACTTCCAGCCCCTTGCCGATGGACTCGCGCAAGTCAACGATGAAGATCGACATCCCTTCCGACTTTTTGCTTACCTCGGCCAGTGGCGTCGTGCGCGCGAGCAGGATCATCAGGTCGGAATGCTGAATACGCGAGATCCAGACTTTTTGGCCGTTGACGACGTAGCGGTCGCCCTTCTTCACGGCGGTGGTCTTGATCCTGGTGGTGTCCGTCCCGGTGGTGGGCTCGGTCACGCCCATCGACTGCAGGCGCAATTCACCGCTGGCGATCTTCGGCAGGTAAAAATCCTTCTGCACCCTGGAGCCATGGCGCAGCAGCGTGCCCATGTTGTACATCTGGCCGTGGCAGGCGCCGGAATTGCCGCCGTTGCGGTTGATCTCTTCCATGATCACCGAGGCCTCGACCATGCCGAGACCCGAGCCGCCATACTCAACCGGGATCAGCGCCGCAAGCCAGCCCGCCTTCGTCAGCGCATCGACGAAGGCTTCCGGATACGCACGCTCCTCGTCCACCTGCCGAAAGTATTCGGCGGGGAACTGTGCGCACAGATCGCGAATGGCATCGCGAATGTCCTGATAATCGTGTTGAGAGACCGACATGAAAAGTCCTGTGGTAGTAATAGGCTTGCACGTGCATAAACTCAGTCGCACGCACGCGGTTATGCTGCGTAGCAGCAGTTACGCCCGAGAGTGTGACCTATCGCACCAGTGTGAACAATTCAGAAATTTGTAAGCGGGGCTTCGAGGAGAATTAACCCTGATGGTTGCAGGAAAATAAGCAAAGATAAGCTTATTTAAGGGTTGTAACCCTCTGGCGCCGCAACGCCCGATCGCTGTTCGCCGTTGGCCTCTCGCCGGATCTCAGTCCACGGTTTCGAGCTGGCTTGACTTGCTCTCGGCCACCAGCAACTCCACCAGCTCGCGCGCAAACATCGGTAGCGATGGCAGGCTGCGCACGCAGACCTGCAGCTTGCGCACGGCCCACTCATCGGTGAGTTCAACCATGCGAATGTCGAGCGATTTTGCATGACGGCTCGCCGCCGAGTACGGCACCACACCGATGCCCACATTGGCTTCGATCATCCGGCACGCCGCCTCGAAATTACCGACCTGAATGCGGATCTTGATCGGCCGGTTCAGGCTGTTTGCATTCTGCGCAAGGAATGCATGTATCGCGCTGGCTTCGACCATGCCGACGAAATCATGGCTCAGCGCCTCGCTGAAATCGATGCGGCCACGATCGGCCAGCGGATGGGTCGCCGAGGTCACCAGCACCAGACGGTCTTCGCGGAATGGCAGGGTCTCGAGCCCGTCGGTACGCACATTCCCGGCGAGGATGCCCACATCCACTTTGCCTTCGGAGACCGCGCGCACGATATCGTGCGACAGCCGCTCCTTGAGATCGACGTTCACATCCGGATGCGAGGCGAGAAATTGTGGCAGCAGCGCCGGCAGGAACTCGGCCATCGCGGTCGTGTTCGCAAAAATCCGCACATGGCCGCGCGTACCTTTCACGTACTCGCCCAGATCGCCACGCAAATCGGCCAGCTGTTGCAGCACGAGCCGCGCATGATGCATGAAGGCCTGACCCGGTGGCGTGAGCGTCACGCCCTGACTGGTGCGGTAGAGCAGCTTGACGCCCAGTCCCTCTTCGAGATTCTTGATGCGTATCGAGGCGGCCGGCAGCGACATGTGCGAGCGCTCTGCGCCGCGTGTGAGGCTGTTGGCCTCGGCGATATTGACGAAGAGCTTGATGTCCGGAAGATCGAAGTGCGCGGCCATGACGTTATCCAAAAATCGGGAAGGTCTTGAAATCACCGGAGAGCAGGCTCCTGCTGTCGGGATGCCGGAGCCAGCCCTCGATCAGTGTCGCATACACGCGGCGGAAGTCCGTAGTGTATTTCAGGTTGCCACCTTCATCCAGATCGGTCAGCGACGGGATGCCGCCATAGTGCCCTCCCCTGACCTGCCTGCCGATCACGTACATGTGGTTGGCCGTGCCATGGTCGGTGCCCAGACTGGTGTTCTCGGCGGCGCGGCGGCCGAACTCGGAAAACGCCAGCAGCGTGACATCATCGGCGCGACCGATGCGCTCCATGTCCTTCATGAAGCCGGCAATCGCGTCGGACACATAAGTCAGCAGACGTCCGTGGGTCTCGGCCTGCTGGACATGCGTATCGAACGCATTGTGGCGGTAGCTGACGTAATACAGCCGCGTGGGCAGATTGGCATGGATCATCGCCGCGACCTTGGTCAGGTCCACCGGCTGGATGCCATAGTCAATCGGCGTCTTGTACGCCTCCCAGGCGGCGCGCACCAGACTGGACGCCTGCCGCGCACTACCGGCGACTTCATCGAGGAAGCGCTGCGACGCATTCGCCGGATCGCCGGCCACCGGCGTGTCGAGCAGTGGGCGGCTGTTCATCAAACCCTTGCGCAGGAAACGCTCCGGATCATCGAACACTACCGGGACATGGCGCGCCGAGCGTACCGCCAGTGACTGGCGCTCGTCGATATTCACAAGGAAGTTCGGCGTCAACTGGGGATCAATCGCATCCGCGACCCGTCCGAGCCAGCCGTAGGGCTCGCCACCGTTGGGTACGCCGGTGCGCCAGAAGTCAGCCGAGGTGAAATGCGAGAACGACGGCTGGTCATAGCCGCAGCCATGCACGATGGCCATGCGCCCGTCCTTGTACAGGCGCTCGAAGCCGGTCATGCCGGGCGAGAAACCGAAACGGTCGTCGATCTTGCGCACCTTGTTCGGTCTGATGCCGAGCGTGGGGCGCAAACGATAGTACGCATCCTCGGCATAGGGCACGAGCGTGTTCAGGCCGTCATTGGCGCCAGAGAGCTCCATCACCACCAGAATGCGGCGCGAGTTGTCGGTGGATGCCTGCGCAGGCATCCACGGCAGACCTGCGGTGAGCCCTGCACCGGCCAGTGCGCCGAGCAACTGCCGGCGGGTCAGATTGATGTGCTGATCGTCAGTATGTTTCATGACCGTTATTCTCTTCTGTGTTCTTGTTAGCCGAGTTGATAGGCAGGCAGCGACAGGATCACATGCAGCGCATTGCGCAGTGCATCTTCCATGTAGGTGTCGGCGGCCTTGAGGTCGTGCGTACCAAGATCGTCGGCCAGCAGTGCGGCGATTTTTTCGCGTATGCCCGCATCGATGGGCGCGGAAATGAAACGAGCAAGCAGATGATCGACCGCGTCCTGCGCGGTCTTGCAACCGGCGGCGCGCACCATCCCGGACAGGTCCAGACGCGCAGGCGCACGGGGGATGGGCTTCACTTTTTCTATCGCCTTGCGCCACGCATGGTAGCTGGCGAGACGCGTATTGAAATCTTCATCGCGGTCGGCTGACATCATCGACATCGAGCTCAGCTCCTTGCCCTCGGGCTTGGTCGCGGTCGTAACGTCCTTGCCCAGCGCGAGCTGTTCGGCCACCGGGATGATCTGGTACTGGCTGCCGGGCACGCGATCCATCGCGACGAAATCAATCGGCGGGAACACGGCGTCATAAACAAAATTCCCGCGCACCAGCAGCAGGCCCGGCGTGATCCAGCTACGCCCATTCGCCCAGCCGGCCACATTCGGCGGGAACAGCAGTTTCTGGCCCATCGAATCGGTCAGGTCGTTGAAGTCGGGGATGCCGGGCACTTCCTTCAGCCCCATCTTCCGGTAGGTCGCGATCACCAGCTCGACCGGGGACTTGATATGCGTGCCTACCGAGGCATCGCTGTAAAAATCGCGGGCGCTGAAGACGGTTTCGAGGAAAGGCGCGATCTCGTAGCGCGAGTCGCGCAGCAGCTTGCCCAGCCGGACGCGCAGCTCCGGCGACACGTCTTCGCGCACAAAGTATTTGTAGATCCGCGTGGCGACAAATTCAGCGGTGACGGGCTTGGACAGGATGATATCGATCACCTGCACGCCATCGAAGTTGCCGGTCTTGCCGAGCACGGTCTTGCTGCCCGCATCATGCTGGGCCGGGTTGAGCACGAAGTCGAGACCTTTGAAATTCCAGCCGGTGAAAGCGCGCGCCGCCTCGCGAATATCCTCTTCGGTGTAATTGCCCACGCCCATGGTGAACAATTCCATGATCTCGCGCGCGAAATTTTCGTTCGGCGCCCCTTTGACGTTCACGGCCGCGTCCAGATAGGCCAGCATCGCCGGGTCCTTCGCCACCGCGATCAGCAGATCGCGGAAATTGCCGGTGGCTTTGGCACGCAGCATCTCGTTCTGCCGGAGCATCTTGCGATAGTCGCGGACTTTTTCATCGCCGGTCGCAAAATGACCATGCCAGAACAGCGTCATTTTTTCTTCCAGCGGGCGCTTCGTGGTCAGCATGCGGTTCGCCCACCAGTAGGCAACGCGCTGGCTCTCCAGCTTGGTCGCACGCAGCCAGTAAAGATAGCGGTCAGCGACTTGCTGGATACGGCGGTTGCCCTCGGGCTTGACCTTCACGCCCAGCGCCTCGCCGGTATCGCGCGCCTGCTCGGTGGCGGCCGGACGGGAGGGCGAGAACGGCTCGAGACCGGGATCGAAGGCACCGGAATCCTCGAACGGCGGCAAAGGGTTGGCGATGCGCTGGTAGCGCACCAGTTCGCGCACGGCCTGACGCGGCGTCATCCGGGCGAAGCGGTCGATCTCGTCGGGCGTAGGGCCAAAGCCGGCGCGCTCGAGCAGATGGGCCGCGCGCGCACGGTTCCAGTCGCTGTCGGCGATGGGGCTCAGGTCATCCTGCCAGCTGGCAGGCGCGGCCAGCACCAACGCACAGCTCAGGCTGGCTACGATGGCGGCGCTCGCACGCGACAGTCGTCGTTGAGGGGTCAGGGTTCGCAGAAGAGGCATCAGGCGCCGTGTGCCTGATGCCGGAGAAGGCAGGAAGGTCATTGGGTAGGTCGCCACCGCGGGCGGCTTTTGTTATGTTTTGTCAGGCTGTAAAGCAGTGTAAGGAGACCGGTCAGTCACTGCAATCAGGTATTTCATGATTTATCTGCTTAGGGGGCGGCTGCCGTACCGGCCAGTCTGGGTGTTTTGACAAGTCAGGCCTGTCCGCGCACCCATCCGCTGCAGGCCGCCACGAAATGCCGCACAATCGCGATCAGACGACCTGCCGGCGTTCCTTCGTGCGGCGGGCAATGACGACAACCCGACGATAACAATAACAACCTCCCGGAGCTTCCCATGACCTTCAAGACCTCGATCCGTGCGCTGCTGACCGTGTCTGCGCTCTGCACTGCTGCCATCGTTGGCGCCGTCGGTGCGGCCGACACCGACAAGGAGCTGCTGGATCGCGCCCGCACCCTGTTCAAGCCCCTGCCCGACACAGCCCGCGTGGATGACTACCCGCACTCGCAGGCGCGCATTGATCTGGGCAAAGCGCTGTTTTTCGAGACCCGCGTCGCCACCGACGGCCGCATGAGCTGCGCCGCCTGCCACAGCCCCAGCTACTACGGCGCGGACTCGCTGGCCTTCTCGGTCGGGGTGCATGGCAAGAAGCTGCCACGGAATGCGTCCACCGTCTTCAACACACCGCTGCTGATCGCGCAGCACTACGGCGGCAACCGGGTGACCGTGGAAGAACAGGCGATGAAGGCGCTGCTCAGCCCCCTCGCCTATGGCAACAAGGACTATGCCGAGGCCGAGGCGAAGATGAAGGCGCTCGGCTACCAGCCCATGTTCGAGAAAGCCTTCCCGAATGAAAAGGACCCGGTCAATGCAGAGAACTGGGCGAAGGCCATCGGCGCCTTCGAGCGCACGCTGCTGACCCCGGCGCCCTTCGATCGCTATCTGAAGGGCGACCAGCGCGCGATCAGCAAGGAAGCGAAGATCGGTCTGGAAAAATTCATGAGCGTCGGCTGTGCCGGCTGCCATAACGGCGTGACGGTGGGCGGGCAGATGTACCAGAAGTTCGGCCTGCTGGAAGACTACTGGCTGGCGACCGGCAGCAAGGAAGTCGAGGCACTGAAGGGTCGCGACATGGGGCGCTGGCACGACACTCAGAAGCCTGAGGACAAGTTCATCTTCAAGGTGCCGCAGCTGCGCAATGTGGCCGTCACGCCGCCCTACTTCCACGATGGCTCGGTGGAGAAACTGGATGACGCGGTACGCGTGATGGCCCGTCTGCAGCTGGGCAAACAGCTCTCGGACGAGGATGTCAGGCACATCGTCGTCTTCCTGCAGACGCTGACCGGTGAGGTACCGAAGAACTTCCTGACCGCGCCGGCGCTGCCGGTGGCCTCGTTCGCCAACTGAATCAACGGCGGCCGCGATGCGCTCGATCGTCCTGCTCGCGCAGGCCGGCCTGCTGGCCTGCCTGCTGGCCGCGCCGGTGACCAGCCGCGCGTTCGAGCGCTCGGATGGTGTCACCGTCCAGTGCGAAGTCACGCGGGACGGCGAGTCCCGCGTCGCCGGCGAAGTCTGGCTGGGTCATGGCGACCTCGGCGACCGGCACCCGGAACTAGGGGGCGCGGCAGCGGTCGTGCGACCGGGGGCCGATGGCTGGCCGGTGATCTTCTTTGACTCGGTGGTGTTCCGCGCGATGCTCGCACGCGACCCGCATATGTCGGATTTCATTTTTTATCACGAGTGCGCGCATGCGCAGGACGTGCAGCGCGATGAGATCGAGGCGAATTGCGAGGCCTATCTCACGCTGGACGCACTTGGCTTTCTGACGCCCGAGCGCCTCGACGCCCTGGCCATCACGCACCGCAAAATGCTCCGGCTGCCCTCCCGTTACGGCGGCAGTGGCGAGGTTTTCTGGGACCGTACGCTGGCCTGTGTGAAGCAGCGACGCGATGCCGCCGTACTAAATTAAGCGAACCGTAGCGGGTGGCCAAGCGGCGTGATCCTTGCCGTTCTGGACACAGTCAGGCAGCTACTTTGCGCGACTGTTTAACGAATGCAAAGGCGCCCTTTGCGAAAGTGACTTCTGGTATATTGTTGTATAGCAATTAAATAAATACAAAAAAGAAAAGAAATCGCCATGAAAGGCATCGTCTTCCGGGAGTTCATCCAGATGGTCGAGGAGCAGTTCTCCCTGGAGACTGCGGACGCGATCATCGAGGCGTCGAAGCTGCCGTCGGGCGGCTCGTACACGTCGATCGGCACCTACCCGCATGAGGAGATGGTCACGCTGGTCCATCACCTCAGCCTTCAATTGGGTAAGCCCGTGCCGGACTTGTTGCGTCATTTCGGTCGCCATCTGTTCCAGCGTTTCACCGTCATCCATCCGCAGTACGTGACCACGCATGCAAGCGTCTTCGAACTGCTCAGCATGCTCGACAGCCACGTCCATGTGGAGGTGCGCAAGCTGTACCGGGACGCTGAACTGCCTTCATTCGAGCATCAGACAATGGATGACCACCGGATGCTGTTCATCTACCAGTCGCGCCGGCCGCTCGCCGATTTTGCACACGGGCTGATCGAGGGCTGCATCGCGCATTTCGGCGAGCCCATGCGGATCGACCGGGTTGACCTTCCCGTCGAGGATCAGGGTGCGCACACAAGGTTCACGCTGACGCGCACGCATGGACAAGGCTGATGATCTCTACGGGCGCCGCCTGCTGCGCGAGACGCGGGCGCGCGAGGAGGCGGAGCGCCTTCTCGAGCAAAAAAGCCTTGAGCTCTTTCTCGAAATG
>JACCDH010540658.1_pt1 | contig 15062 bp, 14 predicted proteins | sample 7442481 | NCBI WGS metagenome assembly JACCDH01 (sample SAMN15323433, study PRJNA562643) | freshwater metagenome | isolation source: river surface water | place: USA:Blue River Watershed | collected 2017-08-15
CTCCCTGATGATGATGTGAGCAGTAGCATGCAACAACTCATTGCTGAACAAACTGCAGCAGCAGGCTATGACAATTATGAAATTTCAGCCTTTGCGCAAAAAAATCGCCGTGCACAACACAATCTCAACTACTGGGAATTTGGTGATTATCTTGGCATAGGCGCAGGTGCACATTCTAAAATCTCTTTCCCTCACCGAGTCATTCGACAAGCACGCTATAAACAACCAGCAAGCTACATGCAGCAAGCCATGGCAGGGTTGGCAATTGCAGAAGAAGTGGAAATCTCAAGAACAGAATTGGGATTTGAGTTCATGTTGAACAACTTAAGACTTACTGGTGGCTTTGATATACCACTGTTTTCAGAGCGAACCGGCCTGCCTCTGAACATCATAGAGAAATCCCTCAACGAGGCAGAACAGAAGGGATTACTCCACCGAGACCATAAAAACATACGCCCAACTGCCCTCGGACAGCGATTTTTAAATGATTTACAGCAGATTTTTCTACCTGAATAACGCAAACCCCTTAAAAATGCAGGAAGAGTGAGCAAGATTCTGTATAATCCTCCGTCTCCAAGATGGAAGCGTGGCCGAGCGGTTTAAGGCACTAGTCTTGAAAACTAGCGACGGGGTAACTCGTCCGTGAGTTCGAATCTCACCGCTTCCGCCAAGTCAATAGTTAATTCAAGCCTTTTAGCCTCGAAGCAACTTTATTACCAAAATAGTTACCAAAAGCAATTTTGAGTGCCTAAATGGTAACTCCCTTTTATGGGTTGGCCTAGTCGGTTAGACGCATTGACTCGCTAGTTGGTGAGGTAGTGGATTAGGTTGGTAGAGCGCTAAAAACTGGTATGCACTTACCAAGCGTAATCCTAGCGGCGGGAAACTCTTTCATACACGCCTTTGATGCCATGTCGGCTGAGTGTTTTGTATAGCTTTAAATATGATCTGGGTCTAATTAAGTGGGGAAGTAGTTCATTAACAACCTTAAGTCGATTCCTCCTAATGTTGTTCACTAAAGGAATTTGTCGGACCCTATTCGCCCTATCAATACCTATCGAATCAAATACCTCTTGCCAACGTTTGGCGGAGATTTCTATGTTGTGATTGTTTATCACGCTCAAACGCGCATTTTCCGCTAATGATGATCTCAGCTCGTGAGATCTAATAAGACTCTCAATGGCTTGAATCCAGCTACCCGAATCATTACTGACAAGAAATCCAGATCTTCCATTATTAATAACGGTTTTATAGGGCAAGACATTGGAGCAAATACTTGGTATTCCGCACATTGAATAGTCGAAATACTTTACAGCAGTCTTGCAACTACTAAACTCAGAAGAATCTAACGGTATCAGACCAATTCCATTTTCAAGTGTAGCAATAAAATTTTTGAACTCCGCGTGACCTAAATTGGACTTTCTGACGATATTTAGCCCATATTTTTCTAGTCGTTCACCAGGAGGGCCAATAACTATTATTTTAAAGCCATATTCGCTCTGCAATTGCTTTAAAGGGTCCAGCAAAACATCAACTAAAACTTTGTCAGAGGACGCGACAACTAACTTTATATCACTTGCCGGTACCTGAAAATGCGAAGCAACTTGACTCACACGCTCAGAAAAATTTGGGATAAAGAAAATATTATTGTTTTTTGATTTAAATTTCTGCAAAAGAATTTCAGACGACACAGAAACAGCGTTTGCAGAAGAAAGTAACTTATTAATGTATGGAAGCGACTTATTCATCGCTTCGGCGTGGTGGGATAAAAACGGAGGTAGTTGAGTAAGGAGATCATCGATTTCAAATATTACTTTTTTACCCAATTTCTGAAGGTGTTCAGCAAGACCGGCAACATACTCACTACCATCTCTTTGAAACACAACCACATCAGCCCAGGATAAATTTGAAGATTCAAAATCATAAATGCTTAGTATCTCAAGATGGCCACCATAAATGTTGGCCCATCTTTTTATTGGACTACGAAGCCTAATATCCACAATCGATGATGACGTATCATGAACTAAACAAAGAACTCTTAAGCCGTTTTCCTCTTTCAACTGAGAGTTGACAGCCAATCTGTCTGTGGTATCTCCACAAGGACTCGAAGAGATAACATATTGAAAATCATATCCTCTACTATCTTTAGAAAAATCTTTAACGTACTTTATGCTTTCTTTGCGAATATTTAGTTTGCAAATCTCATCTACCTGCTCCGCTGATAATCTGACGGCGGATAAACCTAGAACTTTGTAACCAGATTCACTAAATAGATCAATTAGAGAATCTCGAGTAAAAAATTTTAAATGTGTGCGGTCCAGGATGCCTAGATCAGAGTACTCCCAACGACCCTCAAGCATCATTGCCCTAATCGAAAAATGAGCAATATTCGGAATAGAAGCGACGACTATGCCGCCATCGATTAGAAAATTTTTAGATTGTCTGAGCACTCCAATTGGGTCGGTCAAGTGCTCAAGAACATCACCAAAAACTATCACATCAAATTGCTCTTCTTGATTATTTTTAAAAAAATCCTCAATAAATCCAATATAGACCCTGTTTAGTACCTCAGAGGCCTTCTTTGCAGCTTCTTCATATGGCTCAACACCCCATACATCATGGCCATGTGCCACCAAAGCCCCCCCAAAATAGCCAGAAGAACATCCTGCTTCAAGTATCTTGAGAGATCGACCATCAGCAAACTCTTGAATTCTGTCAAAGGATTGTGTGTGTGAATTATTTTTATTTGAAACGTTAATGGTAGCTTGATACTTCACTGCAAACTCCTTTTAAAATACTTAAAAATCATTCTCAACGGGGCGGTAACGCGCCATGACTTACTTCTATAGATTTCATGAATTGCCTCGGTTAAGCTGATGATTTGACTGTCTCGATCCGCTAAGCTTTGGTTGATGTTGGCGATCTGACTGTCTCGGTCCGCTAAGCTTTTGCTGATGTTGGCGATCAGACTGTCTCTGTCGGATAATTTGGTGACAAGTTGCTTCCATGTTTCCTCAGGGGCTTGACTCATTACTGTCCATTCGTTAACCCCTTGGGGTGGCGCTTGTGACACACCAGAAAGTTGAAGATGTCCCGGAACCACGAACTCGTGCTGACCCGCTACAAATCGGCCTCCCAACAAATTTGATCCAGCTTCACGTTTCCTAACAACACAAATCGAATTAAAAAACTCAATGGAATGTATGCACTCAAGTTCTTTTTCATTAAATTCAATAGAGAATTTTTCAGAAAAGCCTTGAAGTAGTTGGCATCGAGTTTTTTTAATGCCCCAATGTTCGTGATTGATGAGATCGGCCAAGCGCTTGAAAAATGTCATCGAAGAATAGGGGTTATAAAGTCCACCCTCATATTCCTGCCAATAACTGCAATGCAGGTCTTCTGCTATAAAGAGGCCACCCTCATTTAAATAACTAAAATAGCGGGCAAACGATTTGACAATATCACTGGAAATATGCGAACCATCATCAATTATTAAATCGAAATTCGTTGAGTGTTTGAGAATTTTCTTTTCTACTGAATCAGTATTAATATCACCTATGATTAAATGAATTCGTGGGTCGTTGTAGGCCAATTTGGAGCACTCTGTATTGATGTCACATCCAACAAGGATTTGGGAATTTGAAAAATACTTACTCAAAATTTCAAGCGAACCCCCATTCTGTACGCCGATCTCCAGAATTCTTACAGGCTGCTCTCTGAGGTTAAGAAATAGGCGGTCGTATTCAGTTAGATAGATCGACCATTTGACTGAGACTTTTCCGTCGTGAGCGCGGTATAGATCAAATAACGACTTCATGAGATTTCTTTCATTTCGACTTTTTCAAAATGAACACCGACAAGCCCCCATCGGACCTTGCTTGAGGAAACATTAATAATTAAAGCATCGTGTAACCAGTGATGTTGGACGTTAGAATGCAAATCACCATCACCTAGCGAGGCCACTACGGTATATTCCCCATTGGGAAGCATGGGAAGGCGAAAAACGTATTCCGCCGATAAAGTGTTGCCAGCGATTACCGGTAGGGGGTTAAGGTTAGTAAATGACAGGGTATTTTCGCCAAATAAATCCTGTCCTAAGCGGTCCCTGAATAGAAAACCGAGGATTGGTCTATCCATTTTCTGATGCACCTTAGCTGTAATCAACATACGAACCGTTTCGCCACCTCGAAATACGAATCTGTTGGGCTGCGATGTTAAGAGATCAAGGCGAACCGACTGTATCTCTCCCGCACCGGTCGACCAACCATTGGCCTCGCTTAGATTCTCGTTGACGTACAACTGCATACCATAGTCGATTGCTGATGGGTGATCAGTTTTTAAAGAAAAGACGGGGGTTGTAGCGCAGCTCGTTGCCGGGATAGCTTTGGAAGCATCAAAGGCCTCAAGCCTTGTTTCTAGTCCATAAACTTCTTGAAGAGTATTTTGGAGGTAAGTATCTGATATCTCCTTGGACTCTCCGATCTGCCTCAATTGACCATGATCCAACCAGATGGCACGGTCGCATAGACTAAGCACAGCCCCCATATCATGGCTGACAAAAATCAGCGAACCTTTTTTCTGAAAGCGGCGAATGAAGCGCATGCACTTCTGGGTGAAAACAGCATCGCCCACCGCCAAGGCTTCATCAATAATCATGATTTCAGCATCTACGTGTGCGATCACCGCGAAGGCTAGTCTTACTACCATCCCACTAGAATAAGTCTTGACGGGTTGTTCAATGAAATCACCGATATCGGCAAACGCTGAAATAGCTTCGAAGCGCTGGTCGATGGTCTGCCTGTCAAGCCCCAGTAAAGATCCATTCAAATATACATTTTCGCGTCCGGTGAACTCAGGATTAAAGCCAGAGCCAAGTTCGAGCAGTGCCGCAATTCGCCCTTTTATTTGAACGTTTCCACACGTGGGGGTGAGAGTGCCGCACACCATTTGAAGCAGAGTCGATTTGCCGGAACCGTTGCATCCGATGATGCCAACAGTTTCGCCCTTTTTGATTTCAAATGATACGTCTTTGAGTGCCCAGAAATTCCTGAAATATTGTTTAGGAGCTTGCCCTATCAAGCATTGCAGGCGAGGCAAAATAAACTGTTTAAGTCTGTCTAACGGTGTTACGTAAATCTCATAACATTTGCTGAGACTGGCGATACTGATGGCGATATCGTTAGAGGACATCTGCAAAACCTTTGCGCGTTTTTTGGAACCAAGCAAAACCGGCCCATGCAATGATGGTTGCTAAAATTGTGTAAATACCCAAACCCATCCAGTTGGGCGAATTCCCCCAGATCAATACTTCTCGCGCTTGTTCAATTATGAAGGTCAGAGGATTGGCCATAATGAAAGGACGAAACCTTTCCGGCACGGCAGTCGCGGGATAAAAAACGGGGGAAAGAAACATCAAAACGGTGGTGATGATGCCAATGGTTTGCCCAATGTCTCGCAGAAAAACACCAAGTGACGCCAATATCAACGCTAGTCCGATTGTGAGGATGACCAGCGGCAGAATTACAAAGGGTATGAAAATTACTGTCCAGTGCAGATAGCCGTTAAATATCGCAAAGGCGGTCATTAGTACTGCGAGACTAATGAAGCTGTGAAAGAGTGCTGCCCCCATGGCTACTACTGGAAGTATCTCAACCGGGAATACTACTTTTTTAACATAATTGACGTTGGAGAGAATCAAGCTCGGAGCGCGGTTGAGAACCTCACTAAATAGACTGAGCATTATCATTCCAACAAAGAGCACTACTGCGAATTGAGTTTTGCTGTCGTCACCCCCTAGGCCACCCCAACGTGATTTGAAAATCTCGGAGAAAACGAATGTGTATACCACCAACATAAATACAGGATTAAGGAACGACCAGGCCAGCCCGAAGGCCGAGCCTTGATAGCGACCGGCTACTTCGCGTTTAGTCATTTGAAATATGAGCTGGCGATTGCACCATAGACTTTTTAACATTGCCACTAGGGACGTAGGCTGAGCTGCGTGGGGGTTCATTGCTTTTGTCGATAAAGTCATAAACAGATGCCCAATTTTTATATTGAGTAGGCTTATATCTTTCTAAGACAGACAGCTAACCAAAGGCCTAAGTTACCGAAAATCGTTTGACGATAAATTTTAGATTTTCTGAAAATTCTTAATCGTTCAAAAAATGATGCATTTCTTAATTTTGAAAAATCATCAAACAATCGCTGATTTGTAGGTGTTAGCAAGTGATATATTCTTTGCAGCGAGGTTAAATTCTTCTCGTTCCAATCTTTAAACCTACCTCGAAAAAGCATAAAAATTCGGTAGAAACGTGCCCCCCACGTAATGTTGCAACCCACTAGATTGTCTCCGTGCTGGCGATAACGTAGCGATGGCTCGGTATCATATTTAATAAACCCGTTACAGCCAGTTACTAATAAGTACATCCACCAGTCGTGAGTTATTGCAGGAATATTAGGTCCAGCTTGTAGAGATATTTCGCGTAGTTTTCTATTGAAAACCATCGTGTTTCCACCGCCAATATTTTGAACCAAAGCGTTCGCGAAACTCGGTGTTTTAGAAAAAAGAGGCGACAAACCAATCTTGCTATCGTTTTTATCTACAATAACTGTTCGAGAGCAATAAAGGCTAGGTAGTTCTTTACTAACTTCGCTTAAATACTGAATGGATTTTTCTAATTTATTTTTATGCCAAATGTCATCTTGATCTGAGAAAGCGAAGTAGTCTGCGTCAATAGACTTATTGCAGATAAGCGATAAAAAATTTGCTACAAATCCCTGTTGTGGGCCCAGGGTAAATACAATTTTCTCTTCTTTAAATCGACTTTTAAATTTTTTTATCAGTTCTATTGATTCTCTACAGTCCCCATCATCAGATATGTACAGTTTCCAGTTTTGGTGTGATTGATCAGCTATAGATTCTAGCTGTGCTGACAAAAAAAGTTTGCCCTGAAAAATACACAGGAAAATAGCAACTAATGGCTCAGCTGATTGGATTATTGAATTGTTTTTGACAAGACTAAGTTCTGTAAAAATACTTTGTGTTGCGGTGAATTCTGGTACATCAATTTTTTTACGAATCAGTCCATTTTCGATGGCGCTCATGTCACCAACCCGATTAATGAATTTTTTCTGAAGAAGTAGTGATACAGAAATAGGGGATTAACTACGTAACTTTCGCCATGTAGTATTTCAGTATTTAAAATGATCGTTTTATATTTTTTTTCTTGCATGAAAAATCATGGACATCCAGAATGTTTTAGGATCATCCATGATTTTTTTTATTTTTCATATTCCATTTAGATACGAAAACTGTACCTAAATTCTAAATAAGAAATCTAGTTCAAATAAAACAATAAGAAATTTTTATATAAATTTTGTAGACTACAAGTTGCTTTGGCTGTTAATTTAAGGCTCTATTTATTTTAATTTTTATTATTAAATGGGGGGTTAATATCGCATACAGTGCTCTCAAGGTTGCGGTAAGTATTCGCTTAACGAGTTCGGCATTACTTCCATTAGACAACTCCTTCATACCATTCGATCTATTAGTTAGAGTTGGGATAGCGCATTTCGAATGTGACGAACTAAATTTAAAATCATTATTTAATGGGTTGCCGCATTCAGAAATGGGGATGCGATATCATTTTAAACGTTTACTTGCGAGTGGGTGGATTGATCTTCTTCCATGCAAAACTGATAAACGCTCGAAGATCGTAGTCCCCACAAATAAACTTTTAGATCAATTAGTACTTCTTGATCAAGAATTTTCAAAATTCGTACAGCAACACACGTCGGATATAAATATAAAATTCGAGTTATTAAAATCATGATTTATATTTAAATCACTGCCTATATTTTTTTATACTTCCTTGTAATAGATAAATTTTGTTAATTTATTTTAATTATTACTTCAAATAGAAAAAGCGGAGAAGCTCTCCGCCGTAACATTAAGAATTACTAGGGCTGTAGAGCTATTTATTGATTGTTACCAATGTTTGTTACCAATATCGTTTGAATAATTCAGACCACTCAAACTTGAATCTTATAAATAAAATCATCGAATGGGGGGGGCTATTTTTCTTCCCTGATGACCTCCACCCATACCCCACCCCCCAATTTATTAAATGGGTCCCATCTAGGTCACCCTTACATACTAATTTGCTCAAACGATATCTATTTTTTGGATGGCACCACCTACGTATTTCCTGGCTTGCGTAAAGTAGCCAGAATGGCTAAGGCAAGTTGCTCTGGGTCGTTCATATCGTATTTCACATATTCTTTTGGCTTTCGACCTCTGGTGTGCTCACCATTAAAAAGGTTGATGTGATCACCTATGTCCCGCAAGGTCAGCAAAATGGTCGATGATTTTCTGTTTTCTTCCTCTGACTCTCTTGTTCTCTCTCCATTTTTATACTGCGGATGGTTTACACCTTGTAAAACATTGCGAGACTTATGGGCACCATGCATTCGACAAGATACGCAACCAAAGGCGGCAGGATTTTTACACCGCTGCCGAGTACGCTTCGTTAAAACTTGACATTGTTTGGCACCGTTTAGGACGCTTTGTAGTGGCATAAAAAAGTTCCAGACAGGTTAATACATAGTGTGTAGGGGGTCTTTTGATGGCGAGATTTTTTATTTCTCGCGATACCTATGCAAAGCACCATCATGGGGTATCCAAAATCTCAACGTATGGGTAGCTACCATCGTGATTTGTTAACTTAATTAAGCCAGCAACATTTAGCCTTTTCAAAGCATTTTGTCTTGTCTGCCTCGTGTGACCGGTGAATTGATCAAGCTTACTGTCGACCTTGAAGTATCTTGACTTATTAATGCCAACATAAAACCATAGGCCTGTAGCCACAATCCCAGTGCTGCCCCCTAGAGAGTTTGCTTTTTGTAGCCATACAAATGGGATGGGGCCTTTCAAAAATAGTTTTGAGTATTTTGAAGGTGTGGTTGAATTCGTAGGATTACATACACCTTGGGTTTGTTGTGTAGTGGAGCTGTCGTTACTCATATATATCTCCTCTAATAAGAAATATAAGAATGAGCAGGTGTTAAATCTTCTAACAGGGAGGTGTTAAGTTTTTCATCCGCCTCTGCTTTAACTTGCTCATAAATTGCAATGACAGTATTCCAAAACGGCTCGGCATCGTCCTCAAGAAAGCGCCCTGGGTACTTAATAATTTTCGCATCACTGCTCAATGTAAAGTCCTCAAGCACTATGCGACTTGCTTGCTCCATACATTCCTGAGCAATCTTTACCTGATCTTCTATGGTTTCTTCGGTTGCCTCTATCAATACAGCATCATGGATCGGAGCGCAGAGTTGTATTCCACGTTGAACCATCAAAATACAAGCAATCCTGAGCATCTCGGCTGCATTGGCTTGCATCGGAAAGTTTCTTAAACTTCTAGGATTGACATCTTGCGGTACTGTAATCTGCCATCCAAATAAGGTATTGAGCCGATTATTGTTAATGGTGTTGTTATAAACGTTATCTGACCAGTCCCAAAATTGCTTGTATACCTTTCGGTGCATATCTAGCAGTTGTTTGGCTCTTAGCGTAGGTTGCTTAAGCCTTTGGGCAAGTGATTCGGCCCCCATCCCATATTGGGTGGCCAGCACACATTCTTTATATTGGCTACGCTCTGTTGGGTGACTTTGCTTTGTTGCGTCTAGAGGAACTGCCCCAGCTTGCTTTGCAAATGATAGGTATGGGTCGCCACTTAGATAAGCTTCTTTCATTTTCGGGTCGCTCGATAGTGCCGCAGCGATTCCAAATTCCTGTTGAGACCAATCAATGTAGGCGATAGCAAACCCTTCTCGCGGTTGGATCAACCCACGAGCCCACCTGGATAGACCGAATACAAACTTTGTGGTGGAGGGTTGATTACGCCCAGTGGTTGATTGGTAGGGCGATAGCATGCAACGATTTCTCCCATCGGATCCTACCTGGAGGGCGTTTAGCCGAAGCTTAGCTAGACTATCTCTCAGCGCACGCAAAGGTGCCACTATCGGATAAAGCTGTGCCATTAATTTAAAGGTGTCTTCATCTAATTTCAGATGACCGCTTTCATGTCTTGGCCACCTGATATTTTGTTCTTGGACATATTTTTGAAATGCCGCCTCTTTAAATACACCATCTTCGTAAACACCATAAGCAGAATCTACCTCGGCTATTAACTTGGCTTTAATTGCATCCCAGTGAAGACATAGTCCTTTGTAGGTTGTGTAATCGATTGGAATACCCAAGGTCTCCATTCTCGCTAATGCAGTACCGTAAAGGCCACGCAAGAGTGCCCTGGGAAAATCAAGGTACTTCTTCATAGCTAGGTAAAGCGGGTAAAGCGAATCCACGTCAGACTGGCAATATTTAAGAAGTTCAACTTTCTCGAGGGCGGAGTAGGGGCCACCACGTAAGGCGAGATCACGCATGTCATCTTTGTGCTCTGCTGAAATAGCATCTAAGCCGAAATACTTCAAAGCGCCGAGTAGAGATTTGCCCTCTGGCAAGAAGATACCATTCGTCAGATTTCTAAACTCTACAAACAAGTCGAGAATGTTTTCCGGCATTGTCCAGCCAAGAGCTTCAAAGCATGCCATTTCCGCGCTTACAAAGTAAGCCACCAGTACTGTATCGGCATCAATCGCGAACGGTGGTGAAGACATTCCGTACAGCTCATCTTTCCAAAGCTTGTGATATTTGCCGGTATGCAAGTCAAAAGCCACCATGCAAGTTACTTCCACAGGGTTGCCTTCGATGCCATCTTTGGGGCGAAACTCAAAGTCCAGAAAAACAAATTTGTACTGGTCAAGGGTGAGATTTTTCATATTAGATTCTCCCTTGAATTTGGCGAACATAAGGATGATTTTCGTCTGAGATGATGTTGTTGCTAAACACTTCTTGGACAATTTCATCCATAGTTTGTTTAGGCCATTGCGGCTCCCCTAAGTCATCTTTCGAAATAATGATGTTGTACTGGCCAGCATCCATATTTGATTCGATACGCGTCCAATTAATTTCTGCGATTTGTATGCCATGAACTAAAGAGCTGTGCCATGAATTGGGTCGGCTGCTTCGATCAATGATAGGTTGGGCAATTATTTTTGGTAGTCCCGTCGAATCTACACTTAACCTTAGAATTTTCGGCACTGCATGAGAACCAAGGTACGCTTGCATATTTGGAGTAACTATATAAGTCTCTCCAAGTTCTTTGTTCTCTACGACGAGACAGGGAAACTTATATTCCTTACCTGGGTGGACTTGCGCAAAACGGTGTTTACTGAATTTTCCAAACACTGGCTTCAATGGTAGCTTCTCTCCGCCAATGTGGGTTGTGTAGTTGTCTGGTAAGCGAAGCGCGCTAATTTTTGATACTAAGTCTTGGGCTGTAGAGCTCATGGAATTCTCCGTAGATTGTTTAATGTTGGTCTGTTGATAGGCGTGATTTTGCACAGCCCTGATTTCTACTTCTGTTTTGTTGATTTTTTCTTCGCTCATGTTGTAACCCCTTGAGCACTTTGGAATTGAGATTCAATCCAAGCATCTACATCAGATTCTTTCCAAACGCTGATACCACCAATTCTTGTTGGACGAATGAAGTTACCCTGAGCAATTTTTAGCCAAATTGTGCTTTTGGCGAGAGTTGTTTTGCGGACTACATCTTCAATGCGAATCAGTTTTAGAGCACGATTCATGGCTACTCCTAAAAAAAAAGTTCAATTAAATCCAACCAACTCCGGCTGGGTTCAATCGAACTTTAGAGATTTAGGTGGTAGTTGAAAATTCACCACTTATGAAACTAAAAATTATTTTTTTATGGCCTTTACTTTTGCATGTTTTTCAAAGAAATCTCTAAGCCTGGCCTCATTCCACCCTGGGGCGTCTTCTCTCATGAAGTCTCTTTCCTCCTCCTGTTGTTCAGGCGTGAGGCCTTTGTATTCCCCTGTTAGCCTGGGTGCTTGCTTTAGTAGACTCTCGGGGTAATGCAAATATACTTCGTGCCTAAAGACGTTATAGTCCTCCGAGACTAGCTGTGCACCTTCTCTTTTGCGTACTTCTTTTAGGCACTTATGAAGTCGATTTTCATCTTCAGCGAATATGGCCTGTCTTCCTAGCTGTCTGTTTTCGCTGCTTGTGATTTTTTTATACTCGTCACCATCAAACTTATGCCACAGATCATCGATTACCCGATTTGCAACTCCCGCATAGCCGCGTTCAATGTGAAGATCGAGTTCCGCCTCTGCTAATTTCTCAGCGAGCTCTTCGTTATTAAGCTTACTCAACATTAAAGATCGCTCTTTAATATTTTTGGTACGTTGATTTGGTTCTAATAGCTTGCCAAAATTTTCCATTTCATCTTCATTTAATAATTCGGCAAATAGAAGACCTTGAAGCCTTTCTTTATTCAGATTATCTTGTAGAGATGGTCTTTTTTTTGTGGATGTAGATTTTTTAAGGGCCGCTATTTGAACTTTCACCATTTTCACGGCCTTTTGCGCCGCTTCTAGGTTTGCTGGGATGTGTTTACTTTTCATGGTTATTTTTACGCGGCTTTAAGTTGATGGACATTACCTTTTGGGTTGCTTGAGCAATAGGCTTCCCAGTCTATGAGTAATGCACGCCTTTTTTCAAGTAGGTCTTGACGCCTGTATGCTGCTTCAATTTTATTGGTTATGGTGTGAGCTAACGACATCTCCGCAACTTCTGACGAATAGTCTGTTTGTTCACTAATCCAGTCTCGAAAAGTCGATCGAAAACCATGTGTCGTTACATCCAATTTCATGCGTCTTAGTATCATTGACATGGCCATATTAGATAGAGGCTTTCCTTTTCTAGAAAAAAGATACTTGCTACCAGGGGCGATTGCCGAAGCGATTGCTAGTAAATCTAATGATCTCTGTGAAAGCGGTACTCGATGTTCTTTTTTAGCCTTCATACGGGATGCGGGAATAATCCACAACCCATCTTTGATTTCAGATTTTAGTCCACCAAATACTTCCCCTGATCGGGCGCCATTTAGAATGGTGAATTCTAGGGCTAGAGCCGCCACATTATCTGACTCCCTAAGCTGACTTATAAAGCTTGGAATTTGGGTGTAGTGCATTGCCTTATGGTGAACAACACCTTTTACTTTTTTGGGGGCAGGGAGGATAGTTTGTAGATAGTTTTTCCACGTTGCAGGGTTGGACCCAGACCGAAGTTTTTTTGTCGTGGCGGCTGCTAATATCCATTCAAGCCGCCCGCGAAGTCGCGAAGCAGTTTCGGTAGTGGTTGTCCAAATCGGCGTAAGAATTTTCAAGATGTCCTCCATCTCAATTTCATCAAGCGCCTTGTCACCGATAACTGGGAATGCAAACTCTGTCAGAGTATAAAGCCACTGTGCTGCATGTTTTTCGCTTTTCCACTCTGGCCGTTTAACATTGATGCATTCTATTGCGAAGTCCCGAAATGAAATTTTACTTTTCGCTTCTGATATAGCTTCACCCTTTACGTTTTGCCGCTCTTTAATAGGATTTATTCCCGAACGGATTTTGTCTCTAGTCTGCTGAGCGAGAATCCTTGCTTCTGCTATGGAAACTAGTGGGTAGGGTCCTAGACTAAGGTTTTGTTGTTTCCCCTTCTGCGAGTACCTAAATATCCAGTACTTATTAAGATTTGGCTTAACCCAAAGATGCAAACCCCGCACCAGGGCATCGGTATACCGACCTGGTTTTTTTAGGTTCTCTACATATTTAAAATTTAAATTGGTGCTCATAATAATCTCCGTTAGTTACCAAAACCAGTTACCAAATTCCATTCCTGTAATGGGTTGGACTGGGATGGAGTTGAATCTACGGATTTAGACGTCTAATGAGAATTCACCACTTGTGAAACTGAAATAACAGCTTGATTTTGTAAGCTTTTCCAGCCTACGATGCAGTCTAGCGAAGACCAAAGAAGACCATACCCGTACATGGCAAGGTTAGGCCACCGCTTCCGCCAAATGTTAAAAATCCCCTGATGGGGATTTTTTGTTTTCAGAAGCGAAGGATGTGCCTGCGCACATCCTTTGTGAGATTCGAAGGGTTGGGCTTGCAAGCCCAGCAGCGGCCTGCAGTATGTAGGCGAACTCACCGCTTCCGCCAAAATATCAAAAATCCCCAGCTGGGGATTTTTTGTTTTGAAGGCTTTTTTTATGCCTGAAGCTGTTCAAGAGTAACGTAGTCAAGCGCATGGATATGGGTACTTTCATGAATCACTTTGGGAGCTACTCCAGCTTCAAAGGCTTGTTTCCATCTCAATGCGCACAAGCACCAACGGTCGCCGGCTTTTAATCCTTGGAAGCGGTATTCTGGACGAGGTGTGATGAGATCGTTTCCTTGTCGTAGAGAGAAATCTAAGAATTCTTGCGACACTTTTGCACAAATCACATGACTACCTCGGTCATTCTCATCTGTGTTGCAACATCCATCTCGAAAGTAGCCAGTCAGAGGGTCGTATGAGCAGGGCACGAGCGGTGTGCCAAGAACGTTTAAGCTTTCTTTATTCATAAAAGTTGTCTGTTCATTTAAAAGAATCTGTTTGTAATTCAAAACAGTGGAGTAGTGCCTCAGGTGTGTCATTAGATTTTTGGCCTAAATAAGCTCTGATAAAAGGTCCTGATTTCCACGGGATTGTCATGCCACTCCATATCGCGTCTCCAACCACAGTTGCGCTTGTATCGAGATCTTTTACGGGTACTACTGCAGGGAAGAGCTTTTCAAATTCAACTTCTGCAATAGCCCAAGTTCCAGAAGTCCACACATAAATCACTTTGATTGGTATTGAGTCTGGTGGACTATAAGACTGAATTGCCGTTTTTACTATCTTGAGTTTTGGATCGTCACTTTCAAGTTGTTTAACAGTTTTGCATGAGTTGATCGCCATGCGCCATTTATCCTTCATGATCCCAACGAAATCAACATCTCTTCCATCGACGTTGAACATCAAGCCGTTATCTTTTTGGGACCAACTTACGTGCATTAGTGTTACAACTGGTACGGATAAGAGTAAAAGAAATATCGATAAC
>JACCDH011093473.1_pt1 | contig 15058 bp, 16 predicted proteins | sample 7442481 | NCBI WGS metagenome assembly JACCDH01 (sample SAMN15323433, study PRJNA562643) | freshwater metagenome | isolation source: river surface water | place: USA:Blue River Watershed | collected 2017-08-15
ACAGCAATTCGAACTGGTCACATGACACCAGATGGTCAAATAAAATACGATGAAACGAAAGGATAAGTCAAAATGATAGTAGAAAGAAAACGACATATTGCAAAAACAATATCATATCGAATCATTTCCACATTAATTGGATTTGGTATAATGTGGTGGGTAAGTGGTGACGTTAAAGTAGGTGCCGCTTTTGGTGTGGCCGAATTGGTATACAAACCCATTCAGTATTATCTACACGAAAGGATATGGTATCGTTGGATTAGATATGGTTTAAAAAAAGATAAATGATGTTTGATAAATTTTTAACAGTTAATGAATTTCTCACTAAAGAGGAATGTTCATCCATTTTAGAAAGGGCTAAAAATAGTTTAGAGTTATCTCCTGCAGAAGTCGTTGCGGGTACGGTGTTAAAAACAAGAAAATCGTCAGTTGCGTTTGTAAATAACATCGAGGAAGTTGATGAAAAGTTAAAAATTTTATTGGAGAAAACAATTGTTTTAAAAGGATTTACTGTAACAGGTTTGGGACCGTATCAGTTTACCGAATATAAAGAAGGTGAATATTACAATTGGCACACAGATAGTGGAAATGAAGAATACAAAGACCGATTTTGTTCAATTGTAATCCAATTAAATGATGAATATACTGGCGGTTTTTTAGAATTAAAGGACGGTCAAAATAACATAATACAAGTAGATAAAGGTATTGGTAACATATCAATATTTTATTCGAATATTTTACATAGAGTTACACCAGTTAAAGATGGTGTAAGATATACATTGGTAAATTGGGTATCGTTAGAAGCAATTAAAAATGACATAAAAACATTAATTTAATGAAAAATATCACAATAGTAGGTGGAGGTAGTTCGGGATGGTTAAGTTCCTTGTTTTTCAATAGAAAACATCCCGAGTATAATATTACTGTAATATACAGTTCAAAGATTGATATATTAGGTGCGGGTGAAGGTACCACACCCAATTTTAGTGGATTTCTATATGAATTAGGTATTAAAGAGATGGACTTCATTAAACGTTGTAAAGCAACAATCAAAGAGTCTAATAAGTTTGTAAATTGGTCACCTAATGAGAGTGAATACGTTCACGATTTTGATGAAGGGACAATATCACGAATTCAAAAAAATTTAATACATGGTTTTCATTTTGATGCCCGTTTAGCTGCCGATTTCTTTAAAGAAATTGCAACAGAGAGGGGAGTTAAATTTGTCGATTCGAAAATCGTAAATTTTACAACGAATGATAATGATGATATCACACATATCCATACTGAAGATGATATAACGGTTGAAACTGACTTTATTATTGATTGTAGTGGTTTTGCAAGATTAATAATTGGAGATTTTTATAAATCAAATTGGAAGTCATACTCGGAATACTTAACAATTAATTCGGCACTTGCTTTCTTTTTACCACAAAAAGACATACTCACACCAACCACAAAAACCCACACAAAATCAATTGCATTAAACAATGGTTGGATGTGGCAGGCACCATTACAACACAGATGGGGATGTGGTTATGCGTATAATAACAACTATGTTAGTTTTGAGGATGCGAAAAAGGAAGTTGAAGAATATGTGGGAAACGAAATTGATGTAGTAAAAACGTTCAAATTCAATCCTGGTTCATATGAAAAAACATGGATTAATAACTGTGTTGCGTTAGGTTTATCATCAGGATTCTTGGAACCATTGGAAGCTACGTCATTCCTAACTTTTATCGTGTCAATAAAGACTTTGAATAATATTGGAATTGAAAACGTTGACAGAAGAGACATGTATAATGAATTTGTAAACAACGTAAATAAACAAAATCTTTTTTTCATTCGACATCACTATAATTGTAATCGAATAGATACACCTTTTTGGGTAGACAACAACAATGTTGAAATACCACAACCACTAAAAAATATTTACGATAAAGGTTTATCTAATATTAAAAATAATGATGAATTATTAGAATTGATGGGGATATTCGACACTGGTCCTGTTTTTGGAATTAGGAATTATTTAATTGTTGATTTAGGTCATAAGGTTAAAACAGAAAAAACTTTAGTGTAATGTTTGAACCTATTTTAATTGATAATTTTTTTGAAAATCCCGATATAATCAGGAACGAAGCTTTATTGATGGAATACGTCGAATCAAGTTCAAAAACCGGATGGAAAGGATTTAGGGTAGAATTAAAAAACGATTCAGTAAAAGAATATATTTTAAAAAAATTAATCGAAATAGACGAAGATTTTAAACATCTTAAATTTGATTGTTTTTTACACTATTCGATTGAATCCACAAAACTAAAATTGAAAAACAATTTTGAAAAAAATAGATTACACAAGGATTTAACAGATTGGGCTGGTGTTATCTATCTTCACCCAAACCCACCAAAAAATAGTGGTACAACTTTACATCGTGATAATGGTGAAATGATAAGTAGGGTCGACAACGTATATAATAGATTTGTTTTTTATAGGGGAGATATTTTGCACGGAGTTGAGGATACATTTGGTGACAATATTAAAAATGGTAGATTGACAATTACAATTTTTGGTGATATATTAAACAATAAAAATGAGAAAACGTTGATATAATGTTAGTTGGAAATAAATTCATATTTGTTAGTTTACCAAGATGTGCATCCAAATCGTTCACATATACTTGTGTAAAATATGGTATTAATATCCAACATTTCGACCCAATTTTTGATAATGTAAATGTTGATGAAATATCTCATCCTCATGAAAGGTTAGTCGACTTAACAACTAAATTTGGAACCAATTACCCGATAATATCAATAAAAAGAGATAGGCATGAAAGATTTATCTCACTATGGAAACAGGTAATAAATGAAGTTAAAAATAGAGAAATCGCAACTATTCTACAAAAATTAACGGTTGATGACATTTTTTACTATAATGATACTGATATTTTATCCAGAGAATCAACAACTGAATTAATTGATGATTTTTTGGATAGGTATGATTTGAAAAAATATAACCCAACTTATCTAACCAATTTACTTTTTATATTATTCAATCCAACATCATTTTGGCACAACAACAACCCAAATATCAAATGGTTCGATATGACTAAATTAGAAGAATTAGAATTATGGGTTTCAGAGATGTTAAATTTAAATTTTAGACTTGAGAAAATAAACACAAGCAAGGATACGGGGTGTCAATTACAACTAAATGAAGAATATATAAATAAATATAATTATATATACGACATATACGATTTAAACCAAAAAAATAAAAAAAGTATAATATGATTGAGGAGATAAAATTTAGTGAAAATTTATCAATCTATAGAGTAAACTATAACGACATCGATAACGAACAGTTATCTAAGGAATTGTGGTTTTCTACTGAGTTGTATAAAATGACCCACTACCCAACACCAAAAGAACCCGGAATCCAATCTGCGGTTTTGGTCAATTCAAAAGAACTTAACTTAATTAGACAAAGAAAAATAGACATGGCTTTTTCGTTGTTTAATAAACCATTTTTTTACAGTATACATGAGTGGATTTTCATCAGTCAAAATGATAATCTTTATAGTGGGTTCCACACACATCAAAGTGATGCATCGACGAAAATCACTAAACAAAAACCAGATTACACCATGACATATTATACCAAGATGCCTGATAATTTAGAGGGTGACGACGGACATATAATATTTAAAGATGTGGACGGACAAGAATATTCAATTTTACCAAAGGTTGGTGATTTAATATTGTTTGGTGCGGATGTTCTACATAGGGCCGCCACAAACGTAAATTCAAAGGACGAAAGAATGGTATTTTGTACCAATTTCACCTTCTTAGATATTAATAAAAATTATAATAAAAAAGTAAATACATTAATATAATGAAATGGGCCACCATAACATTATTTGAGATATTTATATAAAAAACCAACAGAATATATGAAAGCTACGATAATTGGGAGTGATTTTTTGGAATTTAATTCTTCCGTAAAAATCCTGGAAATTAACACAAACACAACAATATGGGACGATGCTGCCTCGTTATTGGATTATACCGGACTACTTAATGTACTCTTAGAAAATAACATAACTGAGTTTCATTTTATCTATACCGACATTGATAGTCACTTACCATCAGATGGTCCGTTTGTATTTGAAGACACTATAAAACAATTATGTACCGAGAACAATATCCAATATTTTCCACATGTTGTTCCTCAAAATTCGGTTACAGTGCCATATATTGAAGATGGAAGTACTAAATTCATTTTGAGACAGTCGTATGATACCACCGCATTGGTAGATGAAACATATTGTGCGGACAAATACCAATTTAGCTCATTGATGAGTGGTTCGACCTATGCACCTAAAACATACCATACTGGTGGTGATTTATCTGTCGATACATTTGACACTTTGAATCTGTATGTTAACGGAGAACCAAACGTAGTTAAAAAATTCAGATACCCACAATATGATGCATCTGTTTTACCGGCCATTTTTAGATTAAATACCAATGAAGATTTGGAAGGTCTTAAGAGTTCAGTATCGGATACAAATCATCTATTACAGGAATTTGTTTATGATTCCGCTAATATTGTTAACAATAGGTGGAATATCATTAGAAGTATTGACATTATATACGGTGGTGGTTTAGACGTTATTAACATGGGAGCATACCGTACCAGTACAAAGGTACCGTTAGATTTTTGTGTTGATGGGTATAAGGAAGATGGTAAAGAATTAAACCTCAAAAGTAGATTTAAATGGGTAAATAAAAGTGCACCTGAAAAAAATAGAATCGACTACCAAGCGGATATCGATTCATTGATTTTGGATTCTAATGGGGTGTTTAAACCTCTTTCTGAAATAAGTGAAGGTGATTTAGTAAAATCAATTGATTTTAAAAACTCTGATAACTATTCTGCATCTGATGATTTACCAATTGATTATAACAAAAGATGGACATCAACGTTACAAGAAACAACTGAAACATTGACAACACTCAATTCAACGGTTGAAAAAATTAAATCACAGCAAATTGCCGATTTATATATTAGAATTACGTTGGAAGATGGTACAACTTGGGATGATTTACCTAATAGTAGATTCTACATTGAGTTAGCTGGTTCAGATGTTACAGAATTTGACAGATTAAACCACATGATTGTTGGTGATAAATTGATTATACAAAATACAGAAACATTAGAATTCGAAAAAAAGGAAATTGTTTCTTTAGAAGTTGTGTATGATGATAAAATGGCTTACGAACTTGATGTTGAACCATCGGATTTGTTCTTAGTACATGTTTCAGAAAACAGAGTTGCCGTTCAACACAACTTTGCATGTGACTGGTGTGGATGGTATTCATGTGGTGATTATAGATGTGAAAATAACTGTCCTGGGTGTAATCAAGGTATCCCTAAATTATAATTTAAAAAATATAGAAAATGAGCGAAGTAAAACAAATAGTAACTAGACCGAATCAACACGTTAAAATTGAAATAAATCCCGTTTCTTCAGACGTTAAACTTAAAATTAAAACAGCATTTCAAGAAGTTATAAACGCGATAAAAGATAAACATTTATCGTAACATGACGTTTTATGAAATTATTTGCGTTTGGTGATAGTTGGACTGAGGGTACTGGTGCCAGTATTACCAATGAAATTATTTTAGAAAATACTGAACAACGTAAATTATATAGGAATAGTCTGTCATGGCCCAAACATCTATCACAATTTTTAGGTGTAACGGATGTTAATTTAAGTAGAGCGGGGTCATCAAACAAAGAGATTTTTGACAAGGTGGTGGAAACCGTTAAATCGGGAGTAATAATCGAAAATGATTTAGTGGTAATAATGTGGAGCTCATCTTTAAGGGACGATGTTCCCTTTTTTCCTAATGGGGAATGGCACGTATGGGGAAAAAATTATACCGATGAAAAGTTTAAATTCGATTGGGTCATAAACTCGATTCATACTAACATTAAAGGTGTTCAGTATACTAAAAATCCTGAATATAATTTTTTTTTAAAAACCTATAAGGAATTTTTTATTGGGAATGTTTTTAATGAGACATATTATAATATTGTAAATCAAAACTATATATTATTCATCCAAACGTTATTAACAACATATAACATAAAGTACGTTTTTTGTGATGCTTTTGATTTGATGATTCAAAAAGATTTACTTAATGAGATTGATAACACAAAGTTTATAAACCAAGAAAATTATTATGGATTTAGGGAAAAAACATTAAAAGACCATTTGATTTCACTTGATGAAACTGAAAATACACTGTGGGAAAGTCCTGTAAAATGGTCTAAAACACCGGGTAAACACCCTAACCACCAAGGATACATTGAAATAGCAAAAGAACTTCACAAATTTATTGTTGATACAAATATCTTGAAACAAAACAACAAAAAAACCATAAATTTTATATAATGAATTTTTCAATAAATAAAATTTTCGAAAGAGAAGAATGTCCCCCAATAATAGAATTTGCGGAAAAAAACGGTAAAGTATTCTCATATAATCCCAAAGAGGTTTGGGATTGTAGACGAATTTATAATGAAGAATTTAAAGAAAACATTGTAAAGAAATTAAAATCTAAATACGTTTCTAACGAGTTTAAATTGTGGTTTGATTTAAATCAATTACAAATTAACGATGTTAATATTAGTTTAACTAAGTACTATGAAAATAGATGGTTGGATTTACATATAGATAGTACATCACAATTTACCACTGTAATTGTTTTATCAGAAGATTTCCATGACGGTAGATTTGCACTATCTAATTCATATGAAGATATTAACAACACAGAAAAACACCAACTGAATATCGGTGAATCAATTTCCTTTGATGGTAGTAAAATATATCACGGTGTTTTACCTGTTACCACAGGTATTAGATATGCATTAAACATTTGGATGACGAATACGGATTTCAAATATCATGAATTAAAAACCGAAAACAGTTTAATATGAAATTCCTAATAATTGCATTACCTCGAACTGGTTCAACCGCGTTAGGGGAAACCTTATTAAAAAAACATAAGTTAAAAAAATATCTATTCGAACCATTTGTTTTAGGTGCAAAAGAAAAATACAATTCACAAGATGATAAAATTGTGGTTAAAACATTGGTATATCAAATCCCCGAAAATGTAAAAGATGAAAGTAGATTAGAATGGTTAATAAATCTAACTAAAGAATTTGATGAAACTATTTTATTATCAAGAAGAGACTTAAAATCTTGTGGAGAAAGTTGGTCTTATTTAAGTTATTTTAATGAAACAAAGAAGTTCATGTATAAGGATAGTTACGTTTGGGAACCAACACCATATGATGACTTAGCATATAAACAAGTGGTTTCATTTGATAAGGATTTAAATTGTATTTCAGAAAAAACAAGCATCCCCATAACATATTATGAAGACATATATGATGTTAACAGTAACGAAAGGTTAAGGAAAGGTAATAAACCAACTAAACTCAATCTAATATAATGAGAATTGCAATTGTCTGTAATGGGAGAAGCGGTTCTACTTCAACGTTTAATTATATAAATTGTTGTTTAAATACCCAAAATGAAAAACATCATACTTTTTTTGAACCATTTAATTATGTGAACCCTGATAGAGATGATAAGTTAAAATCTATTGAAGAAATATCGAATAAGGAAAATGTCCTATTAAAAACATTTATTGATGTTGACAATTATCCATATGAATCATTTACTACGGTGGAATCATATTGGGAATGGGTATATTCTTTTTTTGATAAGATTGTTGTTTTAGAACGAAAAAATAAAAGGTTACAAGCTGAATCACTATACTACCACATTAAATTATCAAAAAACCGAACAGTTTCTCCTGATTGGCATAAACAAAAATATTATGACATTGAAGAGAATGACGAAACACATATTCAAGGGATAACGAATCATTTAGAATCGGAATCGACGGTCTTAAAGTCAATATCAGATAAGGGATATCCACTTTTTTATTATGAGGATATTTTTGTTGACAAGAACCCTAAAACGATTGAACACCTAAATCATTATTGTAATCTAAAATACAATCAAAAATGTGTGGATGAATGGATAAATTCGCCATATAAAAAAGTTAGAATTGAAAAAAAGTCAAATAATTTAATATAATGGTGAATCTTAAAGATTATATATGTTCTGTACCATTCAATGCGTTGGAAATACACGACAATAGTGCCTTTATGTGTTGTGCTAGTTGGTTAACAAAACCACTACCCAAGAATGTACCGATTAAAGATTTGTGGAAATCAGATGAAGCGAAGGAAATTAGAAAATCAGTAACAGATGGTTCATATCGATTTTGTGATAAAACACAATGCCCGTATCTATCTGAATTATTGTCATTAAACAAAACACATATTGGTCCGATACGACACATTAGTGAAATACCTGAACATATGGAAAAATATTTGGAAACTGGTGAAGATAGTTTCATCATGGGTCCACAAACATTTCAGATGTCTTTCGATAGAACATGTAATTTCATGTGTCCATCTTGTAGAAATCATATGATTGTTGCTGATAGTGAAAAAATAGAAAAGATAAATAAGACTATTGTTGAATTCGAGGAAGCATATTCAAACTCAATAGAGTTGATATATTGTTCAGGGACCGCAGACCCATTTGCTTCGGTTTCGTATAGAAATTATTTAAGAAACTTTAATCCTAAAAAATATCCAAATTTACAGTCGATACATTTACACACAAACGCAAGTCTATGGGATAAAAAAATATGGGATTCAATGCCGAACATTCACAAATATGTAAAAACATGTGAAATTAGTATTGATGCTGGTTCAAAAGATACGTATGAAAATGTAACAAGACTTGGAGGTAATTGGGATACGTTGTTAAAGAATTTAGAATTTATTTATACCATACCATCATTAAGTAAGATTAAAGTATCATTTGTTGTCCAACAATCGAATTATAAAGAAATGAGTACTTTTTTAGATTTGATGAAACAAATATTGAAAGAAAAAGTTAGAGTATTTTACGGTAAGGTAACAAATTGGGGGACGTTTACTCCTGAACAATTTGAATCAATTAAAATATGGGACCCATCACATCCGGAACATAACGATTTTATCAATGAATTTAACAAAGTGGCACTTGACCCATTCGTCTTCCATAATCTACATGAGTTTATTGAAAAAAAGGAAAGTAAGTTGATTTAATCGGTAAAATTATATATATTTTACCCAATGAAGATACTTGCACACGCTCCGTTTATTGGTACCACTGGTTATGCAAATCATGCACGTTCATTCTTTTGTGCATTGAACAAGTACCACACCGTAAAAGTACGTAACCTAACGATTGGAAACAGTTGGAAAGGTATGAATAACAGACCTCATGATGGTGAATCATATTTCACAGATGAGATTGGTGATATGTTAATCCTACAAACACTGTATAATCAAGATGGTTCGAGAAATGACCATTATATGTATGATTACAAAGGAGATTTTGTCCCTGATGTTCATATCGTATTAATGGAGACTAACAACCATTATTTTTACGAAGACTACGATGGTTATAAAATTGCATATAATGTATGGGAGTCAACAAGATATCCCGATGAATTCTTTAAAAGATTATTCTACTTCGATGAAGTGTGGGTACCAACCCAATGGCAATTTGATTGTTTAGTCGAACAAGGTTATCCGAAAGAAAAGATATTCATAGTACCTGAAGGTGTCGACATCGAAACCTTTAAACCAATTAAGAAATTCCCAAAAAGAGAAAAAATACGTTTTGTACATTTTGGTAGATGGGATTACAGAAAAGGTACCACAGAAATATTACAAGCATTTGCGGAAGAATTTAAAGACGTTGACGATGTCGAACTTTTAGCGTCGGTTGAAAATCCATATCCATATGATGGTATGAATTCAACTGAAGAAAGAGTTAAACATTATGGTATCGATACTAAAAATATTAAGTTTTTAAATTTCCCATCGAGAGAAGAATACGTAAATTATTTACAAACCGCCCATGTCTTCGTTTCGTGTGCTCGAAGTGAGGGATGGAATTTACCTTTAATAGAGGCTATGTCATGTGGAACACCTTCAATATACTCAAATTGGGGAGGTCAATTACAATTTGCCGAAGGTAAGGGTGTACCGGTTGCAATTAAAGGATTAAGACCTGCAAACATTGAACATAAAGAATGGCCAGGTGAATACTGTGAACCAGATTGGGATGATTTGAAGTGGAAGATGAGACAGGCGTACGATTACAACACCGCCATGTGGATAAAGGCGGTTGCAGATGCTAAAGACATCCACGAGAAATTTAATTGGGATTCAATTGCTAAAGGGGCATGTGATATATTAGAAAGAAATAAAAAACCTTTCGCATTTGTAACAACAGGTAATTTAGGATATATGCCGGTGATTGAGAAATTGGTTCAATCTTTATTAGAATTCTCAGAACAAAAGATTTTAGTTTATGGTATTGATTGTGAAGTACCTTTTGATTATCCAAATGTTATTAAGAGAACCATAACCGTTCCTAAAATTTCAGAACACGATAAATGGTATTGGAAACAATGGTCATGTATTGAGGCATTAAAAGAAGATTTTGAAAACTTTGTTTGGGTTGATGGTGATGTGGTTGTTAATCACAATATTGATAATATCAGACAATATTTTAATCAAATCGAGAATTACCCAATTGCCGACATCCATGTACAAGAAGAATTCTTCGGTATGTATGATGACGGTAAAAAATCCCAATTGTTTAATCAAGAACTTGCAAATGAATGGGGAATCGGTAAACGTAATCCATACATGCACATCTGTCTTTATGTTTACAATAAAAATTGTGGTGAATGGTTTGATGAATTACTTACTCATTATGTTTCATTAATGAAGACTAAACCTGAAGATTATAAGAGATTATATCTTTGGAACGATGAAGGTATTGATAATGCAATGAGATGGAAACACGGTTACATGAAACATTTACCCTTATCGAATTTTGACACCTCATCCTATGATGGTGACGAAGGTTTTATTGATAAGACATTACATCAGTTTTATAAGTTTTGGAATGAAGAAGGTCCACAAAATTTTGATAGAATATTCGGTTATCAATTCATACCAAAAGATAAATCTAAAATTATTTATTTTCACGGTAATAAAAACGCCGAGATTTCTGATAAGATGATTGAATTTATCAAATTACAACGAGATAAGTCATTCTACAAATCACATTGTTTTTACACTGACGTTTATAAATTAGAAAATTTCGGACCCTACTATCAATACGAAGGTTCGACTATGGATGTCGCAAATAAATTTGGGTGGGCCACTGCCATATTCCATGAAATATATAACCTATTAGATTATTATAAAAACAGAGAAAGAACAATTCACGAGGGTGATACGGTTGTTGACTTAGGTGGTAATATCGGTGTGTTCAACAGATGGGCTTATAGTCAAGGTGCAAGTCGAGTGATTTCATTTGAACCCGACAGAAGATACTTTAAATTACTTTCGTTAAATGCTGACCCACGTTCCGTTTTATTTAATGCAGCTGCAAGTGATTCTATTGGTGAATTAAACTTATTTGAAAGTACACACTTAGGAGGTTCAAATTTATTCGGTACACAAGAAGGTGCAAAAAGTTATAAAGTAAGAACCTATACGTTGGATTATCTATTTGAAACTGGTCTAATTGATAAAATTGATTTTCTTAAAGTTGATATTGAAGGTGCGGAACATCATGCGTTGGGTGGTATTAGTGATGAGAACTTAATGAAAGTAAAAACCATTTCAATGGAGTATCACCACAGTCATTTTAATTATGATGAAACCCTAAGACAACATATGATAGATAGGATGTTAAAATTAGGATTCAACTCATATCTTATGTTTATGGGTTCAAATAATGCGTTACAAATGTTATATTTTACAAGATGAGTACATTAGATAGATTAGCAAAATTATACGGAACAGATAAGTCGTCCGATAATCACAATTATTGTGTTAAATATGAAAAATACCTACCATTTAATCGATATGATAAGATAAACATATTGGAGATTGGGATTTTAGATGGTAAATCATTACTAACGTGGAAAGATTATTTCTACCGTTCAAACATCTTAGGTGTTGATATTAATCCCGATTGTAAACAATACGAAGAGGAGAGAATAACTGTGGAGATTGGTTCACAAGCGGACGGTAACTTCCTATCAAGAGTTTGGCAACAATATGGTCCGTTTGATATGATATTAGACGATGGTTCACATATGAACTCACACATGATTTATTCATTTGAACATCTTTGGGGTAGTGTAAAATCTGGTGGTGTATATGTGATTGAAGACATTGGATGTTCTTATTGGGAAGATTATGAAGGTGGTTACCTAAAAGAAACATCAAGTGTTGAATATTTTAAAAGATTGTCTGACGATGTAAATTTCAGAGGTCTGATGAATTTTAATCACACCAATGTCCACGCGAGAAGAGAAGACGTTTTAGAAGGACTGTCAAAACAGGTACAACCAGGATGTAAAACTGACATTGAGTCAATAAATTTCCTTAATGGAATTATTATTATAACAAAGAGATAATGGGATACACATTTGATGAAGATATTTTTGTCATTGATTGTTGGTTAGATACTAAAGAAAAAGAAGAAACTCTAATCAATTTAATAAAGAGAGTTAAAGTATATAATGTTCCGATATTACTTTGTGGGCATTATCCTGTTAATCCCGAGATTCAACAAATGGTCGATTACTATCTTTATGATGGTAAGAATGATATTTTATTGGAGAAAGATTTTTCAGATTACCAAGTTGCAAGTGATAGATGGACAATTATGAATGATTACAAAGTAATCAATAAGGTAGGGTTTCATCATGATTATGCTATTTGGGAAACAATGAGAAGTGCATTTAAATTCGTACAAAACTTAGGTAAAAAGTATATTCATTTCTTAGAGTTCGATAATCTACCAGATGAGGTACAATACCGACAAGCATTCATGGAGTATTTGAGAGGTAACGATTCGGTGGTTTTGGAATATTCAAAAGACTCAACTAAAGAAAATTCACCTTATTGTGCAACTTACATATTTTCAATTAGAACTGATGTTGCGGTTTCATTAATTAACAAAATCAACACAAAGGAAGAATACTTTAAAAATAGACCGAATGGTTGGCAATTGGAAAAGGTATTCTACCAAACATTAAGAGAGGTAACTGGTAGTATTTTTGTTAGTAAGTACATTCCTAACAATGAAGAATTGAATATCTATGCGGCATGGAATAGAAATGGTATCCTTAGAAACGGTGCAAGGTTCCAAACTTATTTGGCAATGGATGATTCAAAATTACATGTTCACTTTATCTCAGGATTTTCAGAGGTTGAGGCCGATAAGGATTATTTGGTTGAAGTTAATTACTCCGATAGGAAGTTTTTCTATAACATTACTAAAGGTGGGTATCATCTACAATCATTAGGTGAATATAAACAAGGGGAAACTGTTAGAGTATTCTATCAGGGTGTTGAGGTGTTTTCGGAAACATTAAAGGATGAACCAAATGAATTTAAAAGAAAAAATAAATTAGAATGGAGAAATAGAAAATCTAATTTAAAAATAAACGTCAATTTTGTTGATGGTGCCTTTGTAGAAATTTTAGACGATGTTGAAAAACAATACAATGTTAAATTTGTAAACAAAAAGAATGACAAGGTCGAGTTTGAAATTAATCTAAAGAGTAATCAATGGGCTAAGTCATCTATAAAATATTTTGTCGACTGGGAAATTAGAATTAAAGGTATTGATAATGACTATGAAGAAAGTTACCGATTCAACCCGAAAGACAATAAATTCTTAATTAGTTTTGAAACGAAATCATTGGGGGATAACATTGCTTTTATTTCATATGTTGAAGAGTTTAGGAAAAAACACAACTGTAAAGTGGTTTGTTCAACATTTTTCAATGATTTATTTAAAAAACAATATCCCGAGATTGAATTCATCATACCGGGTACCAATGTAAATAATATCTACGGTCTATACCGTTTAGGTATCTTCTATAATGATAGGAGGGAAATAAATTACGAATACCACCCTATAAATCCTATAAAGGAACCTTTATTGAAGGTTGCCTCGGACATTCTTGGTCTACAATATAATGAGGTGAAACCTAAATTACCGACTTTAGGTAAGAAAAAGTCGAAAATGGTAACAATCGCAGTCCACTCAACTGCACAAGCGAAATATTGGAACAATAAAAAGGGTTGGCAGGAAGTCGTCGATTATTTAAAAGGTAAGGGTTACGAAGTTCGTCTATTATCTCGAGAAGAAGATGGTTATATGGGTAATATTAACCCCAAAGGAGTGACAATACAACCGGCAAGTGACATCAAAGGTATTTTAAAGACTATACAAGAGTCTGAGTTTTTTATCGGTATCAGTAGTGGTTTAAGTTGGTTAGCGTGGGGTGGCGGTGTTCCCGTTGTTCTTATTTCTGGATTTACGGATGAATACTTGGAACCATTCGACGGAATCCAACGAGTAATCAATAAAGATGTGTGTAATAGTTGTTGGCACAATTACGAATTTAACCCGGGTGATTGGTATTGGTGTCCTGTCCACAAAAATACTGACCGACAATTTGAATGTTCAAAAGAAATTACTTCTAAATCAGTGATAGAGAAAATCGAAAACTTAATATGATACCCGAATAATTTGATACTTAAACATAAGTGACGAGTATTTATATGGTATAATATTATATTTAGATGGAAATATTTGAACCACATATTACGGGGTCCCTTTCAGTATCAGGTTCGGCACATATCCAAGGTGATTTGACCGTACTAGGAACAATAAATGCCACAATTAGTGGTACCACATCAAATGCGGTAAGTTCTTCGTATGCGTCTAACGCCGATACAATTGACGGAATTGACTCCTTAAGATTAGCAACTACAGGTAGTAACACATTTAAGGCGAATCAA